>Ga0163217_1077331_pt1 | contig 20116 bp, 18 predicted proteins | sample SynspAceP_FD_185933 | JGI IMG/M metagenome (GOLD analysis project Ga0163217, IMG submission 185933) | Saline lake microbial communities from Ace Lake in Antarctica - Synechococcus sp. Ace-P (PacBio error correction) | ecosystem: Environmental > Aquatic > Non-marine Saline and Alkaline > Saline ...
GCTCGTTCCCATTTCCAAAGACGAAGGTGAGGCCCTATGGGGAATTCAGTCATTTTTGGTTCACTTGGAATGGCCGCCGGACCTGCCGGTTGGAGGCTGGATTGCCTACCGTATTGGGCCCGATCGACATCCCTATTCTATTTTTTCCGCTTTTACTGCTATTTTCCTCTCCCATCTTGATTCTTATTCGATTGAAGGAGACATTGGAAGAAAAGGAACCGGCTAAGATTAGGCTAATTCAAACTTAATCGACACGAGATCAATCGAAAGCGGGTGCTTCATCCCCTCGCTTATTTTGTTCCCTTTCCGTCTTTTCCTTTGGAGTAGTACTGCTATTGTTCCTGACTTTTCTGAGTTTTTAGGGAATAAAAATAAGGATTGTTCTTCGCTGTAATTCACCCTTTCTTCTCTGGGAAATTCGATTGCTCGCAGGCAAGAACATCTGATCGGTAAATGGGTCGGTTCCGGTGATCCATAGTGGCAAGTATTGTCATGGTGTCGCCATGATCACTAATTGCATTTGCGAAGCAAAACTAGCCCTAATGGAGTGCCGGAGTCCTTTTTGGTTCAGAGCGTGGCAATGGTATAGCCAACAACAGGCAGCCTGGGTAATTGACCTATCGCTGGGATAAATATAGAGGTAGAGCGATTAGCCACTAATGTATATTTTTCCTTGAGGCGGGAAATAGGGGTGGGAGCCATTGTAATCCGGTTTTCTTTAGCGACAAATAACCCAGTAAAACTTCAAGCTGGTCTTTTTATTCAGTGGGGGAAATCGCATTTCTGGCTTTTTTAGCCTTGATCTTTGTGAAAAGAGATCGAAAGTTAGTGGTTGATTAAGAGGATATTTTAATTGCTGGAAATAACAGATTTCCCGCAGATTTTCGCGGATTATTTGCACAGCATATCAACGCAGATTTTTTTAATAATCACTATCAGAATAGCGCAAGTCCGCGGATTTTTTTTTGCAGCGGAAGGATCGGCGGGAGAAAAAGTTTTCTGAATCTAATAAAGATTGCTTTGCATCAGATCAATCAAATCTCTGGGATGAAAAAAAAAAAAAAAAAAAAGGGGGTAGAGAATCAAAATCACGACTCTTCTTGGCTACTCGGACTGGATTAATTTTCCGCAGATTTTTCGCGGATTATTGCCAGCGCAGATCAACGCAAGATTTTTTAAATCACATGAATCAGATCAGCGAAGATCGAGCGGGAGAAAAAACAGTTAGTATCAGCAAATAAATTACTTACCCTTGGGATTTGCTAAAATAGACTTTGTGACCATTGGTAGTAAAACAACTTTCTCGCGCATCGAAAAGGGCGCCTTCTCGACATAATTCGAACATGCTTTGTTCCACTCTTTGACAAAATACAACAGCATTCAAATTCGAATCGCATATCCAGTCATGCATGAAGCGGAAAATCTCCGGCCCCTTTGGGTATCTCCTTGAGTATCCACACATTTCCGATAGTCGGGCCATGCTGAGTGGTCCGTAGAGCCAAGTGGGTGCGGTGTAATGCTTCCTTTCAAATCCTGTCAGCATCCATCATTTTTTCGCGTTTTTCTCGAAGGATCTCATTTCCTGTTCTTTCAGTATATGAAGTTTGAGTCAGTAAGGTCTTGAACACGATTTTCCTGATTTAAAGGCTTCTTGAAGGTATTTAGGAACTTCTGTTTCCCCCAGCCTTCAGTACATAAGAAGTTTCCTTTGAGTATCCTATTCAATCTTCAAATAAGTTATTTCCAAAATCGATGTGGAAGTAAATTCGCGGTAAAATGGTAGTCCTCGCAGCTTTGGTAGCAAAAGTTCCGATTCTGCTCATTGTTTTGCTGGACCAGCTCGCTGAATATCTTACAGAAGGAAGAAACCAGGTATCTGCCTTTCATTTCTCTTTGATTTTCTCTCGTAACCACCCAAGCCCAATCTTCAGTGTGTCACACCTGGGAGTGATGAACCCGATCTGAAACGTCCTTCCTGAATGATATAAATGGGCGATTTTCTTGGATATGCTTTATAAGAAAGCCATCTTGCAGGTGTTCGCGTTTTCAAGGCATCTTTAACTGCCAAAGTTTTGGAGGCTGAAGTTTACATTCCCCCTTAGGTTAGCTTGGAAAGGTATTTCCATGAAGTTCTGAATATTCATTCTGAAGTCAATCCATCAAGCATGACCGTAATCTTTCGCAAAAAGTTTAATGCCAATTTTCTTCGGATTTTTCTCAGAAATCAGCTTCATCAAAGCAATCTGCCATTGATCAGGTGGGCTTCAGGATCCGCTTTTTGAAAGCCTTACCACGTCAATACGAAGCACAGCAATAAGTTCAAACAGCGGCATTTGCGGCTGCCTTGATCATCAACCAAAAATCGTTCTCCGAACGTGCTGCCATCCAAGTTGCCTGGTAAAAGTGTTTTGATGACTGGGTCCTTACAATTGGTATTCCCTAGACATGACTACCCACATATCAAATCAGTCTCAGTCATCAGCTGAAGGCAGTAAATTGGTAATCCTGTCATCTACCAAGATATCAATCACATCGGCCTTTGAGCGCGCTGAGTAAGGAACTGCCAAGATCTTTGACTTGGCCAGTATAGAACTGAAAAGAAAGGCAAAAAGAAGTAGTGATTTTTTTCTTTTAAGAGATAATTTTTTTCTTGGAATATAAAACATAAAGAAGATTAATTAACGCAAATTATAGCTGTGAATAGTGGTTTATGGAAATTTCCCGACTTTCCCTAATGGGCTTTTTTACTAAGCGCATTGAATCTGAAGAAAAAGCACAACGCGGGTATATGCTGCAATCCGATCAATAATCCATACCAGATTCCCTCCGCTTCCATACCAGTTCAAAGCAAGAAAAATACCCAAGGGAAGACCAAGCAACCCAGTAAGCGATCAAAGGTGATAATGGTAGGAAACTTAACATCTTCCATAACCTCTCAAACTCCCAGTCCAACGCACCTGCACCCATCCGAAAGCTGAAATAATCCGGCGATTACAAGCAGAGAAGCTGATATCCTGAATCACTTCCATAATCATCTATATAAAAAGTAGGTAGGTATATCTAAATACTAAGCGAAAATCACAGCGCCAGGTAAACATAATACCAAAACCAATCCCAAAGACCAACCATCACTGGCTTCCGGGCATTTGTTTTCTGACTTCCTTTTAGCGCGATTTGATTAACTTACCCGGATCATTCGCAGCTCTAAACCTGCGGGCATCATATAGACTAATTGTGCATAGGTTTTAATGCAATCTGATGACCCTGCAAGAGCATTTACGGCCAATCCAACCCATCATAAATTGCCCCGCTGCACTAAATGTCGCTTACTCAAAAATATATTGGAAATCCAAGTCGAAGTCCAATTTTTTTCCAAAGATTCGATTGATCATAGAAAAACCGAAGTTTTTTTTATCCCTAACTGTAAATCAAACTGACGTAACGTTTTGAGCGGATCCACGGTACCAACCCATCATAAATCGCATCAACTCTTGAAATCAAGGTTGCTATACCTGCCCCATTCAAACCCGAGCTCTCGGTGCTCCCCATTTACCGTAGATCAATACCCCAATTCAAAAAAGCATTGACCAAGTGCATGAAAATCGTTCAAACATTGCCTTGCTTAGTCTTGTGAAGATAAACCCTCAGGCAAACTGCTTAAAGTTTGAAAAAAATCATAAATTGGGAGCATGGAAGCAGTAATGGATCAAAACATACGGGATCGTAATTTGAACCACTTCCTCAGGCCTGATTCCAAGAAATGTAAAGCCTTGGGAAAGCATCATGGATAATCCCTATTAATAGGATAGCTGTAAAGAATATTGATCATAGTCATGTTGAAATAAAGAGGAAATCCGCTTCATTTTTCCCTTTCCTTCTGGCAATCGAAATCCAAGGGCGTAATCCCCATAAGAAACCCCATTCCGAACATGAGTATAACACAAAAAGATACTGTTCCCCAATGAGGCAGCAGCGAGTTCTACAAGCTCCTAGTCTTCCACCCATCATGCTATCTTGCTACGCCGACAGAAACTTGGTCCCAATTGGCTAAGCACCCACGGTAAGGCAAGCCTAAAAGTAATTTGAAAAATGAATCCTTAATCGTCATCTAATATCCCAGCAACCCGGGCCTGCCTTTTTAATATTCCTGCTAAACTTAATACTATCCGTGATTTTCTCCAGACATGAACCATTTCCAAAAGCTTCCTTTGAATGGCAATTTCTTTATTTGAAGGATTTCAGTTTCTTCAATTCAGTCTCTCCTTGGGTAAAGGCCTTCTGCTAGATAGACTAATCCACCTCATCAGTCACGGAATTGAAGTGTGAATCTTCAAGATTTCGGTCCATTTATCAGCTATCAGCCAGTTTCTTCTTTCAATTCTCCAGCCTTTGCACTTTCCTAAAAATCTGCCAATAAGTCCTCTCCTCCATAGGGATCTCCAGGAGTATTGGTTGAAGCGCATAATCGGAATTGACCAATAAGCCAAGTATCCCCATTTTTGTCAATAGGAAAATAATTGCCAAGCTCTATTTCTTAAAAATTGAACAGTTTCCCCATAAATCCCATCTTTTACCAGCCAGGAATTATATTTGATTTTCTTTCAACCCCTGATCCAAGGATTTCAATAGACTAGAAAATGTTTTTTTGTCTTCCAGGGGTTTTCTTTCATTTTTCTCAAAAAAAAAAGGGTGACGAGAGCCACCCTAAAATTAATTCATTTGGTTATCAAACTGGGGGATTCGGCATCACTTTCGATCTTTAAAAGTAGGATAAATTAACCTATTGGATTGCATGGAATTCTACCTCTTTTGATCTCAAGATACTTTCTCTAGCATTAGCTTTTGATAGGCCAATGATGATCTTTTGCTATAATTTTTAAATAAAATGCACCTGTTCCTGTGAATGTGATGACATTCAATCACCTCAAGCAATCAGATTGATCTCCTTCAATAAGGCGTCGATATTACCTTTATTGTGGCCAATAAGACTTTAACCAAAAACCGTGCTGACACACGCCAATCCGGATTTTTTTCAGATCTAGTTTAGCATGAATAGCTTTTAATGATTCCAGATTGCTCTAATTTGCTTAAACAGTAAGCCGCTCTAAAGTAGGGTGCCCGGCGATAATCCAATGTCCTTCGAAAGCTGTGCATTAGTAATTTTTTGCATTGGCCTGCAGGTCTCTAGAATCCTCCGATCTATTTGTTCGAATTTTATTCTTAGTTACTATCCATGATCTCTTGCAATTGAAAAAATTTTATATTGTACAAATTTAATAATATTATGATTGTTTTTTAAACGCGTTCATCAGATTTTCTAACTGGAAAATCAAAATTTTAAACTCATAAAGGCTTTTGGGCAAAGATTCACTTTAAAAAAACCTTCCTAGCTGCATGAAAATTCAAATTTTCTCCTGTTAATCGTTTTTAGAACGGTGGATTTGCTTAAAGTTTAATTCTTTTTTTAAAATATTGCCTGCGCAGCTTCATGCGAAGGGTGCTTTCGCTTTGCATATTTCTTCAACTTACTTGAAATATTTCTTGGCAAGCGGTTTATTTCCTTCTCCATAGCAATATATCCCAAGCTGTACAAGTGAACTGCAAGTAATAGCCACTCCTCTTTAGATTCCGATTCCTTCACCGTAGGAAATGGTCTTGAGGTAAATACTTTTTAGCTTCTTTTGATCTTTCACCACGATCGTGAAAATTGTGCCAATATAAAAGCGCATAGCGTCCACTAATAGATTCATAGCCCTGTTTGCTTTGCATGCGATCCGATTCCAAAATCTCAAATGACTGCTTCACACTGATTCATTCCATCTTCCTACTGTTACAGGTGGTCCTGGCAATAAGGAACGGTGGAAAGTATGGATTATTTGGAAATTTAAGTATGCAGATATTCTTGAGATTTGAAAGTGCCTTTCATAGGGCTTCCTTTTTTTCCTCTGAAGCGTATAGTCTAAAAAGAAAATATTGAGCTTCCTACTCTAGTGTAGAAAAGGCATTTGTTGCTAACTTCTTTCCAAATTGCTTGAAGTCCCAATTGCTTATTTCCCTTTAGGGAAAAGTGCCCATGACAGGCTTAAGCAGGGGATAATTCTCTAGGAACCAAACTGAGAAGTAGTTGAAAAAGCGCATCACCTAAGAGCAATTCAGGATTAAACTCCTCCTCACCCCTACTCAATTCATTATTTCAAGCGCATTTCTTCCCGCCATGCGCTTTTGTCCAGCTCTTTCGCATCGGAGTACAATCTTTCCTTGGAAACAATAACCTGAGCTAAAGAAGAATGCGCCTCTTTATTGGTCTTATCAGCATCGTACAATCAACTTGTGCTTTTTCTATATGGCTTGATCCAATATTTAATAAAAGCCTTTGTCATAGGTTTCTTAGTCACATCAATTTCAATGCGCCACCATAACCAAGTTGCTACTAAAAAATACGGAAGAGGATGTTCCTGAATATTGAAAATTGCGAAATGACTTGCAAAATCTTCGCTCAAAGCAACCGCCAAAATTAAAGTCATACATGCTATTTTGATCGACTTAGTGACTTCTGTATTGAGTCCTTTATCCAAAAGCAAGTATTTAAGAAAGGGCTGAAGAAAGAGGAATCCTGCGAGGCTACTTGAGCAACCGGATTTGGTTCCAAGCCCAAGAAAAAACCCAGAATTACTAAAAACCACGTAGGGTATTAAATCGGCAATAACTATTTTGCTAATCGAATTCAAATTAGGGGTATTACTCAACAAAATTTTAACGATTTGATCAAGATTCATTTTAAAATGGCTAAAACCAACTTTCTCAAGAAGGACAACGTCTAAAAGATCTAATTGATTTCGACAAAAACGATTCTATTTTTTATTTCTTGTGCTTTTATTTCTTTGGATCAAGTATCTGACGGAATACCTTTATTTTGGAAACGAATTTCCTGATTTTGAAAATCTTGGGCAAAAGGGATTTTTAATGATTTCCCATTTATTCAACCCTAGCAAATTACGTCTGGACCACTTTTTCACTTTCTTTGGAAATTCACTGTGATCGCCTTCTTATTTTGGTTAGGGGCATTTAATGAATCGCGTACAAAGTACCTTACCGCGAGCTTTGGCAATTTGTATGATTCAGAAATCGGTCCTTCGTACTAGCTGAACTATTCCGTCTCTTTGTGTTCTGGCTCCTGATTCAGGCGCTACATTCCCGTGAAATAGTGAAATTCCGGGCTTTTTTCGGTACTTCACTCCTAGGTCCCGAAATATCGCAAAGCAATATACAACTATGCGCTAGCCACGCTTAATATTTTTTGGAAAAGTTATCTAACGGAATATTTTTGGGTATATGATTCCATATGAATCAGCAGAAAGATCTTTAAAGAATCTATTTTTGGTAACATTGGTGAGCTATTTTTTGCTTTAATTATCTGGTTATCTTGGTATACTTAAGGTCTATCGGGGTTAAGTTTTTATTTCTTCGCATTGCCATGCAGCGTTTGGATCATATTTTACTGCCTCCCAGTTTTTTTTCCCATTTCTTTCTCCAGGTAAAAAGGCCTCCTTTGGGCAAACGGGGCACATTTTCGTTGGTAGTTTTGGTCTTTTTTCAATACTATTATTTTCCATCTTTTTAGTCAAATAAATGGTCTAGCTAGAATACCCTAGATTCTTTTTTCCACCTCAGGATCTTCTTTGAGCTGCCCAGATACTATTTCTAAGCCTCACCTCCCTGCAAGCCGTCAATGGTGAAACAATTGGAAAGGGATAAGTTTCTCCACAAACCGAAAATTTTGTAAATAGATTGTTCCATTGCTGTAAGAATCCAAGGTTCTATGGAATCAAGGAATTAGGAAATTGAAATCAAGCTCAGGAAGCCATCTTTTTGAATAAATACTCCTTCAGGATTCAATGATCTTGCGATTGCTTCACGGATATAAATTTCACCGGGTATTTGATGCAGTTACTCCTGTTGCATTTTGTAATGAGGATAATGAATCCCCGGTTCAAAGAGTCTGAAAACATGGGCCTTGGCCAAATGGTCCTGCTCCAGTTTGCCAATTTGTCTTAGGTGATGGGTCCAGGAAAGAAACGATCAAGCTGCGCATTTCTAAAGTTTAATGTACCCTGTTTCCTATTAGACAACGCATACACGCAATCTACCAAAGGGTAGCCTGTTTGCTCCATTTCCAAGGCTTGAATAAAGTGATAGAATTAGGTTCAGTTTCTGAATTTCTAAGCCTCTATTGATGGAATTATACTCCATCCTATTTCCATTTCGAACTTTTGAATAAAATGACAATGCATCGCAACCGCTCCATAAAATTAGAATCGACTTGAAAGGCGATAACCCGACTTCAAAGCCTGATCTGAATGTGCTGAATACTTGGCCGGATCGATAAGCAACCCAGCTAAATAGGGAGAAAAGAACGACTTGCCAGCTTTTCTACTTAGTTCAGGCTTACTGATGTTTTTACTACTAGGTCCCGATGCCCGCTCCAAGAGAAAAGTCTTCAGTATTTATTCCCAAGAGGTAGTGGCCTCCAGGTTGAAATATGAGCCTTTTTTTAAAGTTCCATGCGGAAAGTAAACCTCAAGTAAGCATCCCTCAGTAACTAAAATCCCTTTGGAAGTTCTTGAAAAGTAAGCTTTCCCCAATTTAACAGGCTGAATAGGTTTATTTAACATAAGCACAAACCATCTTGAACCCAATTCAATCGGTTTTTCCTTCCGGCGCTTCACTCACCGTTGTTGTGGATACTCAATTCCATGGAAAATTCTTTTTTAGAAAGCATATTCTTGACCTCAAGATCTCTTTTAAAGTAATGTCCAATCCCGTTTTCCTGAATGTGAAATACATCCCTGAACATCAAATACCGAACAAAGCTTTTCCAGTAACAACAGGAACTTCCCCAAACAAACCGTCTCCACTTCTCCGGAATAAAGACCTAAATCTGCTGATTTCAAATCTGAAAAGGCTTTCCATACAAAACGCCAATGCGAGATCGCTTTGGGGGCAGCAAAATCAGCGAAGGCTCAACACATAGATCAAAAGTAAAGGGTAACCAGCCGCAATTGCGCGCGCTATAGAGGATGATCGCTCCTTCTTTAGATCTCTTTTAAGCCATACGATTTGAGATTTTTTTTTGCACGAAATTATTAAACTTTAAGGAAACTTTCCCAAAGTTTTTTGTAATTATGAAAAAAAAACACAGACGGCTGACGTCGAAGAGGAAAGATCGAGTGGTAGAAATGGCCTGGGAAGACCGAACACCTTTGATGCAGAATGAGCTCAATTTGGATTAGCTGAATCTGAGGTCATCCAGGCTAATGCGGAGAACAATGAAACTTAGTTCATTTAAAATGTGGCGTGCAAGGGTGGCAAGGCAGGAAAAACAAACACAAAGAAAAAAAAGTCCTGAGGAAATGGATTCGTTTTAAGTCGAGAATGCAGCGAGGAAATTGCCTTTTAAAAAACAAAATCTCAAAGCGAATAAAGTAATTATTTAAGAAAAAAGTAAGGGCGAAAAATTTCGCCCATTAACAAATAAAACTTGACGTCCTCAAATGGGCCAACTGCCAATTCCGCCTTTCAGTTTTTTTAAATTTTCAAAGCCTAGATCTGCCATTACCTTCGCAAGCTTGGCAACTTCGGTTTTCCACTTCTACAATAGAGTAAAGTAAGCTTATCCTTCGTTAGATTTTTTTCACTGAGTTAGTAAATGTTGCTTGACAATAATATCAAGATTACGTGCTCCCCTTATTTTACCGCCTGCCAAATTCTCCTGCCGACCTGACACAATCACCAACATGTATTAGGGTTTGAATCATTAAATCATTGAATTCACCAGAGGATATCTTGGTAATTATTAGGAAGTTGTTTTAACGGAATTAAACATGATTTTTCATTTTTTAGATACACCCCAAAATTACAACACTCATCTTAATCCTCTGAATCAAGTAATAAATGTCACGCAGTTAGGCCCTTTGGACCCGGTTTTTGCCCTTAAATTTGATAAGGTCAATCTGATTTCATAAAAGCATGGAATCCAATGAAAAATAAAGTCTCCCCATCGATTTAATTTCTTCCAATTGCTCCACGCGGCTATCCCATTTGAAGTTTGCCGATAACATGCCGGCTGGCAGGTATAAATGGAGCCTAGACCTAACGAAAAACAAAAGGATAAGAACAAAAGACCAACTATTAATGATGGCCTTTTGGCCTAAAGAATTTTCTTTTTTGTCATGATAGGTGATTTTTGTGCCAGAAGGTTTTTTGGGAATTCTTCCAAATTTTTTATCAAATTCCCAGTGGTTCCAATCTTTTACCTGAATTGGGAAATGTATGGGCGGGGGCGGTGCCAAAGAATAATCCCCAAAGGCTTAACGTGGATCGCATAATTTTACTCCTTAACTACACTTTTGGAAGCGTTTTAGCAATGGTGCCAGTATGCATCCACTGGAATTTTATTGAGGATATAATTTGAATGGTCCAATAAGGTCAAAGTTAATATTCGCATGATTGGAGGTGACCTACTGCATGGTGAAGATGTGCAAAAGGAAAAAATCAATCTAAATCCAAACCCAATCATAGCCAAAGGAATGTATTGGAGTGATTTATAAATAATCGTCTCATCCAAATGGTATCGCAATGGCCGCAAAACCCTAATATCCATCTAGCAGAGTGATGCACTTTATGAAATTCCAATAAAAAACGAACTTCTATGTAGCAAGCGGATGGACATTCCCTGAATAAATCTGCAACTACTAACATTAGTAGGAACTGCCAAATAGGCCAATTCTGGATAAGGTAATCGTCGACTAGATTTTTGAATTCCAAAATAAGCTGAGAAAATCCTTAAATAATTCCAAAACACATTAGAAAGCGAATTATAAAACGATTAAGGAAATAAAAGAAAGTTGAAAAAAATCATATAAATGCATCCAGCCAGAAGTTCTTTTTTCGGAAAGCTGTTTGGTTCTTCTCCAGGAAAATCAATTCCAAGCTCCAAACTAATATGGAAAAGTCCAATCAACCAATAAAGTAATTATGCAAGAAGGGTATTAGTATTTCATTCTTAGAGATAATCCCAATAGCCAAAGTACCGTCCTGCAATAATCTGAATGTATTCTTTCATGCCTGCTATTAAATGCCACAACTCTTTTAAAGTAATGATATAGAGTCCCATAGCTAGAACAAAACCATCCAAACCCTTGTTTCAAAAACCTTTTCGTTTTATTTTTTAGACAAAAGCGACTACCATCGAAAATACGACAATAGATAATGATGTTGGAAATCAATAGAAACTTCCCAATCGATACCCTGATTTCCTAAATCGCCCAAAAATCCGATTAGTGATTTTAGCCTGCAATAAATCAATGAGTGAGGTGCCACTGCCAATTTTTTCATAGCCAATCGAGCGAGCAAGACTAAGGCAGGAAATTATCAAAATCCTCCACCAGCACTACAATACCGTAATCAGGCCTAACAAACGGCTCCTTCTAACTGCGATTAAATTGGGATATTAAATTTTGACTTTAGAATCGGCCAATCCATTGCCACTAATCCTTTTTTCCTTTAATCATGGAATAAGAAGCGCAAGCATGTCAAAGCAAAAAAGACCATGATTGCGATATTTTTTGAATAGCCAATTTTCTCCGAATGGAGAAAATAGGATTCCGGCAAGCGGTAATAAGAAACTTTCGAGTCCAAAAAGACCGCAAATGAAAGGAAGGAATAGCGAAAACAGTGCTGTTCGATTTAGTGCTACTAAGTTCTCTTTTTCATATAAGTAAAAAAAGAACCAACCAATGAAGTGCTTTCCCACCACAAAAAGTTTGAATAGGCAGGGCCAATACTGGTTCAACACTTAAAATATAAAACTAAGACGGGGACTGTAAGGATGGAACCTCCCCTCCGAATCAAAACCCAAACTTTTACTCCTATTATTATTGCCGGCGCAGCAAAACCAAATTAGAAACAATGAATATCCATTATATTTTTTAGATTAATATCCACAATGTAACTAGGACACTCTTCCGGAAGAGTGATTTTGTTACACACTAATTCTTTCAAGTCCAATTCAAATTTAAATTAAGCTCAAAGCACTAATAATTTCCTGAAAATTAAATTTGGTTTACTGACTTTTAATCATTTTTATTAATACTCCGAACTGTCGTAAATTAACCCACTAAAAACCTCAAAATATCATGAAAATTCTCATTCCTGTTTTGAATTTTTCAGCAAATTTCAAGTCAAAGCTTTTGAGCTTGCTCTAAGTCTAATCAAAATCAAAAAATCCAATAACATCATTCTTGGTCCATATCGTGTGAGCTTATAATAAATGATTTTGCCTTCACAAGGCTGCTATAGCTTTAGATTCAATGCATACTGATGCGAAGAAGTTACTTGATGAAATCGAGAAGAAATACCATCCGAACACTTAAAATTTGAAAAAGTAGTCGAAGAAGGCACTGCATCTTATTTCTTATAAGCCGAAATTGGCCATCCAGTACGAGGTAGATGGTGATCGTCATCGGAACATCCGGTGCTGGGGGGGAATACAAAAAAACTGATCAATGGAAAAGTACGCACGCAAAAATTTACTCAAGGAGTCTACTGTTCCGGTCCTAGTGTCCAGCAAAGGCGACTGTTTCTGAGATCCGGAAAACTTACTATGGGCTTTGAATTTTCAAATCATGAAGAGGCCACTTATAGAACGGGTAAATTAAGGTTCAAGAAAAAGTGGGGCTAGACCATTGACTTCTTACAATGTGAATACTGGATAGAATAATATTTAAAGACGAATAGCAAGCTTAGGTTTTTCAAATCCATGTGAAAGGAGAATAACCAGCTCGAATCAAAGAGTACGACAACAAAATTTGATTCAACTCAATTAATGAAGGGATCAATAGTTTATCCGAACTAATAACGGAAACATTCCTAGTGATGTGCCACCAGCATAAAAATTCTGGAAAGGGAGTTTTCCCAAAAAGGAGTCATCCCATAGGCAATGGCCTATCAAAGTACAGTTCCCATTTTTGTCATGAATTGATTTAAGCGAGCTTATCAACTCCTCAAAATCATACTCGAAATATAAATCACATTTCTGCAAGTTCGATCCATTTTTTTCTTCTCCAGTTGCTTTTAACAACAATCGGGAAATGAACCTCACGAAAGAAGTTTCCACTAACTCGTTGGCTATTTTCTTGAATGTGTCGTAATTTAGCTTCGTTGATTTGTATTGCTTTCATCTTAAGTCACAATGTAAGCGGCATCAGCCCGCTCATACCATTCCGTTTAAAAGCTACAGCGTCAGAGCCAAAAGCATTTCGTGGAAATCTGCCTTGATACGTATTAGACACAAAATCTTTCCATTGCTTTAAACCTCATCTGTAAACTGCTCAATGCAACAAAATTGGGATTCCAATAAATGTGTGGTAGGCTCTTCTACCACAGCTTTAATCCTCGCGAAGGCTTGCTTAGCAGTGCAGCAAAGTTAAGAAAGCGCACATGTCTCTCCCGGATCTAAAATAGTAGAGAAATATTCTTTTCCGCTCCTCATCCCAATTCTTAGGATTTTTAATTGATCGCTTCAGAATTATAGGGACCAATTTTCACGAATTTGAAACCCAGTTTTCCATCAGACCTTTCCTGGTTCAAAGGTTGCATTAGGTTGGGCCTTTGTCAAGTTAGTGCTTGAAGTAAGTTGGGATCAGTAAATTTGGAAGTTAAAGCTTGGAAGTTCTATGGGATTCAACTTCGACTGAAAAAATTAAGTTAATTCAATTTTATGTAGAAAATTTTTCCCTTTCCTTAAAAATAAAGGAAATTAGCGAAAACGTACTTTAAAAATGTCTAAAAATTCATCGGAATAAATTTCGAATCAAGGTGATTTTTTGTCAACGGAATCGTCATTACAGAGGTTTAAATTGAAATTTCCATTTTAAACCAAGTAACTAATGAAACATTATCAAAATTTAATTATCGAGGAAGGACGGCGGGAATTACCATTGCTGCTCCAACTTAAGCGAAAAGACCCCTAAACTCCAACTAGTTGCCATATTGGCCTTCTGAAAAGACACTACTATCAACCTGCTTGGACTCTGGTAAGGAGCTTGGAAAACTTTCGAATTTTAAAAAGAACTGAACGGCAATGAAGAAGATTATATTCCAAAGGATGTCGATTGGATTAGAAGATAAAGCACCGCAATTAAATCCAGTTAAAATGAAGTTGCTAACCGAAGTCAGGTTTCGTTTACACTACGATATTTGATTCCAGTCCCGGGGTTTAAATCATGGCGCCTGAAAAGCTTTTAACCTGGATTGCCAGAGGCCTTTGGGATACAGGAGTTTGTTTGTTTCAACTAACAACACTAATCCCTGAGCATACTTGGGAAGGTTTTACAAATTTCAAAGGTTGGGGAAATGCAGTATTTTACCCAGAACCTACTACACCAATCAAATGCGGAGGTGCTCCTCAAAAAATCATGTATTTGGCGCGAGGAGTATTTCAGAAAGGCAGGGGAATTAGAGAAAAGACTAACGTTCTTTATGCCACTCCCGGCAAACCGGTTTTATATTTCGGAGTTCCTGATTTGGCAAGAACACTGAACAAAATAATCCCATGATCGAGAATATTATCTTCAAAACCATTTAACGCACCGGTTAAAATAGACGGTGGAAAAAACAGGAGATTACGTTTCAATATTTCTAGAAGCCCGGGGAGAGTAATTGCACCATAATGGAAGGAATATCTTAGGGGAAGAACTTGCGGGAGCAATGGAGAATCAAATTCATTATGATATGCTTCATTTGCACGCACCTCAAGACTTCTCCAAAATTCATCCAAGAGTCAACCCATTTCTATCCAGAATGGCGGCAGGGAAAGGATGGTGGATGTAGATATTCATTCCAGCAGCATAAGGCGATATCCAAATATTTTTCTGTCATTGGGGATGTTAGCAATTTTTACCAACAGCTAAAACAGGTGCTGCTATCCGTAAGCAAGCTCCTTGTACTAGTCCAAAAATTTGATCCAATTAATCAAAACTGGAAAGGTCGGTTCTTGAATCTTATGAAGGTTATTCCTCTGCCTTATCGTAACTGGATATAATAAAAATGTTTATTAGCTGAGTTCAAATATGATAATGGCGAGAATAGCGAATCCGCTGAATTTCAAATTTGTGCGATACCACCAAGGAGCAATAGCAGCATGTGGCTTTTGGAAAAAATAATGGATTACCCATTTATGTATTGGAACCTAATGCTGAGGGGTAAAAAGCATAAAAAAAGACCGGCCTCAGCCGGTCTTTTTGGGTTATTCACATTTGGAAACACATACGATGGCACTTTGGTCAGTGGTGAAGTTCTTGAAAATCCTAAAAGGTGTCCCAACTTGCACTCAGGGTCTAAATGTCGACATGAGATTTACCTCAGCTCCTAGAAGCTTTTAAACCCTTCAGCTATTTCTATTCTGAAAACGCACTTGTAAGCCAGTATTTCTATACTCATAGATATGATCATGAATATTTAGTAATATTTCCAAACACCTCCACTAACCAAAACACTCAATGAACTATCTTACTTGGCAATCCGAGTGATTTCCAAAACTTCTCTGCGAATCTTCAAGAAGAACTATAGCGTAGCCACAGGTTGCCTGATTCTTTGAATACTGGCAACAAGGTTTCCCATTTTCACCATGGTCGGGTTCAAATTGTAAGCTTCCTGTCGTTAAATCTCCAATTATTGGTTTAAATACACCTCTGAGTTAGATCATTGATGATTTTCAGTTTCTTAGAATTAGTGTTTATTCTTATTCCTATCTCATCTCAAAGTCCCCAAAGAAGAATATTTGAAATCTTTTCCGTCGGCTTGCGTTTACTTGCGCATAGAACCCATCGTCAAGACCTTGTCCTAGGCGGTTTTGAAGTCACATTTTTACCATTATGGACTGCCTTAGCAAAAGGTGTTCACTCAAATACATATGATTCGCGTTTCTGATTTAGAGTGCATGAATGTTGGGCGCAGGATGCCTGTACACAGTTACTCTCAAAGGTCTTTCCAAAACGACTTGCGCCGGGGAACCAAAGATTTATCTGTTCGATCTGGGCCAATGTCCTGGCCCAACTCTAAACCTCATAAGTTAAAGAAGCCAAACATCTCTGGGCTTTCGGCATGTAAATCCTGGAGGCGTTGGCAACATATAATGTCGATCAAACTATCGGTCGCCTGAATCATGGTTGCATAAGCAACCAATACCAGCTTTATCATCACTTTGGCCAGGAATAATCTGTCTCGGTGTTTTTCTGGATCAAGGCTTATTGGAGCCTTCCTCGGGGGGTACAAATTGCTCACCTTCATTGCTAGAGATCAAAACTGATCAGGTGCGTTGCCTAAGCATTCTACAATATAGATATCGTCAAGGGATTCTCAATGGCTGGTCAAATTCAACCCATAGGTAACGTTTCCTAGCTTCTGAGGAGCCTATAATCTCAGTTTCTCTCATAAGGGGAAAACGCGATTCCACACTTACTAAATTTGGTATTTGGACAGTGGCAGAAACTGTAGGCAGAGTACTGATCGTCCTCGCAAAAGTGTACTGCCTTGTTGGGTGCCCAACTTTAGTTTTTGGTTTGGATGGAATAACAAAACCCAAAGCTCATCTGGAAACCTTAATCTCCATTAGGTTGCTTCAACTCATTTTTTAGGAATCCAATAGCATCAATGTAAGATGATCCTCGTGTAGTTCTGTTTACCCTAATTCAAAATCTATCGGCCTGTTAAACGCTTCGAACGAAACAGTAATGTTTCAATTCTATATCGCTAAGTAAATGTATTTATTCTGCGGTCCTGAGTTCTTTTTCCTGTCTAAACTTAAATCTCTACCAATTCAAAAGCCAACGTCATTCAGACATCCCACGCCAATCGCGATTTTACCTTATAGGCTAAGAGTAGCTAGCCAATGATTATACAGATCAGATTTTTAGTAGCGAAGGTAATCGGAGCTCATCCCGGAGCATTTCGTGTGTCGAATCCCTTGAATTACATCCAAATGCCACTCGCTCCCCTTTTCGGCGCAACTAGACTCAATCCTTTGCTTCAGCCCAAGAGCATTAGCTAGCCGCTCCACGACCCGCAGACCTGCTGCTCTTACACTTTCCTCTGATGAGTAATGAGAAAAAATGTTTTTGTTTGATCGAGGAACCGCATCTGGCCCTCAAGAAAAGTGCTTGGACAAGTCTGGATATTTTTCAAATGGCGCCAAAAATCAGCTCACCAGCCTGTTGGCTCTTTGTAAAACATAAATGGCTTGAACTTTCGCCAAATCGGCTATCCTTTGTCCTCACTATCATTCATTACACCAAAATAGGCTTTCGGGGCACCTTCGAGTAGCCTCAGCACGGAGTGATATTCGCACAATTCTTCCTGTGGGGCAAAATTAATTGCTGCCATTTCATTGATCGTATCAATGAAGTAAAACTCCCTCATTTTCAAGAATGGATTTTGCTACCACCGATATTCAAGACTGGCACGTCTATAATTCGATAGGAATATTTAAAAGACCATACAAAATCAGAAAGGAATGTCCTAGTGGTCTCATAAAGGGTTATATAACTTGTTCTCGTATCTATGTGTCGTATGTTGTGGTTACCATACGAAGTTGATTTCACACTCCACACGAATCTTTTAAATGGTGAACATCGGGATCCTTGATAAAGCGGGTTTTAAGCCATCGATTGAAAATTTAACGCTCAACAAGGCAATAGGATCTTTCCCTATACTTCTGGGAAATAAAATTTTTTTATTGGTAAAAACACAAAGCGGATAGCTCCAATAAGGTCTTTTGAATTTACAAAACTGTGGGTTTAGCGTCGAACGCTGTTTCATCGTTAGACGTCGCGTTGAAATAGGTTCTCTAGGTTACTTCTGTTTCAATGGTTTTTTCGAATACGAAGCATTCCGGGATTCCACATACCTTTTGAAAGCACACCTCGTACTCTGGAACTTGCTGCTGAATTGATTGGAAGAATCAGTCCAGACTAGGTCCTCCTCAGAGATATCGCTAAGTCTAATTCTGATTCATAAGAATTTCCGTAGCGAAGTTTCTGTTTTATCGAACAGGGAATCAAAGCCTTGGTTTTGAATGACCATCCTTATTTGTTGTCTTATCTTTGCTGACTTCCATTTTTGCTCATGATTTCTTATAGGATTCTGCAAACCATTGTCTTTCGTCACCAAGCTTTTTTGCCTATGTAATGTGCATAGTAATAGGAACCAATAGTGATCACTATTCGGGCCGCTAATTTTAAGTTGGATAGACTTGGTATGGGAAGTTCTGCTTTGGCTCGAATCCAGCTGTCCTGAAACAATTTTAGACTCCGTTGAATTCTCAACACTGTTCAAACTTTCCCATTGAAATTTCCTAATAGCGACTTGCCTGACGTCTATGTTGATATCCCATCACCCCAATGGAGCATCGATCCTTTTTTTTAGAACCTGGTTCTTAATGGGTTTTTCAATCATCTGGACGCAAATACCAACTAAAATCTGCTCATCATCCCAACCTAGACGAATACCCGCATCAGATTGAGGCGGTAAATTCATCTTGAATTCTTCTAGTAAATTGCCACTAATGGGCTGATTGGCTGGAACTATTTTGGCAAGCATCATTATGAAAGTTGGGCCTCCATAAATAACTTTCGTCCACAAGGTCGAGTGGATTGCTCGCTTGGTCTAACAACTTTTTTATGTGACAAGGAAATAATACAGGAGGGCGAAGACTGGTCCTCGCTGCACCTTTAGCTTAAAGCGGAATCTGGCCTGCATACCGCTTGATTAGAGGCCCATTTGCATTTTCTAGCAATCCTGCCTGAGGGCGGCTTGCATAGGGATCCATTGGTAAATGTCTGCATATATATATCCTCCATTTTTCAAAACCACCCTGCTTCGCACTTCAAGTTGAAACTTCATAGATCATTCCGCAAAAGCCTTAGCTAGAAGCGGTTGGCGCAAAACATTGGGCAAAAAAACCTTCCCCCAGCTCATTTGGTCACGTGGCTTATAATTATAGGGGGAATTTTTATCTCTAACAAGCGCAATGATATCCATCGTCGGTACCGCATTTGGATGTCTGGCTGGGTGAAATTAAATGTCTCCCGTAGGAAATGGGAAGATATTTTTGATACCTTTTTTTCTAGCCGGAACGCGGTCAGCCAACTTATCGGTAGTATCAGTGATGGGAAGTGGCATTGGCCTTCGCTACTTTTTAAGTATAGCTTCCTTGTCTGTTACTGGAATAATCTTCAAACCTTTTTGACAATCGTATTCTACCAGAGCAGAAGCATGCTGAGCGAAAATCATCTGTACCCTCGGACGAATCAAAAGACTAAATTCAAGGCTGTAGCTGCAGCAAACCTGGCACCGAAGTAGGATTCGCTAAGCCAGTTGGGGGCAACTTGAAAAAGGATTGGTATTCCGTGGCACAACTACGATGTTCACCGTTAATATTTTTTCCGTCAAAACGCCTGGAGGAACAAGTCATGAGAGAAATAATACTTTCTAAGTTTTCCATAAATCTGTTTTTTAGGGTAAAAAATTAAGCTATTTGGTCTACTTCTTGCCAGGTTTCTTCGAAGTGAATGTCGATGTAAAAGCAAATACTTAATATATAAGCAAAAGTCAACAGAAGCAGTGGCAATCTGTTCTTTCAGGGCTTGAAATCCGCTTGACTGTACCACTTGCTTCTATGTAAATCGTGACGCTTACTATTCCTCCTAAAGGTTTGCATGACCTTTGAAAAGCAATAATGCAGATATCTCTATGGGTATTAGCCATCTGCATACATTTTCGCAGGGCCTACCATATATGTGACGCTCACATTTCCAACCACAGGCCAATCCACCAACTGAGATATTTTGCACCAAAAAGCCCAAACTTTAAACATCAGGCCTTGGGCCAATCTTGGTACCGCATTGCGATCTTACTTCCACAAGAACCCCAACGAGGCAAATAAATAGTGGCAAGACCCAGCTGTTACACACATGACCTCGAGTCCACCGTTGAATTGGACCAAATCCACGGCTGTAGGCAAGAGTTGGGAACGGAATCAGAGGTGACTTTTTATGCTGCA
>Ga0163217_1021382_pt1 | contig 20108 bp, 20 predicted proteins | sample SynspAceP_FD_185933 | JGI IMG/M metagenome (GOLD analysis project Ga0163217, IMG submission 185933) | Saline lake microbial communities from Ace Lake in Antarctica - Synechococcus sp. Ace-P (PacBio error correction) | ecosystem: Environmental > Aquatic > Non-marine Saline and Alkaline > Saline ...
GAAGAGAGATGGCACGCACGCTCAGTAATAACAAACACGGCTTTTGGTGATTTTCGCGGGCAAAAAGGTCCCCACCAAACTGAAAAAAGGTAATTGGTGGATCAAACCGGGCGTTTTTTAAAAAACATAAAAATTTTTTTTTTTGCACCTTAACTTCTTGAAAGCAACGGGAAATACTTTGCCATTTTGTTCCGTAAGCCAGTTTTTTTTAGCGCCAATTTTCACCAAGGTGCCACCAAAAAACGACTCATTTCTTTAAGCACTTTTGAGAAATGTTTGAAATAAAACCACCCGGGGCCGAACCCACTCAACTTTCGGACAAAACTTTACTTAACCGTTTAAAATTGCCTTGATATCGGCCTGCGCCAAATCCAAAAAAAGGCGATATCCAAACACCACCGTCGTAAAAATCGAATTGCGCTTCCGTGTTTTTCAATAATCGCATCTGCATTCCACGCGCAGCCTAAAGTCAGCGCCAAGATGCAGGTATGCCAACCCGTAAAGGAACCCAAATTCGGTCGTTAATTAGTGTGAACAAAATGCGAAAGACTTTTTCTTCCGCCGCGATGCCGCCCACGCCGTCCGGCATGCCTAACCTAGATCAACCATGAACATTCGCTTTTAAGCTCCATCGCCAGCACGAACGCGCGAAATAATTTTTAAAACGATCGCCAAATGGCAATTGAGGAAGCGCATTATAAAATGGTCACACGAGCCATTTCCAGCAAGGCCGGGTTATAAAACAGTACCAATGGTTTGTTTGTGATCTTCCGACCTGTGCCACCGAGTGAATGTAGTTCCAACCAAACACCAAGGCAACTTGACCTTCTTTCGGATGAATAGAATGACCGCTCGGCAAGTAAATTTCACTTGAGCGATAACAATACCAACCGCGTTTCTTTAGCCGGGGCCTGAGCATAGGCAGAATTTTCAGCCAACATGGCCTCATTTCTTCTACGATAAAAATTACCGTCTTCCCAATCGGCGGTGGTGGCAACGAATCACCAACAAACATTGAGAGGAAGAATTTTTTTATAAAAAGTTAACCACTCTTCTGTTCATTTCGAATACGCCTTTAACAAGGTCTTTCCGTCGCCAAAGACGTTACTTTACCGCCGCTTAACAGAGGATCCAACAAGGTATCCTCATGCCTATCTTGGTAATCCACACCCGGTTTGTTTACCCGCGATCTGACGCCAACATTGTTGGGTCAACACAACCTTGAGGAAGTAAATAAGCTTCAATACATCGTCCGTAATCATTTGCGCCATTTTTAAGGTGCTTTGTCCGGTATGACCAGAAATGAGACCGCTTTACGAGATTAAGAAGTGCGCCATGTGTGACATGCCCGCGTCTTTACCGTCACCAGACAACGCAATCATGGATCAAGGTTAACTGTTGCGGATGCCCTGTGCTGATAAATGCGCTGCTCGACGGCTTTGGCCCGGGCTTCTGCAAAAAAAGTCATCCAACGGTTGACCATGGCAACAAGAAGTCGCCCATCTTTTATAGACCCGCTGCGTGCTCCAGAGAAAATAAACCCTTGCTCATTTTAATGCCCTCCAATGTCTATTTTTATTGTTTGTTTTGGGGGATAGGATTTTATGTTGTACACCACAACTATTTTTTATATCAAACGTTTTATCAAGGCTTGCTTTTTTTGAATATGAAGAGCAAAAAAAATTATAAAATAAAGATGTTGAAAAGCCAACAATATGTGTCACAATAGATTATCGGCTCTGGAAATAACATAAAAAACACTGTTGTTTTCCTCAGTCCGCTTTTGCCTTTAAAATAATGGATTACCTTGGTTGAAATAGCGTTCGGATTAAAAACACTTAATAACAAAAACAATTAAGGTGATTAAAATGAAGAAAGATAAAACCTGCAGGGCTAGCCCTTGTCGCTGCTCTATGCTGTCTATCAACGCACATCGCAGCGGAACCTGAATACACCCTAAAACTGCATCATATGCTTCCGCCTAGTCGATGGCACAATTCTCAGTTTTCTTCGTGCCTGGGCAAAAGATCCGAAACAGAATCGAATGGTCGAAATCAAAAATAGACATTTAACCCAGCCATAGCAATTTGGGCGGAAAACCACTAGTTATTTGATCAAAATCTCGCAAAGGAGCATGGGGATTTTGTCTTGACAGTGGCCGGCCTACACGCCCGGGCGTTTTCCCAAAAAATGACGTCATTTGAACTTCCTTCATAATCCAGGCCAAGCAAGGTCTGACCAGTAAATGGCTACAAGATTATTCCGAAACCGAAAAATGCAAGATGGAAAATGAAAGAGTCCACGTTCAATCGCACTTGCATACTCACACTCCCAGGTTCTTTTCACTCACGAAGACAAGCCATTAAAAACGCTAGAAGACTTGGAAGGCATGAAGGTTTTCGCGCCCCCAACAAAGTCCATGTCAGAAGCCTTAAAGTGTGGGTGCTATACCAGTCTTTTTGCCTGTTACAGAAATGCCAATGCGTTATCGAAAGGCGTCATTGATGTAGCGGTATTGCCTTTCGAAGTGTATTGCCAATGAAAATATACGAAGTTGGTAAAACATCACACCAGAATTTTAAAAAGGCGCAGGTCTTTTTAATACAAACACCCTTCGTTTTCTCACATGAACAACAAAGTCTATACAGCAATGCTGCTTGATCTACAAAAAGTGATTGATAAACAATTCTGGTATTGCGTTAGCGGGCACATCGGGATTTGTTGGAAACTACGAAGTGTTTTTGCGCTAAATACGCGGTGGATCAGGCAAACAGCTTTGATTTATATCGAAGGCGCAGAACACGCCTCGCTGGAAAAAACCATGGGCGCCTAATTTTACAGCCAAATGTATGAAGACAGAACGATGGACGACTACGACGGACAAGGTTTATTAGACAAAACCAAAGCACTTATTCAAAAAATACGAAAGCACTTTAAGCCAGTTGTTGAAAATGATTTAAAATGACAGTAATTTTTCTTCTGCAATATACCAGCGATCCTTTCTGGGTCCGGCTTTCAATATTTTTGCACTCACAAGGCGCTTTGTGATGCTTGGCAAAAAGCCCGCACACGAGTCACTGTTGCGAAGCATAATAGGTCGAACAACCACCGTTGGACAATCGATTGAAGGAGATTATGAAATCACTGAAATGGTCTGAGCACTATGGCGGTTGTTTTTGTCTTCCTCCCCTTTTGCCGATTTGGTTATGTGCGTAATGGTCACGTGAATTGTCGACCTCATTTACAGCGCATTGTAAAAAAAAAGCACATTAACGAACATGGTATCATCGGCGGATCAAATTTACTGTGACCGCATTATGTCTTTTGCCTATCAAATGAGCCTCATGGTTTGAGAAGTCAATAAGACTATCGTGGTGAACAAAGCATCCGTCTGACTTAGCGTGGTGGACATTCATGTCGGGCGTCACGTACCATAGAAATCTGTTGTGGACTCTGTGGCCTTTACAAACTGTTTGCCGTGTTCTAGGAGGTGCAATGAGTAAATATTGAGCTGGCATTTTTAATGATGGCCTGTGTTGCTTGTTTTAAATGAGCATCGTTTTCCGATCGCGTTGGCCATCGTTGGTGTGTGGCGCGGTGGCTATTCCCATGATGGCGGCGTCCAGCGTTATTAGAGTATTAGGAACCGCGGCCCGTCTCTAAATTTTCACCACTTATGACTTGTCCGTAGTGCCATTGCGTTTTCTATTAGGCCGAGCTTGCCACACGTTCTGGCATTAAGGCCGAGTTATTTAAAACCTGCAATACGTGAGATGGACGTCAGCGCAGAGGCGGGTATTGCTAGGGCGGCCGTAGCGGGTTGTGCGGCAATTCACGGCGGAGCGATTGTGGTTCATCCTTGCAAAACCGCGTCCACAATGGGGAAAGTTCGCGTTTACTGAAAATGAAAGCGCCTTAACAATATTCACATGGTAGTTGAGCAGCGGGCGCGTTTGCCGTGGTGGCAACATATGGGGATTTTGATCCACCTTCTATGGTGCAATCAATTTTTGCGGTTCTCAAACGGAACCAAATATTTTATCACAAAATGTTCATTGCGGCCTTATATCCTGGCTTATCAGAACTGCGGGCGGTTACATTCTGCTTCAAGAAATTTACGTAAGAATTTACCCCAAATGCGGGGCCAACGTGGTGAAAAAACACGCCTTGCACAAAAAATAAAATCGACGAAAGACGTAGCATATTACGAACGATCTTTTTAATCGTATTGGGCGGCATTTAACATGGGGCATTTTCCACACCCAAACCATGAAGCCGGCGTCTGTCGTGTTATTTTGGAACCAGCCAATCCTACGCCGTGACTCAATGGGAAATGCGTCTTGATGGCCTGTTTGTTTGTCTGATGCGCACAGCGAGTGTCTGCTTGCGATGATCTTTTTTCCATCGTGCGGTTGCGGATTTATTTAGTGTTGTTTATCGCGCTTTCTAGGTTCCTGATCTAGGTGTCGAGCTCATTCAGATCAGGCCTGTTCGGCTACACTATTCTGGGTGCTGATGCTATTTAACCTATTTGGTGATGGGGTGTTTTCTAGACAGCTTAGCGATGATTTTGCTCACAATTCCGATTTACTTCCCGCGCCATGATTATGGGCCATTGGGATTTTGGCATTCCACGGCAAGATGTCCGGCATTTGTTTGGCAATATTGGCGTTGAATCGTCGTCGAAAGGTCGGCTCAATCAACACCCCGGTGGGCCAATGAACGTTTTTTAATCATTAAATCCTTTGATGATAGCCTTAAACTAAAAGAGTGTTTTAAGGGGGGTGGTTCCATTCTTAATATCCGATTTTGTGAGAGTCGCATTTATTGATACTCTCCCAAGCATTACCCTCGGTTTTGGTCCACTTAGTCGGTTAGTTTGCATAAAAAAATATCCACCAAAGCTGGTTGTCCAGTAACGGGGTTATTTCATTTAAATCCGTATTTCTATACCTACTCAAACAAGTTACTGTTAACAACACCAAAAATAGACGTTTTTTATATACAATATTTGATTATTAAACAAGTAAATGGAAACCTATAAAAATGGCTACGAAAATACAAAAAAAGTGATTCAACAGTTGGACTATACGGAGAATAACTTTAATACGCTGATTGCTATCGCTTGCGACGCGCCCAATGAATTTTTTCAGATAAGTTTTCTGAAAGTATGTTCGATCTGGGTATACAGATACTGGTTTATTTGACCATTATCGCATTAGTGGAAACGACAACCCGGGTTTAACACAAAAACGGCGAGTAGCTCAAGCTCTAAGGCAATGACCGCTCAGCCATGGTTGCTGCTGTCGACAACTTAAGAAAAAAATGGATAATTTAAAAAGCGAGCCAACAGTCCAGCTAAAAACGATTCGCCGCTCTTATGCCTATTTATGACCCAACCCAAAAAATTAAAAAACCCGGGAAAGAAAAAAAAAAACCAAAATTTTTTTTTAGAAACATTAAAGTGCAACGCCGTTAATGGACATGAGCAAAGTATGGCGACACGTTTGAAAGGAAAATGAATTAAGAGTGGTTACTAGAAACATTAGACACGTTATCTCAACCGTTAAACATCGAACATTGGCCGACGACAAGAAAGTCAGCCAATAATGCTCTAAAAAACGCCTTAGTTCGTAAATTTGTTTAGGCAAGAACTGAAGTCCAACGGGCATCAACCACTCCTTTGAGCCGCCGTCTGAATTTCAAATAATTACATTACCGCTTCATTCCGAACAAAGCAAGGCTTGCTCTGCTTGCTCTTTGCCTTTATTAATCAAAAGAAAACCGCTTTTTCAGCAGTAATTCATGGTTCTTTTCAACGACCCTAAACAATCTCTTCTGTCGCCGCACTGGTTCGCGAATGCTAACGTCTGACTTTCATCATCCAGCAACAACGAGCAAAAACCCTCGAACCTTGTTTCTCCCGCTCGCGGCCCGCCTCACAAATGGCGCAATTCAATGCAAGTAGGTTAGTTTGATAACCCGCAATTGCCTCGATACTTTGAATAATAGACCAAACCAGCTGAGACTGCTTATCCAATTCAGCAATGGCCCTACGGCAAGCTATCTTGCATTTGATCTGATAATTGGCGAGCATCACGGTGACGGTAATCACTGACCACCTGACTGCCTTTTTTCGCCACTTATTATCTGTCCCCTGTTGGAGGTGCCTAAAAGCAATATCAGCCGCCTCAGACACCGCCAATTCACGGATTGATTTGATAACGTGATAATGGTCGCAAAACTTAACGACTTTATACAGACGACATGCACGTCAGAAATTGGGTATAAGACGACCCTCTAAAACCCAAACAATATGCAAAAATCGACTATCAAACGACCTTAAACGCTCAGCAAAAACTGCCCTTACGCATTAAACGAGCTTCCAAAATGCTGGAGAGCGTAGTCCGCTGGAACTGGACTCATCTTCAATGTCAAAATATTCTATGCTGCTGCCCTTTTGATTTGCTCAAGCTTTATACCCCATACCAACCGAGAAAAAGATCATTCGCTTTCAAAAATATGGCCCGCTATATCAAACTTCAATAACGGCGGTTGAATCGCTGTAGCGCGGAATAATATTTTGATCTTCCGAGAGCTGTAATCGTCCGTTGTTAAATCATTACAGTGTAAGGAAAACTGTTTGGAGCTTACCGTTTTTCACATCTTAATACCGGCTGTAAGATAACTCGCTACCACGCTTCATCACCGTTTTTCTTTTTCAAAATTTCTAACGCACCAACCCAATGGCTGGCGTTTTTGATCGAGTTTTAAAAAGCCCCTTGTTAGTGGTGTCGTAATTCCCGAGAAAATAACAGGCACTATAACTCTGGATATTTTTCTACCTATAATGCCTCTTTCGAAGCCAACATCATCAAGTGAATTTTTTATTGACCGATGTTATCACGAAACCCATCAAAGGGCTCAAAAATGATAACTAACATTTCTTGGTCTAAACTTTCTTTTTAAGCTTGATTAAGAGAGTACAGCTCTTCCTTTAATGCCTAAATTCATTCTTCAAACTCTTGTTAAACTCCCACTCTCCTCAGCGCCTAATCTTACAGGCTGTCTATAACATAAAAATCAACGCACACGGTTCAAACACTCCATAATAATATGGCTTTCGCATAATACCTTTTCTAAGATCAATTTATGATTCAAATCAATAGCGCAATATGCTTAGCTTAAAATTAATCGATAAATTCCGTCCAAATCCAATTAATTCAGCAATAATAGTTAAGCCAATTCCATCATGTAAATGAAGTATTGAGTTCAGCAACATAATAGAAGAGAAACACGTTTCCAGCGCTTCTTTATCGCCTCGGTCGTTTTTGAACCTGTTCAAATCGGATAGTGATTAGAAAAATGCACAAGCCCATCGTCAAGACGCACCTTTTAAAGGTATAAAGTGCCTCTCGCGCCCTTAATTTGATCTCTGTCTTAACATTTTTTATCAATGCTTTCCTAGTAAAACTCTGGCTCCTGCTTCAAAACCATCAAACCACACTTTTTTAAAAAAAGATCAACACTGCCACCAAACGTCCCCAATAATAGAATGAATATCTTCAAAACGTTCGTACGAAATGCTGTCCTTCAACGCCTATAGCTTTTCCTTCAAGCGGCCTACCAAGAAGTAACGTCTACCTCCGTCTTTTTGCCTACATACTGGCAAGATACAAGCGATTCATCAATCGATATCTAAAGGCTTGCCAAGGATGAATCATTCATGCCCGCAATTAAGACACCGCTGACGATCATCCTCTGACACATTAGCTTGTTCATAGCACAAAATGAGGAAGAGAGGTGAATTGCCATTTTTTCGGAATTTGTCCTTGTTGTCCAAACCATCTATGTCTGAGCATCTGCAATATCCATCACACTAGGTGAGGCGCCCTTCAGCGTTATCCAGTACATATGGCAACCCCTTCCAAACCAACCTCAGCAACGGTAAACGATGCGCCTTCTGCGACTAATAATTCTGTCCGCGAACTTGACGATTAAAGGCGTTATCTTCTACTAGTAATAACTTTAATTCCCGCCAAACTTCGTTCAAATTCGATCATTAGACTTTTCCATCACCTCATTTGTTGAGAGTAATCCCCCATTAGATAAAGACCAATAAAACCATTTCAGATAACTGACTTAAATGTCGTGGGCTTAATAAATAAGCCCGTGACTATTCAAAGAGCTTTCCAGTTTTCATTAGGTGCATTGGCCAATAAAATAATTTTAGGTAAGACTGTGTTTGAAGTGTGGAAAACTCGCGCCATATTCCTCCCATGCTGTCACGTCCGAACAAAACTGAAATGTTTTAATATCCAATAAGACAACATCAAACAGGCCACCATCTTCTGCGGCTTTTATTACTTGTGTAATAACCTCTTTAACCGTACTCAGCCTTTCATAAAAACCAACCAAAGATTAATTGCCATTCAGCGTCAATATAAGCCTTGGCGAAGCAAGATTAATTGTTCTACAATAAGAAATCGGATGGGTTTTTTCGTGCTTGTAGCATCCAACATTTCCTTCTACTGGAAATGCTTCAGCACGGGCAATCAAATCGTGAAATAGAAACGACTTGCGACCCCCAAAGTACTTTCCAAACATTTAACACCTCCGCCCATTATGAGCGACAAACGACGAAATAACCAACCCTAATCCTGAAACACCAAAAAACGTTCGAGTCGTCGAAGACTCCGCTTGAGAAAATCGTCAAAAACAGACTCTATTTGGTCCTTCTGAAAATACCAATGCTCAGTTGTTCTGTAAAATAGAAATCGTTAAACGGGATACTCCAGAACTCAACGTGTTTGGTTAATTTCTAAAATCACACTACCTTCTTTAACGTGAATTTTAAACCGCATTACTCTCACCAATTTGAGCAACCTGCAATAAACGCAGTTTAATCGCCGAACAAGGTAAGGAGGAATGTCTTTTATCAATATCAAAAATGACTCAACATCATTTCCCAGTGAACTTCCAGATAGCACAGTAGAAAGTTCCAATAGAGTAGATTTTCTATTTCGAAAGGTACGCTTTCCAAGGTTAATTTACCGGCCATCAACTTTTGGAAAAATCTAATATCATTAATTTAAACCAAGCAAAAGAAATTTGGCTTGAAATATGGGGCTTTTGAAACTAGTCGTTCTTGCTGATGCGTTAAAGGACGTTCGTTTAACCAACTCCAACAATGCCAAATAGCATTCATTCGGGGTGCGGATTTCCGTGACTCAATATTCGCAAGAAAGCCTTGAATTTGGCGGCACTGGCGGCCATCGGCTTCATCTTTTTGCCTTAACGCAACCAGGCTTCCAAATTTCTTCTCTCGGCTGTAATATCTCGATTAATACCCGCCATCAGAATGGCTTTTCCAACTCGCATCTCCTTTCAAATAGAAGCGGGCCAGTCCTGAACATAACGAAATGCTGGCTTATCAAGGTAAGCCAAGAGCCGCATGAACAAGATCGTATCACCATGCCTTTTTATGGCATTTTGCAATGCAATGCGGAACGCATCTCTGTCCTCGGGATGAACCCTTTTATACCAGTGCGCAATAAGTAACCCCTTCATTTTTTTAAATGTCCGTGGTACTGGTATACTATCGAACATAATTTCGTTCAATCCAGAATATTGTTTTTCTAGATCCCAAGTCCAGAACGCCCAGTTTGTGCTACCTCTGCCGCCATAAGTAAACTGGTCTCGAAGTAAGAAACTAAAGCATGCTGGCTGGCTTTCTGCCTCGTAATATCTATAGCCATTCCTAAAAAGCCAATCATTCATCGTCATGTTTTCTTCAGATAGGAAGTAATAACCAAAGACAACCGGTTTGGCTTCCCATTATTTATCAATATAGGGTCCATTTCTTTGCTTATCGTAGTTATCTTTTCAAATGCTTTAAAAGATCAAACTTTCCATTTAGATCTGAGACATAGGTACCTGCAGTTTCAAAAATAGCATCACGCTCTTGTACACACCTCTGCTTTTAACATGGTGAAACTAAGAGGTGTCATTTGACCAACAAACCTCCTCGGCAAGAATACCCCAGCATTCTTTGTGCGCCAGCTATTAAAAAGATGATCTTACCCGTTCATTGTCGGTAGGCAATAATCGCAATTTCAGCGAAAGCGTCTAACACGTCATTCAAAAGTAAATTAATTTCGTGAAAGCTCTAAAGTGGCGCTCTTTTACATTGGCTTTCTAAACTGGAATTTTAATTTCACGGAATTTTTAAGCTTCGGGCTTTTTTTTACCGTTCAGAAATATCACGCACACTGTTCGAGAACAACCAACTACTAAAACGATTAGAGTCAAAGATAGGAGACAACAAGTCAGTGCAACGGAACATCAAGAACCCTGATTTTAGTTTTCCTACGCGTCTCAATAATAAATGGATTTTTTTGTTATCAATTAACAGAAGACAGAATCCGCCTTATCTTCATCTTGAAGTCGGCTGAACCAAGAGTTCAAAAAGAAGACTGAACCAATCGCTTCCCTCTGTGGTGGTAACCAAATATCTCTCAAGCCCCCTTAATTCCAACTGACAATACCCCTCCAGACTTTTACTAATATGCCATCCCGCCGAGCTTCCACTACGGCAGCGATCTAGATGGGAGAGCGATCCACCTCACGATGCCCTAGAAATTTTAAACTAACAGCAGCGACGAGAACAGCCCCAAGAACACTTAATAAAGACCGCCCAAATGATTATTAAACTGAACGGATTAGGGAAGTATGTAAGTCCGCTTATATAGCTGGATGAAAACACTAAAGATACTCTCCAACTCCGTCCAATAAATATGCTTAGTTGACTTATTTCGTATTGAACGATTTTAAAATTTTCCGCTGTCATAAAAACCGAACTTTATCCGTCCAAATCCGTTACAATCAAAAACAATTTCCAATAATGGGGATTTTTTCCAAGTCTATATCTAAATGATTTAACACCTCTTCCATTAATTAAAGGCGCATAACTCCACCAAAAGCCTGGCTTCAATGCGTTCATACCCAATGTTTCTGGTACTTTCCCATCCTCGCATAGAATAAGGCATCAAGATCATACTGGACTGCTGCGCTTAACCGATGCTTTGCACCAAGGTGTGGGCCAGTTAAGGAACTTCCCCCTGTTGTAATAAAGACGACGTAGCGGCTTCTCGGCGTTTGTTTCTGATGCTAAATTGTCGCAAACCAACGCCTGCCGGTTTTCGCTCTACAGGTTCAATATACTGGAATGACCATAATGTTCATTAAAATTAGGAAAAAGCGTTTTAATAGCAAAACCCTGGCCCAGCCCGTCTTGGCTAGCCGACAAAGTAAAAGCGGCGGCATCTGCCTGTGAACGCGTCGAATAAAACCAAGCCACGTGCACCTGGAAATTCCACATCCACATCACGAGTTTAACTGTATAAAGAAAGAAACATCTCGAGTAATTTCATTTTCACCTGTTCCTTAACACAACTCCTCGAGCACCCCGCAAATCCAGATATTGGTAAAGCTGAATTCCGAGACATCACCTCCTCCATGGCTTTTATTAGAATGGTAAACAGCGTTAGCCTATGCCTCTTCTCATTGGCGTCTTCGTTCGTAAGCCACAACCACAGGTAAACCAAGAATGGCCAAAGAAGCAGGGTCAATATCAACCCAATCGGCTTATCAATATACTTAAGTGACATTTTTCATTCACGTTTGCCTCCCTGGCAATATCGTTTTCCAACTCTAAATTCGAGATTAAGTCAGAATCTTATTCTAAGATCAAATTTCTATAAGTTAGACGAATTACCAGGACTTATAATTAGGTTAAGGCAATGATAAAAATTAACATAAAATTACAAAATATTACCTACTAAACTCTTTTATTGATATTTAAAAATAACCAACACTGTCCTGACATAAAAACGCTGTGTAACAATAATCCCCACCCAAAATCTGGCCATTTTTCTTATTTTCACTGAATTCAATATCAACGCTAAATGGATCGCGAATCGAAGGCTACGTAACCAAAAATCAATGCGGTTTCCTGAATTTTTTGCGTTAATAACTAGACTCTCTTTTTTGAACAAAACGACAGGATTACATTTCCATGAAATTGCCGTTTTCCTCCTGCAAACCCTACGATAAAAGAACCCTCGCCTCTTTACGCTGATAATACGCCTTATCCCATGACGTACTTCGAAAGTCGCTTGAGCATAGGAAACGATCAGCTTTAGTAAAAGAATTTTGATGCCGTTTCTTGTTTCGTCCGACGATGTCAATGCAGAGGTAAATTCATCTTTTTTAAAACAGCAAGGTGTCCATACCATCGCCTTCGTTTGCGCATAGGGTTTAATAATGTTTTGACTTAGACGCTTGCAAAAGCAGAAGGCATAAAAGTATTCACGTACCAGACCTAAACAGCCAACATCCGTTGCAGAACACGCAGTCGCCGCTTGATTATGACCTGAACCGAAAACACACGTGGCTTTACCACAGGTGAAAGAAAGGCAACTTTGCCCTAAGAGGGACTACTCGGGTTTCAAACCTTGGAAGGTAAAACGGTGGGTTGTATTGGGACTGGGCGCAATTGGCGCGGCGTTTTGTCCGAATCATGAAAGGCTTCGGCTGCCATGTTTTTATGTTAACGGACTTATATCCATGCACAAGCAATGATCGACCAAGGGCCTGCCAATACATACACTAGAAGAAGCTCTATCAAAAGAGCGACATCATCAGCTTGCTTGATGCCTCTTTAAACACCTCGACTCATCACCTATCATAAAGACAAGCCTTGAACAAAAAATGGAAGACCGGCGTGATGTCATCAACACCAAGTCGTGGCGCACTTGTCCCATGCGGCAAAGAACATAGACTCACTTTACAATGGGGAAAATGCTAATTTAGGGTTGGATGTCTAACTGAACAAGAAAACAAGAATTTTTCTTTGAAGACATGTCCTCGCATATTATCCCAAGACAAGCGTCTTTCAGCTCATGCTCACCTTCCCCATGTTCGTCGTAACCGGTCACCAGGCTAATTTCACCATTGAAGCACTGAACCATATCGCGGCACAACAGTTGATAACTTATTGCAAGCCATCAACATGAAAGACAGCGGCTCAAGACAACTAGCGTATATCCTTCATACCGTGTTCTGTGAACAACTCGGTGTCTTGTTTAAACATAAAAATAAGACACCGAAAGTAACAATCTTTTCATCAAAAAATGATTTAGCGCCGCCGTCAACACATAGTCACATTCATAAGTATAATGTGCTCCCCTTTATAATAAACGAAGAGCAAGCGCATGAACCTCGACAAACTATCTCAAGATTCGGCTTATCCGACATTGTCGCCCGAGCAGGAAAGAGATCGTCATGCAAGTTTTCGAACAACCTAAACGCTGCCGATGTGAAATAAAAAGCAAGCTTAACCGACCGTTGTCACCGTTGCAGACAAAGCTAGCGAAGCCTTTAAATCACCGCTGAAATTCAGCAGGCTTTTCCAGACTGGAGATTGTTGGGAAAGAAGAAGCCGTCGCCGATGACTCGCATCAAACCATCGGAACAAAATGCCACTGCAGACCACTTGCGTCATCATCGACCCCATCGAACGGTAACTTTGGAAACTACGCTCATGGATTAATTCAGATTTCGGCATCATACTTGCCGTTTGTCGGAAAGTGTGACACGCTTTTGGTTTGTTGTATGACCCTGTAAACGACGACTGATTTACGCCAATTTAGGCGAAGGCGCATGTTTTTCCAACGCAACCGCCATGAATAAAAAAGCAAAATCAGTTCGCTAACCAAACGCCGTTAGCCTTGCAAGATCACTGCAGAAACCAGAGTTGACCAAACTGACTGGCATCATGTCGTTAACGACCTATACAGGTCAGAAAACAGATTTCGCACTAAAATAGCCCTCACGCTTTGTACGCGATCAACAACCTAACCTCTTTTGCCCTGCTTACCGACAAATCGCCCAAGGCCACTTCAGAACTTTTAGCCTGACCTACAAAATGGCTCCTTGGATCACGCCGCAGGTGTAATCTGGTTTCACACAGAAGCAGGTGGGGTTGTCGAACCTTAGAAGGTAAAGAGTATTCCCCTGCCATGCGTAAGAGAGCGAATGCTCGCCCGCCCAGTCAGAACAGCAATGGCAAGAATTGCAGAAGTATTTTAAGGAGATAAACAACAAGTCCTTCTGTTTTGGCAAATCAACTAACGCTTGTTTACCAAGGGATTATCCTTTGAAGTAAATTCTAGGTGATCAATTAAAGCGCGCAAACGGTCGTGGTAGAATGCTTTTCTAGAAGAAGTACAACGCGTAAAATGCTAAGGTCTTTGGGTTTCCAATCTGGGGTAATAACGGTGACACCAACGGCCCTCTTTTATATAACGATTAAACAAGTTACGTCGGTTGTAGGGAAATTCCTCACACGTCATTTAACGCGGCATGTAGCAACGCCGTTGCTTCGTTCGCGTTAACCGACCAGTCGAACTGGAATGGATTCAAATTTGATCACCTTGAGACAGGTGCCATAATGTTGTCGTTCAAAAGTTTTTGTACCTAAACACTGGGTGATTCCCACTAGGCTTCTTTTGGATGCTGAATTCGCCCCTAATTGTTTTTCGCGAAACTTTTTCGAGGTTAAGCCGTAGAAGCAACCAAGTGCAGACTCACACACGGCAATAGGTTTGCCTATTAAAGAAGGATCCGGAATTCGAGGCAATTTCGTATCGCAAGGTCGAATGCTTTTTTCGTAAGTCTGCCGCATCCTGTCTTTCCTAGGTCAATATCTGTGCGTACTTTTCGGGTAAGAAACGCAAATAAACCTAGAATTGCCGGCATCAGACTGATTGAAAACCAAAATGATCCATGCTCGAGGTGATTCCGCAAACCCAAGCCTGACAGCATCCTCGCTGGTATTGACCAAGATATAAAATTATCAGAACTTGACTCCAACCAAAGCTCGACCACTCTTTTTAAAGGAGGCTCACCAGCACTAGTCAGTGATTATTTTTCGTGTTGTGCGATGCACAAACGGAATCTTTAACCAGTCTTCCATTGCTTCTATTATCATGCGTCACCATTGTCGTGAACATTTCAAACTGATCTGCGGTACGAGAAAAGCTCCGCGATTGGGCAACATCAGATAAAACTGTTATAGCGGGCTATACACTCTGTCCATAAATTTCACACACCCTCAACTGCCACGTATAAGAACAAATAATGCTCATTTTGTGTATTTTTTCTGAGGCAACGTCAATTCTCTATGATGGCACATGAATTAAACATTAGCTCTTTGGGAGAAAGAAATGAAAAACTGTTACATTAGCCGCTTTCTGCACGTGATCGCTCATTCTGCCATTCGCTGCAGACAGAAACCCTTTTAATACTAGAGTGTATACAAATGCGGCGCCTGGTAGCTTTGGCGTTACCTCTAACGTGGTAATACGGTGAAACAGAAGCCATGGTGATAGAACGCTGGATTTTAACGAAACCGACGCATTGCGCAATTGCCTGCTAAAGTCCTTGGAATTCCAAATACAAAGAGTTAAAAACCATTTTCATTAGCCAAGCAGACCCTGACTTACTACTTTTGGTGCCGGAAACGGCTGCATGAGCTTTTCCCTAACGCCTGAACATCATCACCACAACCAGCAGTCAAAAAGGTTTTATTGAAGAGAAAATGGCAGGAAAATTGGCATTTTGGGGGACCGAAAATGGATGGCAATGCACCTGGTAAACCCTATCGTTCTTACGGTTTTATAGCTAAGTCAACCTTGACTGTTGACCGGGCACGCCATAGAAATTCGGTGTACCGAAAGGTGTGTTAGCAACACCGCCTACCTATGGATTCCATCAAAAAAAGCCATTTTAAGGCCCAACGTCGCGGTGTTCGGAAAACAATGCATTTATGGATGGCGGATGCACAAAACAGATGTGGTCACAGGCAGCATGGAAAGCACAGTTAAAAGAAATGCTAGCGCTTAAACCAAACGACGGTCGTTCCTGATCATAATGATAAGAAGACAACAGAAAAATGAATGCTGATGCGTTCGGTTTTTCTCACTAACTACATCACGGAACTTTCAACAAGCAAAGCAAGAAACCACCTAACAGTAATGAAATGAATTCGTTTCATGTCGAAAAATACCCTGAAAACGCAAGGCATGTTACCTAAACATTGCGGCTTAAGGTCCTCAAGGTTGGACATGACATGGTAAAAAGTTCAATTATTTCTTTTCGGACCGCTATGTGTGGTTGGTGTTTTACGCGCGTCATCGTTAATCGAAAGTTTTTAGCAAACATGTCTGGAGTTTGAAATCATTTACCAACCCAGGCGGGTGATCCCGAAACGTGCGATTGACCCGTCCTTTTAGACAGCAATATTTTGCAAGGCCGACGAAACAAATTGCCAGATGACAAAAGCCCACTTTGGTGACGGCTTTAATATAAAGCTAAGAGTAGCGAGCAAGGGTGAGTTTGTAGTGGATTCTTTACACGACAAACGGCGTGCGTTTCTTGTTGGTCAAGAAATGGGCGTGGGCAGCGCATAAAATGCTAGAAATAATTCAAAAAAGCCATTACCAAAGAAGGTCAACATTGGATCAAATTAGAACACAGTAGAGAAACTTGCTGTGGTCGATGGATTAGATGCTATTGACGTGGAACGAGAAAATAGCCGGTTCGAAGCCAAAATGATGGATGCAAATACAGAAATAAGCCATCAGTTAATGAGTCAAATGAAGTGAGTGGCCTACCCGACGTTTAATCCAATCGGAAAAAGATGGCGTCTTGAAAGACTGTCTCTTCATAAGCCCTTATTACGGCAAAACCAAATGAATGGAAAGCCCTATTTAACGTCCGTTGATTTGAATCGAAAAAGCACCTGAAAAAGCCTTTTTACTTTTCCAAGTAAAGGCTTTTTTTTTATGCTCTGATGAAAACAAAAAAATCTATATTTGCGCAAAGCAAACGTTAGGTGCCATAACGGTCATTTACCAATTCACGGTCATTCCGTAACACCCGTTAAGGGTAAACGGAGCATTAATCGCAAATGCTAAAACACGCACTGCCCCATGAATTAACTCAACCTGAACGTAAACATATTTGATTGTGGTCATAATCAACAGACTGGAAACTGTCGCGAAGGTATTACCAGATCCGTAAAATATTTGAATTGAAAGATGTAATTATATTAACGCCAGGTATAAACAAACGCCCCTGTTTCACCGGCAAGGGATTGGATGATCTTCGATGCTGACAATAAACAGTCGGATAGTAGTCATCCAGATTATGCCATAACGCAACATTACACCCGTACTCACAACGCTTCATGAGGCGTTCCAACGCTCGCAATCCCACACCGGATAAAAAAATCCAATTTTTACCGCTAATCAGAAACCCAAAGTAACGGCCAAGCTAAGAACCTTCGCGAAGCTTCCAAACACAACCTCATTTTCTAATTGAGTAATCCACCCACATCGGTTTCTGAGCACCAATGATTTTATGGATTGTTTTTTTTGTGTTTGCTCGCGCCATAGCAAGCGACCCAACGGCCTCCCACGCCCATATGGTTTGTCGACACTCGTCTGCCATGATCAGCGTTTGCCGTAATATAAGTGTTTGGTTAATGCTTAAACAAGCCAGAGATAGGGCAGCGAGCCCTCTTCAGGATTTCCTTCTGCAATGTCGTAAAGACGTTTGTCAATGCTTTGGCCAGCTGCTGTAAACCATTCACCCACATTATCAAGACCCTGCTTAGGCATGCTCCACATGAGCGGAGCTTACCAAAAATCGGGTTGTTTAACGGCCGTTACGTTTTTCGTTGAATATCGTAAAATGAAACTAAACACCATTAGTGTAGCGCATTATCTTCGTTCACCAAGAAAGTCGTTATCCTAGCGTTTGGCGGACATCCAATTAAATGTCCTGCGTATGACAGGCATTCAAACAATAAAGAAAAGCCTAAAAAAATAAGTCGCTGTATTGCGTTTAGTACACTTCTTTTACAACCATGCCTTTTTTTCGTTATCGCTTACCTTTTGTACCCTCGCCATTTTTTACTATGTTCATTTTGTCGTTATTTGAATGAAAAACTTGTCATCATTATAAAGAAGAACTTACTCAAATTACCCAAAATACAAGATATAACCAATATGAAATAAAAGGATGGTTTTACTATAAAATTTCAAAGAATATAGTTAGTTTGGTGCAAAAAAAATTGACATACCAATTTGAAATACGTAATCTATAAGAAAATTTAAAACAGTGATAAGAAAGGCCGTAAGTACCGTAAAAAACAATAGACAGAAACAAAAAAAACACCATCCAAAAAATTGAGGCAAGTGGTTATTTCCTTTTTTATTAGCCTGTTTAGAAAATCAAAAAATCCCAAAGAAATATACACCAGAACCGAACAAAAGCCATCAGGCAGTAAACCCATTACATCTTTTCGCACCCAACCCAGCAATCGCTAACGCTGCAATGCCAGCTAAAGGGTTGAAATCATGTTTTGTCCACGCGGTCACCTCCATGCAATGGCCATGGCCGTCTTTTCGCTGGCATCGCACACCAGGTGCAGGCACCGGCCTGGCAATCATGATTGCGCTTGAACAGCCCACTGACCGCCACCGGAAGGTACGAAGAAGTTCGACTATCCCAGCACTCAGAACGTAAAATAATGGGGAAGGTTGTTTCATTAGAAATAGACACAAACCCTGAGAGATCACACCCGCTGAGAAGCACCAAGAATCTCCTGTGGCGTCATCATACCCCCATGATTCCTGGCAATAGAAGGAAAATTGCAGAAGAATGCCAGAGCAGTTTATCGGGCACACTTGAGAAATCGAGTTTAAATAAGCTTTTTGGCGTACCCTGGCAGCAGACCGCAGAAAACAAAAAGGTAAAAGTTAACGATATTCAAGTTTTAGCGCGAAAGACCATTCGTCACAAGTTAATAATTAATGAACCGAGAAACCCATCACACCAAGAAGCAAAGAACAAAATACGGCTGGTTTTTTCAAGGCGCTTCTGCCGGTGTTCATCTTGGCCTTTTTTCAGGTCCTCAACCACCGTTTCGTTAACAATTCCGCATCAATCGGTGATGTGTGTCTTGGCGGTGATGGGTGCATCAGCGATTCCAACAGAGGAATCCGTGACCTTACATAACCGCTAGAATCGTCAGTTCATGGCTGAAAAAATCGGTTCAGAAGTAGGGATTGGCCGCGGTACCGTCGCCCATTTGTTTACGGGGCCTCAATATTTTTACGCAACCGGCAATAGAAAGAGGTATTAGAACACCCGATAATACCACCATGCCCAATAAACAAGAAAACCGCTGTAAGCAGAAAGCGAATCAGCAAACGGTAATCCACCCTTTAACACGAGCCGGCAATTTCACGAGCGAACAATCGCGCACAACAACAACCCAAAGGCCCCAGTTACCACAATCACGCCTCGCACTGATGTACAGTACAGAAGGATAATGGCTTTGGCCTGGATGTTTTGGCAACACCAGCCAACATAGACAAATTTACGTTTTAAAGGCTGGCGCACTGGCCATCGCATGGCTGTTACCACCACGCATCGCCAATCTGCATAAGAGAAACTCAACAAGTTCCAAAAACCGCCTGGCCCAGCATTTACGACTGCATTGGCCCTTGCCCCGTACTGGGCATGACACACAAAACACACAAAGGTTTAAGCAATGGCAAATTGAAGGGTCTGGAGATCACGCTGTAAAAGTTGTTTACGAAAAATTGGCTTATTGTTTTGTAAACCCGTTTGTTTTGTGCTCGAGAGTATTCATCAATTTATCCTATTATTATAATTTATGTTTTTTATTATACTTTTTTATTAATGTTTTTCCATTCTATGAAAAAGCTAAAAGGGCAATTCCTTAGAGATCCCCCTTTTGCTTATCACAACTTATTCCATTACAAGCAGAGGTTAGCGAGAATACCAACATGGCAATACACCCATTTCCACCGCCAATGCATAAAACGTTAGCCGACCCTTTTTTAAGAATTCTTTCCGCTGCATTTTCATGAAGCAAGAGACCAAAAATGGCACAACCAGCATGCCAACCAATCGATGACCCAAAAGCGCTACCCGCTCACGCCCCATTCACA
>Ga0163217_1027214_pt1 | contig 20096 bp, 11 predicted proteins | sample SynspAceP_FD_185933 | JGI IMG/M metagenome (GOLD analysis project Ga0163217, IMG submission 185933) | Saline lake microbial communities from Ace Lake in Antarctica - Synechococcus sp. Ace-P (PacBio error correction) | ecosystem: Environmental > Aquatic > Non-marine Saline and Alkaline > Saline ...
GAAAGAGAGATTAATCAAAATTTATCTTCATCAATTTGGGAAAATGAAGTGAAAACAAGAAATACCCTTTTTCCGAAAAAATAATTGGAAAAAAAAAAGGGTGGAAAAAACAAGGTCCCCCCCCCCCCCCCGCCCCAAGCCCCTAAAGCCCTTTTTTTTTTAGATTCCCCCCCCCCAGGCAAAAACAACCCTTTTAAAAGCTAAAGAAATCCAGTTTTGATCCTTCCAAACAGCATTTTAATTTGGTTTAGATTACCAGAAGTCCATAAACTAAATAAAATTTAAGTTTTGTTTTATACTATCATCTGGTTTTCACTGGGGATTCCTGAAGGCTTTAAAAAGAAGTTATAGAAAAACAAAAAAGGCCACAAGCCCACCATTTATTTTTTTAGAAAGGCAAAAGCCAAAAAGGTTGCCCGAAATTCAGAGAGACGAAATTCAAAAAAATCAGCAACTAACCAATTGGAAGAGGGAAAACCAAAAGAGATTACTGATTTCCATCAACTATGCGAAGCGGAATTCAAGAAGCGATACTCCCTCCATTCAAATTGGTTAAAAAACTATTTAGGCGGAGAGTTTTTAAAATCTTTTACCAACCCCAAAAGACATCGTTTGCCGGAGAATTTTTATTGATGGAACCACAAGACGACCTTAGTCATCTTTTTGCAGGCAGCAGACTGCACAGGTCTGGAGTTCCCTGGAGCAAAATTGGTGAGTGTGGGGGTGTGTAGCAATGCGCTTAACCACATTGGAAGGAATTTGGACAACCCAACCGGCTGTCAATTCTAGACAAATACATTAGATATTGTAATTGAGCGTTTTGAAAAATCACGAAAAGGAAGTAAAAGATGGGATGGAATATCGCCTTGTGTGCCTACAATTCCAAAACGATGGAATTGCAATTTGCAGCTGCACAGAATGCATTATGGATCATTAAAAACGGTGCTGAGGAACTAAAATCGGATAAAGAGAAATAAACCAACCGATTGGTAAAATATGCCGGAGAAAAACACATTTACAAACCACACTCTCCAAATTAGGAAAAGGTGAACTTGATTTACATGACCAGCGATGGTTTGTTGATAGTTCTGGCGGAGATAAAGGAAAAGAAATAAAATCTGTTAACTTTAAAAAAAGTTGCTCCTTTCAATTAAAGTAAAAACTGTGGAATGACAGCTCAACCAATTATCATGCAAAACTTTGATCCATGGAAAGGAGAATTTAGAACAATTGGACGATTGGTTTTGTGTGATTGGTTTTAAAGGCGTAAAGTTTTAACAAATCATTTGGGGGGTTTTTTGGGGGTTTTTTTTTTTTTTTTTTTTTTTTTTTCCCCCGAAAAAAAAAATTTTTTAAATTTTTCGAATTGAAACAAATGCCTAATTTTGATGAAGTCCTTGAATTTTTGTTTTTGGAAAATAAAATGAATCCTTAGAGAACCCGGAAGCTCAATCTGGATTGGAGATCACCCGGCCTTGAAACTTAGGATTAAATAAATATTTGGAATGGAAATAAAAATTCCAAAGGACGAGCTTTTTATTTTTTTACAAAGAATTACTTAACGGTTTGATTATATTGTTTGTTCAAACAAGGTAAATCGACTTGCATACGAGACGAAGACGGGCTAGGTAAGATATTGAATCTCCATAACCGTAAAAAAGGATGGGTCGTATGCTTTTATTCTTTGGAGTTTTGAACAGTAACTTAAGGCAGCATTGAGCTAGCTTGGTATAAGAGAAAAGGGAAAAACGAGGAAGAATTAAGTCGGATAACGCACATTAATCTTCATAAATCGTTATGAGAAGTACAAAACAGTCGTATTGGAATTGACATTTCCAAGACAGCTTCACGGCTTGTTTCTGTTTATTACAACAAGATGGACACATACAACTTCAGTGATGTAAAGAAATTTCAAGAATGAAAAACAGGCTTTTAATCACTTGTAAGATGGACAAGGAAAGTCAAAAGAATCATGTTTTACCAATAAGCTTTCTAAATGGAAGCTCAGGGGTTTCTATGAGAATTTAGCCTATCATTTTATGATATTAAGGCAAGTAGTTCATGTTTGTTTTTTAACCCAACACTTCAAACCGCATTATTTTTCAAGTCTTAACATTAAAAACTACAACGGATGAATTAGATGCAAACAGTGTTTAATCAAATTTGGGGTTGAGAGAATGCATAAGAAATGGATTAAACCAAATGAAACCTACTTACATCTTAGAAACTTATGTAGATACTATGTTCAACTACAGGAACAAAAACAGCTCTTGGGCTACATCAAGACAAGTAAACGAAAAGTTGCACATGATTGTTTCGAAGTTAATTCATAGAAGTAACTACTAAGTTGGATTAAAAGAATAGACCAAACAAATTGCTCAAATAAAAGAAAGAGATAGAAAAACTGATTAGACATGAATGAAAGCAATTGAGTGCTAGAGTAGATAAACTACTGACTTAAAAGGAGTGGATACTTACTATAGCAACTATTTATTGCAGAGACTCTTGGATTTCAGTTTGTGAAAAATATTAAACAGTTAGCTAGTTACCGGCAGGTTATGAATGTAGTAGCGAGAGAGTCAGGAACTCAATAAAGGTAAAACAAGATATCTTAAAAGGGAACCGATTACATCAGAAATGCTTTGTATTTTCCTGGCTATGGTAGCGTGCCAGGTAAATAATGAAAACTTGAAAAAACTTACCCTGCGAATAATTGAGAGAGAACCATCTAAAATGATAGGGCAGATTAGCAAATTACAGAAACTACTGCTCTTAATTTATACTCTATGGAAAGGATGAAAAATTATGATGTAATTTTGTTATAAAGAGTAGCTCCACAGAAGGTGTGAGCTAACGCAGGATAGAATAATCGAAACCGTTCTTCCTTAGAAATACAAAAATAAAAATATTTTTCCTGTTTTCTTGGATTTTAAAACAGTACCGTACTTTTTTTGGTTTCGTTTTTTTTTTTGGCGGTCAAAAATGAAATCTAAAATCAAAAAAGTAAGCCCAATCTAACATTATTAAATTTGACTTTTCATTTCTTAATGAATACGTAATATTAATTCTATAGTTAGATTATTCTTTTAAATTTTATTTTAAATTTCAAAACTTTTATTTTTTTATCGGACAGTAGTGGAATTTAATACAAAAATCCGATCAATCGATATGCTTTAAATATTGATTTGAATCGGATTTTACATTTTGGTGATAACCCTAACTCAGGTTACTCCTAAATGTCCTTTATTAATTTCTTTGGCGTCACCAAGGGCTAATTCTAATAGTACCTGAGTGGTTCCCTTTGGGATACCCCGGAAATTCTGAAAGGAACTGCGGCCATAAATAACCGCCTAACGGATTTTTGGATTTTCATCATAAGCAAACCATAAGGCCCCTCCGACATATAATCTCGCTCTTGCAGATTCAGATCACACTAATCCAATGGCAAGCTAAAAATGTTTTTGCCAAATCATTGTTTTTTGCGGTTGTGCCAATGAAAGTAAGGAAAAAATTCTGAGGTTGGGTTTTTTGGGTACCAATTGGTTTCAATCGCCCAATTATTCGGTAGTTCCTCCCTTCTTTCCATTGGCATTTAAATCTGACTAATAGCCACTCCTCTATTCAATGCAGTATAATTTGGTTTTCAAACATGACTACAGTTTTGGCTATTCACATCGTAGGATAATCTGAACGCACCAATCTGGCAATACACCTATACCTGCAAAGGCCATTTGACCGGAGGGAATAATAATAATTGGGTGGCAGCTTTAGAAAAACTTGTACTGGAAATTTTAACGTTGATTTTGAGCTTTGAAATTTGGATTTTACTGACACAATTTGAATTGTTTCAAACCTAATTGATCTTAACACTTTTGTTGTACCCCTGTTGACCCGCACTGAAACTTAAACATACAATTTCCTACTTGTAAGTCCTGTATTTGAATGGAATGGATCCGTAAAAGTTTTAGCACATCTTATCTATTTTCCGCATAATCCGGATTCTACATTGTTATTTTGTTTTAGATAAGAAACCACCGAAAATCCCAATTGGTTGAAAAACATACAACGTTTTATATGTGCCACTTGTAAATTTTTAGCGCAGGGTGGTTTATTTGGTAGTTCCAGGGAATGTCTGATTGGTGTCTGGGGTTACATCAATAAAAAGCAGGAAAAAAGTGCCTGCCCATTTTGCCAAATTTCTCCATATCTGTACTAAGAAAAGAGGGTATTCAACGCATCGTCAAAAAACTGTTTTCGAGTTCACTTGGGTTTATATTAAATAAAGTCTTGGGTTTAACAAGGCCGTAAGGTCCTTATTGGCTTTAATAAGCTAGAGGTTTATAACCATCCGTTTTTTTTTTTCCCCACCGGATTTTTAGATTTTGCATAAATGGCAGATAAGCGCTTGTTATTTGCTGAGCGAATACATTGTGTGGTTTGTCCGATGCGCTCAAGCCCAGCCTGCTTTGTTTTTGTGCGATCAATGATAGCGGGAAGAAAAAAACCATCAACCGTTGAAATATCCAATGTACTAATCCTTCATTGGTTTTTAAAAGTAGCTTCGATATAATTGTAATTGAGGTAAGCAGTTTGAGGAAAGATTCCAATTTGAAATACGGTAGCTCTGAATCCAAATATTTTAATCCTAAGGTTTTGATTATTTAGTATGGTTGGGAACTATCCTTGTAAGTAGCCGTTTTATCAACTACAAAGAAGTTAGATCTTGCCTCCTATTATGGGAATTTTTTTAATTGCTTGACTTGATTTTCGGATGTCCTTTCCCCATCAATGATTCTACATAGCCATATTCAGGTGAGGCTGACCTTGGAGAAATACCGCCTAAGTGCGCGCTAGATTGCTACAGTCAACATTTTTAGACGCCGTGCTATATCCTAGTACATAGACTTTTATATTTATTCAGATAGTCCCAGTCAGGTTATTTAATGATAAGGTGTATATACCTGTCCAGGCAATCACTGATGTAAGGTAAATTTTGAAGCTGAATTTGTATCAGAAAAAACAGACTTACCCCAACTGTAACTCAATTGACTGATTTACCTTTTGGGTATGCCTGGGTTGATTACGGTTATCAATTCCTCGTTGCAGAGATTTATCTTTTGCGCACGCTGCTAAGTGAAATTACTGCTATGTCCGCTAATATCAGATGAAAAGTAATTCCCTTTATTTCAATGGTATTCCTCCTTTTACAGAGGATGAATTGGGCGGAATTGACGTTATTGAAGGTTTTTTTTAATAACTAAACATTAGTAAGGACAAGGGATTTCTGTAGCTGCACTGGTCTAATTCTAGGTAATACTGAAAATGATTCTTCTTGGTTAACTGGCAGGAGTCATAAAAGTTTAGTCGACTTCGTTAATTATTAATAGCAACTTGTATCACGCAAGAGGTTACTGTATTTTAAAAGAAAACTTCACGGATTTAGTACTGTCGAACCCTGTACAGTTAATGTACCAAACGTATTTTCCTGCTAAATTCCCTGGTTGATTGTGAACTGGAAGTGATTCATAACTTTAACTTTTCGTTTCTTTTCTTTTTTCTTAGTGGTTTGTTCCACTGACTTCTAATCCACTATAAAAACAGACATTGATTAAAGTAACTTTGGTGGGTTTATTTTTTTTCATGATTTATTGGTTTGGTGGTTTTAGCTGCTTGCAAAAGCTCTTGAGAGTATTCTGTAAATGAACAGGTATAATTACCTGTATTTGACATCTTTCGTTAATTGTCGTTTGCGTTAAGAGTTTTGGGGTATTGAATTTTGAATTAATTTCAAGCGTTTTTTTGTTGAAGTGAGGTTGTTTAGCCAATTATCATTACAATTTTATTGATTGACTTTTGGAAATCTCGTTTAATTCCTTGTAAAAATATCAGAATTGAGTCACTAATTGAACTTCTCTTTTAACAGCTTTTCAAAGCACAAAACCGCATCACATTGATAATTGCACACCAGCTAACTTATAGTTTCACGTTGCTAGCTCATTAGATCAACTCTCATGCAACTTAACACCCCATAGAAAAACACATTTTGCCAAAAATTGCGCGCTCCTCAACCATCTGGTATTGGAAAGTGAATCATGGGTTTTGTAAAACGCCTTATAAAAGATTTTCAATTGTTTTTTTGGTTGAAGCCAAAATGATTCACTCAGGAAGTCTTTCAATTTTTTGCAGGAAGATAAGAAGATTGTCCGCTTGGTTTTGTCGGAATCTGAATTGAGTGCACGTCTGATTGATTTCCGCGAATAAGGCATCGGCTTCGTCAAAAAATAAAATCCAATCCCTACTTTTTGCTAAGTCAAACAACTTTGATATATTTTTCTCTGTTTCTCCGATGTACTTTAGAAACTTATCATTGACAAATCAACTTTATAAACTTCTCTTTGGGTTGATTTTCCTAATAGAGTGGGCCATTAATGTTTTTTTCCGGTTCCAGGTGGTCCGTGAAACAATGCCTATAGCCTGGTTTCAAATACCTTGACAATCCCCAATTTCATAATGGTATCGTATTTTTTAACCAGCTCAAAACCATGTCTTCCAATTGATCCATTACTATGTTAACACTACTCGCCCACTCCTAGGCTGTGCTTTATTTTTTGAGTTGGAAAAGTTTGACGCCGCAGTTGGATGACAGTTTTTTCTCCCAAAATAAAATTATCGATCCATGAGGAAATCATTGTTAAACTGTATTTCAAAGGAGAAATAATCGTTTTCTGGCATTGATTCAACACCAATAACCCTTCTTGAATTAAAACTGATTTTTCTAAGGCAATATAATCCATGCATTTGATTCTGTTTTTCAGGTTGATTGCTTTCGAATTAAAAAATGAAGCGTTTGAAATGGTTGGCAAAAAACCCGTTATGCTTTCAATTTAACACCACCCGCCAAACTCGGTGAATCGTCGATCAAGTCAGTTGGGTTTTTAACAATAAAGACATCCAACAGTTTCTGGTTTAACAATGAGGTGGCATTGCCAAAGCCATTGCCATCGTTCCGAACTTCTAAACCAATACTTTTTGGATCACTGTAGCAATAAGGCGTTTTCATTTGAAGTTAAATGCAGGCAAGGAAGGTGCCCCAAGCTTTTGTTCATTTCCCTTCTTGCAATAATAGGTACGCAATGACTTTGATTTTACTTTCTTCCAAAGCCAATTCATTCTTCTAAAATAGTAAGCGTATACGTTATTTGTTCTATTCATATGGGAAGAGTTCAATTTGTTAATAGTATAAAATTGGCAACAGTATTTTTTACAATAGATTATTAATTTAGAAGCACTTAACTTAAATAAAGTTTTCAGTATTCCTCATCTCCATCATTACTTTAACGCACGCTAATACTATTGTTACCTCCATGTCTGTTGAATCGCGCCATTCGTGGCAGCAGGCTTCCTCTATTATCACAGTAGAAGAACCTTTTCGACACTAATTGGAGGCCCTAAAAACGAGTAGATCTCCTACCTTGCTGCTTGGCAACCCTCCAATTAAAACAGTTTGGTTCGCCAGGCTATAATTTGGCCCTCCCACGTGAGGAATTGGTTGGTAAATACTTGCGTTCAACCATCGAACATTCATGAAAATCTGTTAATCTTGCTGGCTGGGGGCATATTCCCTACTTTTAAGTGTTTAATCTATCAATTAACATTCGCTCCTTTCTAAGGTAAGCTCTGCACCAACCTTTTGAACTTCTGCTGTTGCGCTTCCTTTTGCAGAAACTGTGCTCAAGCAATTCAATCTTGACATTCAAATTCCAGTCGTTTCTACATTCTCCCACCTGAAGCTGCTACTAATTCCTGTCCGTTCCTTTTATGTTAATATTTTGATCTGCTTGAAAATTAAGACAGCTCTTTCGAAACTTTTTATTGTAATTCCACTACTAGACAAGACAATGCTATTCGAATGTGAATCTTCAAGTGTATATTTTCAGCTGGTCATTATCCAATTCAACACCTACTGTGTTATTACTCGGTGTACAAAATGATAATATTTTATTCTCATCATCAAATTTATAAGGCTAATACCAATTTTTGAATACAATTGCCTTTAATTGAATTTTTTTATCATTATTATCCTCCAATCTATTGTGGTGGTTCTCTTATCTTTCACATCATTACTATAAGACTTCCCAAAGAAATAATTGGATAACGAGGATTCTTCACATTAAAATCCAATTAACTACTTGTCACCTCACTTTCTGGCATGAAAAAAGCTCCTGCACCAGACGTGGAATAAAGTTGGAAAATCTTGCCCAACACCTTCTCCACGTTGGATCGAACAGAGGGACATCAGCAATATTCGATACTGATTTTTCAGGATCATCAGCTTATTTTTCTTAACCGTTCCATTGAATAACCCATTCACTTTGGGCATCAAATCCACCTTTCTGATAAAGTAGAAACCTAGCTTCGAGGTTTCTTTAAGCAGGTTCTATAGCCATTCCTATCGAAATTTCAGTTGTCCAAATCTCCATGAGCCCTATGGTATGATTTACCTCAGAAATGATGTGATCTCCATTGAATCTATCTCTAAACCTCCTAAATGTTTGGATACACTACCACTCACTACAATGCTACTTCTTGACAATTTAGCAGTGCCTGTTTATTTTTAGACAATTCACTGATTTAATTCAATTTCTGCCTTAGCCCATTCAGTTAATTCGGGTGTAGTTTTAAATTAGCCGAAGTCTGTAATTGATAACAATCTATCAATCACTTCAGAGAGTTTGGCTTAAGGGGATAGAATTTCCTCGCGCCAGTAATGGTATTCTGAGCTTTCTCCTGATATAACTGACTGTTTGCTATAATCCGCACGAATGTGCTGTTCACATTATTAACCTGTGATTGCATTCAATTCACGCAATCAAGCCCAATAAATTATCACCATATGAAATAATGTCAGAACTGACTTGTATCGTAGTCCTGGTCTTTGATACTTACCTTCCCATCTTATTGGAAATTACAACTAAACCAATTGGTTTCTGCTTTGGAAGATGATGTAATCCAATCGTTTATTGTATTGAATTTGTGTCGATTCTATTGCATTAGTGTCAGCTACATGGGATGTAGTCCAGAATAATTCCCAATTATTGAAAGTTATGAATCTCGGCCTAATCTTTTCTTGTTCTGAAAAAGTCAACTCCTTCTTTCCAAACAGTCATTTTAATAGCTTCGTCTTTGCATTCCACCTCAATGTTGAACCCGACATATTATCTACTTAATTCTTTGTTTCGTAATGAATTCTCTAAAAATTTTGTTGATTGTGGAATCATCCGGTTTCATAATCACTTCTGCCCCAGGTAATAAAAGGGTCGATGAAGAGCTCTCTTCGAATTTTTCCCGTACTTGCATCCCCATCTAGGATGATAATAGTTTGCAAGATAGGAATTCGATTTGATGGCCATTTTACTTATAATGGATTTGGACATTTATATGTCAGAGATATTTTTACCGTCCATTCTATTGTAAATGTTACATCCTCCGTTTGTAATTGCTGTCATTCTTTTTTTTAATTAGTAGGTTTGAATTAATGGTGGGAAACACATTTTAATTTCCACCCGTTAAATGTCTAAACCTTATTTAAGCCATTGTATTTAGCTACAGTGTATATAGTAGTTTGATCATTCCAAAATATGAATCTGAACACTCAGGGAAGTAATTCTTTTCAATCACCTCTACTTTATGTTGAATTTTTGTCCTTTCTTTTTTTTTCATTGCGTATTAAATTGATTTTTTATACAATAGAATCATTTTACTCATAAAGTGGATGTTGATCTTTGAGTAAAAATACATGACATTGTTAAACCTTTGTTACTATTAAACCTTCATGTACAATTTCCAGTTCCTCAACGGAAATCACATTTTCCACTAGACTTGACTTTATTCCAGATTTTTAGATGGCCAAGCATTTTCCAACTGCCATTTCATGGTTGTTTTGCCTTTTTCGTCCATACTTTAATGAATATCGTGCTATGCGTTCTTTCCGTATTCATTTTTAATTTTTATCAACCCCATTCAAAATCCATTTCGAATTTTGTAAACACCCCCGTTTAATGTAACATTACCATTCTTAGCAATTCCAGGCATTTTTTTGACCCTGTAGTAGGTCATTTCCCATGTTTTATATTTTATGGGCTGACTTCCTGAATCTAACCGCAGAAACTTCCTGAATTCCAACTCCTTTAAATTATTCCCTAGTCAATTCAAATTGAAAATTTAGGCATCGGCCAAGTTGCCCTTCTTTACTTCCATCAATCTGCGCATATTAATTTTATTTTAATTAAGATTTTTGCCATTTCTTCTTGTTGAATACTTCTATTACGATAAATTCTGCAGGATGCACAACAGCCCATTTTTATAGGCCCTTTCACCTATCCAGTTTAGAAATATCTTCCTCCAGTCATTGTAACGCCAATCACTTCCACAGAAAAAGCTCTGATTGCTGTTTTGCACCTTGCCCAGACCCTTGTTTTCCAGATACTGTTTAAGAAACTACCAATCATTGCTTTTACAGCTTTCCCAAGTATTTTTATCATCTGGGTTGAAAACATAAGGTTTTGGACAAGCTATCTTACTGACTGCTCTAAAATGTCATCGTTCCTTCTAACTGATAAGTATCGCCATCTTGGCTTTCCATCCAATGTTCGAGCGCCCAAACTAAAATTCTACACCATTAAAACTCCGAATGGCATTGATGATTTACCTGAAATGATCAAATTTTAAGTCTCCTTGCTGAGATTCAAGACAGTTTAAATAGGTAAACTAAAACTCCAACGATTGAAAGTATTTTGCAAGGAGAAATACCAAACTCCTTCTTGATTATCAATAGTTGTCTTAACTCCTGCCATCCCAGCATTGGAGGCAATAAATTTGGCATCCTGGTTTAAAACTGCTTCATAATGGTAGCATAGGTCCCTTATTGAATAATTAAATGCATTAATTCGCTTTGCTTGGAGTTAGATCACCATTATTTGATTCGTTAATAATAGAAATTGATAACATTGGCATTTGGGTTATCTTTCGGGATTATGATAGCCTCCAACTGCTTTAAGAATCTCCACCAAACAAATTGGTATAATCTAAATCGAATCTTGCCATTATAGTGGTTTCCAACAAATGGATAATAAGCAGTTCGTAACTCAATCCATTATTTTCCTGTGCTAGATCTAAAAGTTTCAATATCGGTTTCTATACATGACCGGATCAGGATTCCCGAGCACCGGTAATATCAAAAATGCTAATGGCCGATTGCAAATTAGTATTCTTGGTAGCAACATTTCTTGGCAATCAGGTTTGCATTGTTGTCCACTGAAGAGTAATGTAGCCTCAGGGCAGATGTATCATCGTTGGTTCGAACTCATTTTTTTAGAAAGTGCTAAACCACCCATCACTCATTCAGCTTTAACATTCTGAATTCACAATTTTGATCACGCGGCTTCATTGGACTTCCTGGATGGTGAACCATATTTTTCAACGGAAACAATGTAGGCATCTCCACCACCATCTCATAAAACATATCGAATGCTATTGTAATAAATAATAAATGTATTCGGATCAGGAACAATGGAATAAAAGTCCCGTCTAATAGGATGTAATCTCCTTTTTAGGTTTGGATTGGACTTCTTTCACTTAAAAATAATTATGCGGAATTTTAAATTCTTTGGCTTTTTCCCGCAAAGAAAAACAATCTGCAGGTGCAGGCGCAAATTGGCATAACAATAGAGTGCTTGAAAATTCGAAGAAATGAAGATATCCTTCGCGAGCAACATTCAAATAAGACACACTTCGTATTCTGCTTGTGGAGTATAAACCTAATAAATGGCCAGGAACTGCTGTTTTGCAACAGGCACAACCGAGTTGGGGAAGCATTCCCTTCAATCTATATATACGCCTGGGGATTTGTTGTTTTGAATTCGTTCATGGCCACTTTAGTTTTGCAATAGAATAAATTGGAAATAAATGTAGTCTATTTAAATGACTCCACAAATGCGGGAATGCCCCATTTTTTTAACGTAAAACTTTGTTTTACATGACTCAATACATTTGCTAGTTTCATGCTAAAAACAAAAAAGCCTCCACATCTGTGAGGCTTACTTTTACTTTTAATTGATCTTACTCTTTCACAACTTTATAAACTTACGGATTCTTCATTTTGGATACTTAAAAACTAAATCCAGACGGATAGGGGATAAATCAATTTGAATTTTATCCGTATAATGATCTGTTTGACCCATAGATTAATTGTCCGTCAATTCATTTCCGTCAAGTAAACGCTCTTGAATACTCCCTAACAATCAACGTTACCACTCCATTTGTTGGATTTTGGGATACTGACATCTTGATCGAAAATAATTTTCTTGAAGCCAACTTTAAATCACATTCATACAATCTGAGGTATCCACACAACCAAATAGAAATTACTATTAAATGACAGCATAATTTCACACTTTTGGTTGCTTGTATGACTGACCATACTGCTCCTGTATAAATTAATTATTGTTGCTATCGCAATCAATCAATTATCATATAAAGATGAATTATTATTGAACTATAAGCATATAAAGTGGGGATACTTTTCTGAATTGTCCGCTTTTAAGAGTCCTATTGTAAGAAATATATGAAATAATATATCGCAATTTTCTGCATTCGGAGATTCTTCATAATATAAACCGGAACTTGGTCCAAATATAAGTTCCCGCTTAGGAGAAGTATACTTCCGCACGTTTTTGGGGTAAAATAGTAGATTTCCAGTTTAATACAATACTGATGCACCCTAACATGACCGGATCTAATCCATTTGAGGAATTGAAAAATAGCGGCCGACCCTAAAGTATTAGAATCTGGCATAAACTAAACTGAAAATCCACTATAGTTTATTAAGCTGCCTTCCAACTAAATCAATACCTCTTTTTTCATCAAAGAAACATTCCCCCAATTTATATTATGCGCACCATTGGACCTGAATAGCTGGCCATTCTTTTGTTTTTACTCCGTATTCTCCTATTTGCTTAAAATTAGCATTAGGCATACTCAATGAATATCCTGCCAAAATTCAAAAGGAGCTTCACCGTCAATGTCATTTCGCTTTTTGCAACAAGTACGTTCCATTCCAATTAATATTCTTACATGACCAGCGAGATAACATTACCATTCATTCAAAATCCCCCACAGCTAAAGTATTAGAAATTTGTCATAACATAAAGAATGCCGAAACCAATTCCTGGCAGGCTTCTCCATCTATGTCTAATTCCTTTTTGCACCAGAAGTACCTGTCATCTAAAAACTCTTACGTGTCCTGCGTCAACTCCGTTTCCATCAATTGTGATCTAGGCTCCTATTGCAATGTATTATTATAAGGCATACTAACTGACCAACGTCTGAATTTCAACCAGCTGCTTTCTCCATTAATATTCTTGAACCTTTTTTTGGATACCCATTCTCCTGTTGATTATACCATTGATAAATTCCCTTAACGTGACCTGACCTGTCCATTACCGTCATTATAAATAGCTCGATTGGCAACCGTATTTGAGTCCGGCATACTAACAGAATAAACCAGACAGTCATAAGCATATTCACCAGTAAATATCCCATGCCCTTTCTTTTTCCAAATAGTGCCGTTCCCATCTATAAATTTAGAACATGACCTGTCCCTCTACTCCAAACCCATAATTCTTTATATGCTCGACTGCAATGGTATTTCTGAATCAGGCAGACTAACTGAACTGTCCCGGAAAGGTTCCCTGCATTTCTCATCTAAGTCCTTGGAAACCTTTTAAAGTCCAGGACTGACGCATTCAAACGGTATATTCGACATGTTCGCAGCATCAGCACCTCTTCCATCATTATTCGGGTGCCCAATTGCCTATAGTATTTTTATCAAGGCATACTGATTTTTGAATAACCAGAACGATTTCTTCAGCAGACTCCCATCAATATCTAATCCTTTTTTGTGTCTGCGCAAAACAACACTAATAGAGCTATTAATATTGAGTAAATTAAAAGTAGTAAGTTTCTTTTCCATTGTTTTTTTTTTGCAAAATAGTTGAAATAATTAATCCGATTTTGTTTTTCTTATTAAATTGAATGCAATAAATCTTCATAAATGGATTCATACACGAAAGTTAGCAGGTATTGCTCGATTCTATTAGATAAATTTGCAAATATTATCAATTCCTCTTTCAATATCAAAAAAACTAGTTTTACGCCCCATAAGTTTTTCAGTTTTAAAGTGACATACTTGCAGGTTCTATCATACTAAATCCTACAATATGTCAAAAAAATCAAAAAAGAAGAACAACCCACAAATCAAGTGAAGGCCTACGCTAATGATGTGAAATGCCTGGAACAGCCCGGAGACACGAAAAAATAGCGACCTCACGTTTAAAAAGAGATGGTTTTGTGGAAATGGGGCAAAACAAGAATTGAAAAACGGACAAATGCTGCCTGAACGTGCCGTTTTTAAAAAACCAACACGGTATTTGCTATGGTCAGTTCATCATCAAAAAGACATTCAAAGCCTACAAAGCTCGGCATATTTGCAGGTAAAATCTTAATGAAATGTGCGGTTTTCGTTTTTCAAGCGACACCTCTGCCTACTTGCTAAAGATTTACACACTACCCTTGGTGTGGGTTTAAAACTCTTGGTGTAGAAGGTCCCAAAACTTTTGGAGAGTATACACGCCGACTTATCTTTCAAAACATGATCGCTTTTTTTGCCGAAAAGAATGCGCAACAAATGAAGCGACTTTACCAACTGCAGGAGCCATAGATGGCGATTATATGCCTACATCAATAAACATCCTGAATATTGGCCAGTATTTTAGGCAGCATGGCCAAGGAAGCAGCGAGTTGCTTAAAGTGCAAGACTATGGGCATATCTATCATTAAAATTGGGCAAAATCTCAAAGCTGTAAAATACCGATTGGTTCTGACCACACCTACAAAGGAGCGCCATTTGATGAAGCGATTACTTAACTAGATTTAGAAAAACGCCTGAGAAAATGGTACTTTCGAAGTTTAGATTTGAAATCCAACTCGTAACAATAAAGCAACGAATGCATTGGACGATGCGCAAGGCCGTTTTTGGCGCACTGAGAACAGTCCATACCAATCTGTATTGCTGAATTGCATTTACCCCAACAAGATGTTGCTTGGCTATTGGACAAGCTTGAAAATTTTGGATCGAATTTATCATTCAATATTTGGAGAACCTTGGCTGAACAGAGCCTCAAGGATCATGCGGACGCCCTAGAAAAGTGGTGTACGCTGCAAGTGCCGAAGCACGCCATCAGGCAAATGGCCAAACAAATCAAGAGCCACAGCAACGATGCCCCTTTTTTCCACGGCGCAACAACAGACGAAGAAGTGAACTGCATAGTCAGTGCATGATTTTATCCTCCCATGCGGTGCTCTGCGAGTAGGAAATAGTAAAGAATGAATACTTTAGGTCCTTTGGAAGATCAAGCCAAAGCCAACTCCGATGAATTATGCCGTATCGCGGATAAAACAGGAGCACTAAAACGTCAGCGGCTCAATTTTCCGATAATATGGTTTCAATGCGGCAGGAAAGGCCATCAAGGAACTGACTGCTGATAATGCAAAAATTACTTGGAATGCTAAATTGGCCAACAAAAGCTTCTTGGTTCAATTCAAATCGCATGGACTTCCTGATTCACAAGACTCAAACATTTGCTCCTTCTCTATTGCGTAACATCGGATGTAAAGGACAGAAGTACTTTATTTAATTGATTGTTGAAAATGGCAAAGCGTTTTCAGGTAAACAATAGTACAAAAGGAAACACTTTCGAAGGCAAAATTCCCAATCAAAAGACGTCTATTTAGGAAGAAAGCGAACGCGATGAAAAAGGACGATTTAATCTACTCGGTGGACATGGAAAATCTGAAAATATTAATGGTGTATGGCAGTTAGCCTTTGCCAATAACGAAGGGTGGTACGACGATACCTCAGATGGTCGGTAACAGCTGAAGTGGATACGAAGGTGTTTCGATTGACAAGTAGACCCAGCTTGGGTAGTTTTGGTGCGCGCACCAAGACTACGCACCTATGCAAAAAATCAGTTACGAACGCATGTGGGATTTGATGCGGGACGTAGCAATGAACATCAGGATGTTGGCGCCCGTCCCAAAAAGGCCTTCTTTTAAGAAAGTATTTTTGGCCCATTTTTGAGCGCATGACGCACTTACAATGGGTGAATGCAAGGATTTGTTCAGCAGCAAATTCGGTTTTGGTGGTCAGTTTTTGGACTATACCACCGCAAGAATGGGTTCAAAAAACTCAATGATCCTTCCTTCTGCAAATTATGGCATGGCGAACGAACAATTTCAAATAATTTTAGAAGATACAATGTTTCTGGAAAGCAGAAGCACCTCAGTTTATGGCCATGGATGTACGGCCGAGGCAGTTTAGCCATTCCTACAATGGGTTCGTGCGTCAACATTCTACTTTATCCGATTTTACATAATTGTCTTTTTGATCAATGGGTGAATGGAGATTTTGATTCAGACTTTATTGATCGGCAAATGGGTTCTGCCTCTGCACAATCCATTACATAGACCAACTTCCAGTCGCAGAGCAAACCCAGATATGCTTCACTAAAGCCCCAATGGATTTTTGCCTTAGCAGATGCTTTTCACCCGGTTGGTGAATGGACTTGGCCCATGGTTCTTCGGGAATGTATGCCTGGACCAAACCTTCCGATTGACACGCCACTCCTTTACTTCCTAAAACTGATCGCAATTTATTACGGTTCCACCAATGGCATGGGAGATGTGCTTTACCTATCTACTGGCCCATTATTAGGCGGACAAGTAGCAGGAGACTTACCCGTTTGATGGCAGTGCCATGGCAACGGATAACGGCAAGTTGCAGAGACGTTACACCACTGCTTCGATCCGTATTTACCCACATTTTGGCCGGCTAAGAGTGCCCCAACAATATTTTAACGTGAAGAGCGCTACCAAGAAGCCATATAATCCTGACTTAGCGAAGAAACGCGCAAAGAAGCTTTTGCTTACCGGCTATTTCTGGTTAGATAATTTTGCCAATGGATGGTGAACTCACGCGACTCAAACCAATCAGATTTAACAAGATGGTGAAAATATTTTGAATAAACTGGCGGGTAGTTCAAGCAAACCTGGTGTAAGCAATGAACCGAACTTTCCTTCTGAAATGGCAGTGGCTATTGTTCCTAACTCGAGCACATGCCGAGTTGCTAAAAGAACACCAAAAAGCGCGATTAAAAGGGACTTCCTTGAAAAAGATAAAAAATCGTTGAATAAGAAAGTGAGGAGAAAACTGTTGGACCTATATGGATCAGTTTGTCTCATGAAAATTTATTGGACGAGCGCTATTTAATGGAAGGCTGCTTTCTGGTCAATTGAAAGAAATGGTAGAAATGAGTTAGTGAAAGAACACAAACTCAGCGCACTGAAGTTAGAGAAATTACTTGAAATTTATTGGCTTCTAAAACCATGAAACGACTAAGAAAAAAACTGCTTTCAACTACAAACTGGGCCGAAAATCGGTGGGTGTTCGTGAAAAAATGGTGCGTTTGAAACGTTTATTCCAAAAGAAAATATTAAATGATAATTAACATTAAATCTTAAGCTATCCTTAAAAAATAATCAATGTGTATTGACATGTTTAGTTAAGTTGTCCCTTGAATAATTTTTCAAAATTTCGAAGAATTTTTTGGTTAAATGATAAGGCCTGTTTGAATTTTAACTTTAGTTAAAAAAGTTGCTTATCATCAAAAATAAGAACTAATTTTTTTTTAAATTTATTCAAAGGACGAGTTTTTTTTCTTTGTTTCGTTTTTCTTTTTCACGGAGAAAGAAATGAAAAAATTGTAAATATCCATTTACTATTTGAGAGTTTTAAATCAAAATCACAAAAAAATACTTTGAAAAAAAACTGAAAAAGATATGCTTATCTTGGTTGGGCGGCTCTGCAGGTTGCAAATTGCGCATTTTTTTATTGTCCAAGTTCCTATAAGGTAACACTCATTGATAAACGATGGCTGAACCCAAAGAACGATTTGGAGAATCATTAGCGCCTGGCGCTTCAGCGCATCTTAAAACAATTGGATTTGTTGGAAGGAAATTGGATGCCATTGAAGAATTCAATATACAAATCAGAATGGGGATGCAATCCTATTGGGGCAGTGAGCAAGTCAGGTAAATGACCATTTAGAAATCCCGACGGCTTTAGCAGAAGTCCTAGATCTGAAAAAGCTTTTTGAAGTGTACTTAAGAGTTTCTCAAAAAAAAAGGAGGGGGGCGTCAACTGCAATTTTGGTCGTGCAAATTACTTCGAAGTAATTATGAAAAAAAAATGGATTATTACCACATCAGCGATGAACAAAGGAGGCAGAATTACACTGCTATTCGTAATTGATGCAAGGTGGAAGGGCAATGACTTTGGTCAAGAAGTATTGGGATTAAAAGACAAGCAATTGATCAATTGATGGCAGATGTTGGGTAACGGCTGCGGCACAAAACGAAATACATGAGCACCATCGCTGCAGTAAAATGGATGTGGTACAGTGCTGTTATTTCGGGAAATAAAAGAGTGGTTGCTTTTCAGACGGATTCCCGCTTGGTGGAGCCTCTGCATTTAAAAGCATCGACTCCTTCATCGAATTGGCCAACGAAAACGCTGTCATTACTCTAAACTTTGGAGCAAAACAAAGACAAAATTACTTACAAGGAACGGTAGCGCCAACTCTACTAAACTAGACAAGTGGCCCGGGCAACAAATGGGCGGGCTTATTGGCGATGCAGCTGTTAGCTTTGATCCACTTCATCACAAGGAATGTTTTAACGCCATGGCAAGCGCATGCAATTGTCTGAAATTTTTTTTTGGATTGTACAATCGGATGGAAATCAATCTTTGAATGAGATAAATCTTAACCAACTTAGCATACATATCAGCAACAAATCCAATTCGTTTGACGCACTAATCTAAAAACCAAAGACTTGTTTTACAATATGGAGAAACGATGGAAAGATGAGGGTTTTGGGAACTGGAGAGGTTGAATAAAATTTTTATTTTACAAGTTATTCTACTCGCACTCCATTGCAGTTCTTTTAAATAATTTAACAAGATTTGCAGCCACATCTATCTCATTATGATTTCACATAGAAACCCAGAGCATAACTACAATGCATTATGCCCTAAAATCATGATAGAAAGTTTGCCATATTTAATTACACCTAGCTTATATTTTTTGCTGTAAAGCACCAATTGGTTTCGTTGAAAATTGGACAACATTATGCTCAGCAAATATTTGTAGCTTTTTAGCGTCCCGCTTTCAGTCCTCCGGTTGCTCGCCATTCTCTATCCTTTCAAAGCTTTTAGTTTGCTAATGAATCGTGCCATTTTTGTAACCACCTGAATGTAATAGTAATAAATCATTATAAATTGGCAGAAATCCGGAATTGCAATTTCCAAAACCCAAAGAAAGGGTTTCATCAACGACACCATAAGCGCCCTAATCAAAATGGGTGGGGCCACACTTTAATCTCTGATGCTAGATTCTCTTTTTACCAAGCACTTCTTTTGCAATCGCGTTTTGAAGCGACACTAAAATAGTTTGAAAATCTTTTTTTAATTCATCGTGATTTACCTCAGGAAAAGAATAATCATCCCATTTCAATTCGTAGCCAAATCATAAGAAAAGGCATACTTAAGGTCCGAATTAATCCCACTAGCTTTCAGTTGACTATTAATCCACTCCAACACTTTGTGTGTGAGTTATCATCTCCAATTCGCTAGAGAATAACATCCCTTATTAGTATACTAGACTAAAGAGTAAGAAAGAAAAGTCTAAAGCTAATTTTATCTCCTTCTTTAGTTAATGATCTTAAGAAAATAAAGTTAACTTTCATCGACAACTTAATTGGTGTGACTAATCATCGTCTCTTTTTCAACAAAGTTGATGGCTGAAGCAGCTAAATAACTAGCTGCTGCAATGTGCCAATTCTTTTTTATCAATAGTGTTCTTAAAATTTGATTCTGCCGTAAAAATTTGGATACCTGTTAAGTAAAATGGATGCTCTACGAAGTG
>Ga0163217_1013005_pt1 | contig 20095 bp, 18 predicted proteins | sample SynspAceP_FD_185933 | JGI IMG/M metagenome (GOLD analysis project Ga0163217, IMG submission 185933) | Saline lake microbial communities from Ace Lake in Antarctica - Synechococcus sp. Ace-P (PacBio error correction) | ecosystem: Environmental > Aquatic > Non-marine Saline and Alkaline > Saline ...
AGAGAGAGTAATGAGTGATTTTAAAAACAAACATTTTTTAACAAAAATTGGGACCTTTTGGAAAAACGGCTCCTGTAAAAGGGTAAAAATCCTTTTATAATTTCCACCTTTCAAGTCCGATAAAGGGCCTTTCATTACAGTTAATCAATTATACCTAATTTGTCAAAAAAACTGATTAAATGGCTCTTTTCAATTGGGTTAAACAGAACTTACGCAAAAACGATAACTTCCCAATTGGCTTTTTGCTAGTAGGAATAACACCAAAAGGGAATTTACGGCATCATCATTAGTGGGTAACTAAATAATTGCATCTGGCTTTTTTCGGCATTTGGTTGCTTTCATTTTTAGAGCTTCGATGCTGGTCGCATCTGCGTGGAATAACCACAAACAGTCAAATGGAGACGCGACCCAATCGGACTGTTTCTTTGTTTTTATTCATAACTTCAAAAAAACATCGTGATTGTCTTTACTGCTGCTTCGAATTGACGTGTTTTTCCGTTCTTCCCTGACCAATAATAAATGATAGTGCATACATAGTTTTTTATTTTTAAGTTTAAAATGTTTTAAACAAATTTTTGGTTTTGTACCATAGAATAGTACTCTTAATAAATATCAGAATGGGTATATTTCTATTCTCCTGCCCAACATTTGTATGAAATGTAAACACCTACAAAGAATTAACGGATTCATACTTGGGTCTGTTATACCCGCAACTTAACCCAAACCAGTAACCATTTGGTTGCTGATGCCGACCTCAAAAAATGGCATCTGCGCAAGTAGAAATCGCCCGACATAAAATACCACCGTGAATAAGGTGGAATACAAAAACAAACCAAATGTAAATAAGCGTGAAAACACCTGCTCTAGATAATTCCGATTCATTAATCTTATCTGGAAGCCATTAGTTTATTATCAAAGCGTCAGATTTGACGGTAATTTTTTAGATAAGAAAATAGTTATGTTGATTGCATCTTAAATCCTTTTGTAGTAAAAAATGCACGAATAATCTATAATACAACCCACAGTACCACCTGCTGGCACCAAACATCAAATAGCAGCAGCCACAAAATAAATATACAGATAGGTCGTCCCTCCACCAATATTAGATGGTTATTGCCAACCGTAGTTCGTAAGTGCAACCACAATTGGAAAATCCTTCTCTTGAAAGGATTGGAAACTAATTCAGAAGTTCATAAGGTAATAAAGACAAAACCACAAACCACCAAAATTATAATGAGCAACAATCATTGAACGTGTTTTGAAATGTCTTTCCATAATTCATGATTTTTCGTTGAAATAATTAACCTATAAAAGAACGATTGAATAAACCACAATAGAAGCATGGAAGCAAGAATAACATATCCATTTTAGAAAGATTGGATAACGCCGCAATGCTGATCATCCAAGAGTACTAAAACCTCCGTAGAAATTGTTCCTGTCATAGCGTGGTTAGATAGGCATCGAAAATAATTTTCAGCTAAAAGAATGTTTGGTAATATAAAAATAGGTGCCAATGGCTATGTAAAAGAACATTGAAAGCGCACGACAAAAATATACTTTCCATAGAGCTCTTGCAGTTCTATAACATTAGTTCTCATTTAGTACCAGCTAGCTTCTGAACCAAAAGTTGAAATGGCTCCCTTGACTGGCAAGTGGTCACTGAACACGGCTATTGCCATTACTATAAATCCTGCTCCGCCAACCATTGAGAAGACCGATAAAACAAAAAGGACTTACCTACCGAAGGCTCATTATAAGAACCATAGTTAAACCTGTGGTGGTAAAGGACACTAGTGCTTTCAAAAAGACAATGCAGTGGATTTCGAAATTTCAACTAAACCTTGAAGTAAATACCCATTCCAACGGGAACAAATTGTGCATACTTCTATGGCGTAATATGAGCATGATAAAATAAGGGAATTGCTTCCAAAAATCATTATCATAAGCCAACGCGAATGGCGCTATGGCGGAGGAATGCTTTTCTTTAGGTATTCTTTCTGTTTTTTTTCAAAAAGTTCTGTTAAACGAAATACCCAATAATGCCTGTAAATGGTATCCATACAATCAGAAAGCCTGCAAGGGATACCATTCTTGGTATATGGCAAATGATGGCTTGGCACAAGCATTACAATCCCTAAAATAATTTGCAAGACTGGTACCTGTTTTAATAATGTTTGTACAATAAAAAATCTATTATGAATGTGGTTTGTACTTATTGATTGCTTGAAGCTTCTCTTTAGTCATAACTAGGTGTGCTTGAAGAATTAAACAAGCTGAAACAATTAAATTTTTAATCCTGCCTTTCAATGGGAAATTTGAATGTCTTGAATAAAGTTTGCTTCGCTAAAATTTTACTGCATCAGACAGATAATCAGAAACCTACTTTTAATTCTTTTAAAGGTTTTTTTTAGCATTTAACAACAATTTCAAGCCCTTTTTTTACGTCCTCATTACATCTAAAAAGTTTGTTTAAGCAACTTTTAGAGATCGGCCTTGTTCGTAAAGCCTTGAAAATTCTACTACATCAAAGCAAACTTGAACAAATGTACAGCCATTTTCTTCGAAATTGATAAAATTCACTATTTCATAGCTTATAAACTTTTAAGAAATAGGAATAAATCGGAAATACAGATACACAGCAGTTTCCTAAAAACCACCATTAAATGTGGTATACATCAAATGCTATTCATTTCCTATACCAATACGTGAAATAGACTTCCATAGGGTTTACGTCACCCTTGTCCTTCATCATATAAAAAAATACCTCATATCATTTCTTGCATTTAATTTTGATAAATACAAAGGTCAGATGAAAGGCGATAAGATAAAAAATCAAGGATTGGTATGTCACGTTATAAAGATTTAAAAGACTATTGAAAGCGGTAAACCAACAACCGCTTTACTGTACATAGTAGTTGCAAGGATTATTGGGTTTCTTCAATCTTTTTACGCAGTGTGGCCAACAAACACTCGCAAATATATGGGTTTCGAGTTTGTAACTTGTACCCCAAATCTCTCTTCAAAAGAAAATTGGAATGCGTGAAGGACTTTCCTATCATTTTTAGCGAACAAAGCCAATAAATAAATAACTCTGTGGAATGTGAGTTTTAATGGCTTCATTGTTTCGCTTGACCAATTCGGGCTACCAAAATCAATTTCAATATCCTCCACAAAGTAAATGATTGACAATGTTCTCGGATATTTTGAGGGCTTCTTACTAATTGGCTGAAAACGAATTCTTGCCAATAAATTCGCCTGTGACCAAGGAAAGGCTTGGTTAAAATAGTCGGGTTTGCTCCATTGTCCTAAAAGGCCTGAAAAATATCGGGTTTCATTGTCCTGTAAACCAGAAAGTATGAGATGGTTTGTTATACCATTCGCGTAGTTCCCTAGTAAAGAATTTCGTGACCAAGCCTTCTATCGGCCAACCCACAATAAAAATCGAGTAAATATCAAGATCAGGATTGAATAAGACGGCAGATAAAATCAAACCTTCTTTTCCTTTACTTGCTTGAACTACTTTAATAATCGAGTGCTCTCCACAGTTTTATTTGAAGCAATTTTCTGAATTTGCGGTTTCATCATCTATGATAATATTTCTGCCTTATTCATTTTTCCAAATTTGTGGTTATTTAGAGAAATTCGCCACGGAAATCATTAATAAAAAATCACATTGCACCACCTTCCTTTAAATTATCTAAAAGTACTTTACCGCATTGCTTTCTGTAAAAAACCTTTTACTATGAGAAAGTCACCAACCTGTTCCCGAACCTGTGGGCCGTTTGCTTAAACGATGAATTTGTCAAAACATATTCAATTTCATTTTTGGAAATTAACCCTACCATTGAGAGTCAAAATACTTCATGAAAACAATGTGTTAGATTGTGGTCGAGTTAATTGAAAACATGTTGGTTATTTGAAAGCCAGTGTTTGAAAGTGCATTTGTGTAGAGAATTTAAATAAATTTTGTTCCGTAAGACCGTTATCATTTTCACTAACCGGCATATTTTTCTTTGGGTAAATAAAACTGAATTTTGTGATTATTGCGTCCATTATTCATTGTCCTTTTAATGGCAGAAAAAACGACATCGTTCAAATCGCACCAATCAACTTTAGGTTGAAATAAACCCGCCCTTGCAAGTCTACTCATACACAAAAGGAGATTTTCGACTTGTCAAGTTTTATTAATCGAAACTGGCAATTTCAATTTCAGCATAAGTCATTGCGATTTTTAAATCAGAAAGCTTGGTTTGAATTGTCTTTAATAGTTCAATGGAACAACATTATTGTAGAAATATGGTGTTTACCTCAATTCGGAGAAAGTGGTTAAGTAAGTGTTGTAATAATTTGAATAGCTTTTTCTTTTTCTTAATTGTCTCTTCCTTTCGTTCTACAACTTTTCGGATTTGTATGATCATAACTGCATTTATGAAGCATCACGAAATAATTAAAACATCAAAACCAATCTCTGCTGTTGCCAATATGTAAAGTTGAATAGTTGTGAATAAAAAAAGAAATTCCAAATACAATGCACTTAATAATTCGAACCGATAAGCAAATACGGAAAAATAATCAAAAAGAATAGCATTACTGAAACAACACTAAAAGTTAAAATAAGCGCAACAGCTTCTGTAGCCAATAATGTCAACCGAGAAAAAACATTAGAAATAGAAGTCAACACAATAAGCAAAACACACTATTAATGTACTGTTATTTCTTATGCTGTTTTTCTTGTTATTTCAGTAAGTCCAACATTTTTGCCAAAGTTTAATGATTGAGTTATAAAGCATTTCGTAAAGATCGTCAGTCAATTCGAGCGTTGGCAAGATTGGCTCTTTTGAGGACTATCGCTAAAGTGGTGGTAATAATAGAAAATAGCTGGGACCATGCCCAAGCATTTTTGTTTAATTTAAATATTTACAAACATTTATGAAAAAGAAGAATTATTCGACGACATTGAGTTTTCTAAACAGTTCAAACCGGGGATAGAACACTCAACGGTTTTTAAAGGAACTCCCAAAAACGTGGATCCAGAGAAAAATGGCTAGAGGGAGAAGCATATGGATGGTCATTTGGATATGAAAAACACCAAAGTCCAAGGGCGGCAACTCCCGTTAACGGCATGCCAAAAAAGAAGGTACGCACCATCCATTACGGCGTGTCGGATATACAAGGTTCCAAGGGCAGGGAAGAAGCAATTTCCTTCACCCTGATAGTGCCAAACGGGGCAAACATGGTTCGACGGGAATCGGAGAGAACGATTTATCGTATCGCTCTAATACCCAAGGGGAATGAGCAACAGAACGATATCGAGGAGACAAATAAAAGGGAGGTCTCACAACTTTGATGGTCCTCCACTTCGACCATATCAAGGAATTACGGACAAGGTATCGGGCGATATCGTAGCCCTGGCCAGAAACCGCCCCCTGGAAACCTGTCTAACCTTATATGTTTGGATGGATGGCATTGTATTATAAAGGTAACGATGGAGAGCTCCAAGGCATCAATCAACAAGACCGTTTATAATTGCCGTAAGAAGAGGAACGGTCAAAAAGAAAAGATGGGACTATATGGGCTTCGGCAAGAAACGTCGCCAGCTTTCTGGATGAGCGTACTGACCGGATATCAAGGGCCCGTGGCACCTGAGAGAAGATATCCTTATTACGGCCAAACCGACATCCTCAATGGATTTACGGATACCATCAAGTGGATATTCTATAGAATACTAGACCACCCCATCTAGTGAATGTTGACCCCATCTATGCTAATTATTTGGTTTAACAAAAGATAGACATGACAATAAATTAACAGTTTTTTTCTTAAAGAACTATTTTCCTTGAAGTTCAATGCCGATGTGAATGAGTGCACCAGCGATCTCAAAATGCAATCTGCAATGGTTTGCTCCCCATGATTTCATACCAAGAAGCACCGGAAGTTGACTGCAATAATAGTGGATGAAATCTCCCGTTGCCTCATCTTCATGATTCACATAAGATCCATTTGTTGTTAGTTTGTCCTAGATTGGCTAATCCAAAATCATCAAGATAAGTGCTCCACTTTGAGGCATACGCCCAAAGAATTTAAATAGGCTTTCCATCGATTACTATGCCCATTTTGGTTTGTGCCAGTAATTTTTTGCGCATTGAAGTAAAGTAACTTTGGAAACCTTGGGACGCATCCACTTGTGCCTAAAAGCAGAGGCTATGAAGCTTTTCACATCCTGTAGCCTCTGTATAAATAAGTAACAGATTCCCCTTTGGACAGAGGTACATGCCCGGTAGCCAGTATTCGCGATCTGTGGATTTAGTTCCAGGCCTTCTAACAGGGGTAAAAACCTATTTCCTTCCTATAGTGCACTATACATCAAAACGTTAGCGGTTCTTTTTAGCTCGCTCAAAAAGCGCATCTATTGGGAACGATCCTTCTGACTAACTCGCTTTGTAGTAAGCATCTCCAGTCCTCGTCTTTAGACGATAGTTGATGCTGTTCTCTAGTTTCCACGGATAAAGGCGTCCCAAGCAATAAGTCAGACATTCCCCAATTAAGCGTAATTGTTTTTAGAATTTGAGTTTTCACAATGTTCCGTACATTTGTATGGAATTTAAATTAATAGCTTTTTCATTGTTATTTATAGAATACTCTAGATATTATTGTTTTTTGGCAATGGACTTTGCTACTTGACATACATCGGGCCTCTAACCATTTTGTTTCTAAGATTCGCTTTAAAAAACCATAGGAATAATTGGTGGATTTGATAGCGATCTGGACAAGCTTTGATAAACTTCTGGTGATTGGTTTGTTTGGAGATTTTAAAATCCCCTCAACAAGTTCTGTAGAGCCTGCTCTGGGTATTTAATTCTGTTTGAATATTGTGCTCGAATAATTGGTAAAGGGTTTCTGAATGAAGGGTAGCCTCGTTGCAAGTAGAATAGAAGGTCGGGCTATGCGTTGCTTGTAATATTGAAGGGTAGAAGCATAAATGATCTTTTTGGGTGGTATATCCTGATTTCTTTACCTCGGGGTGCATCGCGATAAGGTTTCCATTAATCCCCGAATATCTTAACCTGTACTTCTGGTAAATAGATGAACCCTGTTTTGGTTTTCCTTATATGAGCAAAAAGGCAACACTGTAATAGTGTTTGTCGTTACTCCAAATAGATATGGTTGTTATGCGCTACTTTTAAGGCTTTTATAAAATAATTTTTTACTTCAAAATCTTGAGTAGGCAGGGTAACAATACTGTTTCCATCGGCAATGAACTTCTCTACCCTAGAATAGTTCTTTACGTTGCATACGGGTTTGGTTGTGCGCCTGCATTTTTTTGCTACTGCTTTATGAGTGAGAAGTATATCGAAGAATTGTTGTTGGCGTATTTTGGCATACACACGGGAGTAAGATCAGTTTGACCATGGTTCTCCACCAAGGCTTTAATTTGAGGTTTTCGTACTCTGGCGCGTTAACGTAGTTCCCGTAAAGAATTGGCGAAGTCGTTCCAATACCCTATTGATACTAGGCTCGTATCTACTAGCTTACAATGGCCGCCTTTAAGTTATCAGGAACCAAGGTTTGGGGTGCCTCCTCCTATATTTTTCAAAACAACATTGGAGTGCATGGATAAAATATCCTGTCTTTTGCATGGGCAGCGCCATTGGCAAAACCATAAGTCGGAATAAGGAAGACAGGCTAACAAAAACCTGCACGCCTAATCTCTCCCCTGTTTTTCCCTACGATGTAAGATAAAAGCTTGCTGCAAAAATCAATATAAAGGCTATCGCCGGGGCATGTTCCAATACCGAAAGAGGGTTTGCCTGCTCGGTGCTGGCTACGTAAAATAGAGCAAAATTGGCTGTAAACAAATAATGATCGCAAAATGCTGCGCCTTTTTATATTCCTCCCATAGGACCATTCGTTTACGACTACCTTTTTCAGTTTTTGGTGTAATACTCCAGTTTATCCCTTAAAGGCAGGTACCGCTCATCTCCTGTAGGCTGGATTGCCCGATAATAAAGCGGATTCTAGCTCCTGTCTCTAATGCAAGAAGCGTGGCTATGGGGATACGGCTGATCTTGACCTTTCTTACATAGTTTCTTTACCGTGTTCTCTAAATTCCAAGGGATCTAGCTATCGTTTATAGCCTTTAACCTTGAATGGTGCAATCGTAACAGTTGTTTTACTTGACTTCATCGTTTTGGTTTTCCAGCCATAGACTATCTTGTTGATTGGTTAATAAACCATCAGTAAAACCAAAATATATAATCAAAGGGGTCACTTGCCTCTAGAATACTAATAACAGGATCGTCTTAAAAGCAATCTAGACCCAAAATTGACTATCTTTTTTTAATGTAGAGGGGTCCACATCCGACAGAACGGCAAAGATGCATTCTCTGACCAATTTTTACCCAGGGTAGAGGGGTCAGCTTGCTCTAGCGTAATCCAATCAAGAACGTGTTCCCGGATTCCAAGGACCCAGATATGTGTGGTACATCAGTAAGAAATGCCTGTAGGTATGTGGTCTTGGAAAGGATAAAAAAGCATTTAACCGTTTGATTATGAAAGCAACAATTTACAACGCCCCTACCCAGGAGGCTGCAAGACGGCCCTGGACGACTTTGCAGGGCAATGGGAGAACAAGTATTTCCTACGCCAATAAAAAGTTGAAAGGGACAACTGGCAGGAACTACAACCGTATTCTTCGAGTTTCCCTTGAGATCCGTAAAATTTATCTATACCAAACCAATCCTTTATAGAGAACCTAATGGAATTCGACAAGTACAACCAAGAACAAACTTTCCTTTCCGACCGATGACATGCGGTGATGAATCCGTATATTTGGCGACAAGGGAGGCGATCCCAATGAAATGGTCCTGCCCATCAGGAACTGGGCATTAATTTTAAATCAGTTCCTAACGATCCCTGCCCGTCCGGTCAGGCGGGTATGAAAAAGGGTCCAGAACTTTAAATAAAAGTCAAACCCTAAGTTATTTTTCAACTACACAGTTTTTACGGGAATAGTGTCCGGCTATAATTTGTAATCGATATGACTTTTGAGAAAAAAGAATTGCTGTATCCTCTTACCCAGTTTGATATTCTTCAAATCAAAGTCTTGTAATACCGAATGTGATTTTCCAAATTGGCCCTATCAACTAGAAATCCATCGGACAATTTCTTGAATTGGTATGATTTACAATATCCAATCTGTGGAAAAGAAATTTAGCTCTTTAAATCTTCTAAAAAGATTTAGCATGAGTGTGGTCCAAACTTAACCATATGGGCTTTCCAATTGCTATGGCGTACCAAACTTCAAAAAGAACATTATCATTAAGGCCTGTTAGGTCGCACAGAAGAAATCAAATTATTAATTATCCTCCCAAATCTATTAATTAGTACTCCCCTATCCCGTTACATTATTGCTTTTCCATGTAAATACTTGGAAAGACCTCCTTGATTTATTTGGTTACAGATTCCTTCAACAACCTCACCTACTAAAACTGGGTTGAGAACCATATGCAAATAAATCCTTTTCATGAATAATAGATTAGTAATTTAATAATAATGATACAAATAAATTTTTTACTCTTATGCTAAGGAAAATCTATGTCCATAACACTAAGTTATAGTTTAAGCGCTTATTAACTTATTGGCAATTACCTCTTTAATTATGAGGTTTTTGATAGCTTTCGGTGTTTTTTTTGCAAAATGCTGTATCCATTTCTTGCCCTTCATCCCAAAAAAACTACTCCACACTCTTTACAGATTCCTCCTACTTGAATGGCGGAGGTACTTATACAAAGTTTGGTTTAGATTTTTATACCTACCAACTTTCAATTATATCCGTGATGGGCAGTTTATTTTCCTGATAATAGATGCCGCCAACAATCGCCTTTTGCTTTGCCCTCTTTCCCAAGTCGCTTTTTTTCCTACCCAATTGTACTCCCCCTTCTTCTAGCACTTTTTTAAGACCGGCCTTTGTTGTTGCTCATAATAATGTCTCTTTCTAATTGGGCACGCCCCAAACAATGTAATTACAAACTTGCCGTGTGCAAGAAAGTCGTGTCTATAAATGGGGTTCCATTGATACTTTGAATTTAACGTCAATTTTTTCGAACTGTCTATTAACTTTAGTAAGTGCGAAATACTCCTCGCAATACGGTCAAGTTCCAAACGATAAAGGTATCGACCTTCTCGAAAGTTTGGAAAATCATTAAATCCAGATCAATGACCGTTCGGATTTGGCCCCAGAAGAAAACATCTCGATTAGATATTTTTCTCAGAAACCCCTTCTTTTTTAAGAGAGCATCAATTTTGTAAATTAGGATTTTGGGGCCTTAGTACTTACCTTACATAACCAAAGATAACATAATGGGGTATAATTATACCCATAAAATTAAACTAGTAGATTATACCAAAAAAATGACTTACTAGGAGTTGGTAACCAAGAAAAATGAAAAGTTTCATTTAAAACCGGTCGTGGCCCGTTTTGCAGAAGTGCTATCGTATAAGATATCGACCGAACAGGCTGTTTTTAATTGAAGCCTTTAGGAGAATAACGCAAAATGTGCTCCTTTAGATCGGCGAGGCCATCATCCTTTTTCCTTTTTTTTTGTTTGCATCCTATCAAACAAGTGGCCCTATCAGTATAATCAATAGTCCTTTTCATGTCAGTTTTTTATTTATTAAATAGTTTTAAAAATCGTCATATGCGGCACTTTTTTGGCCAAAACCTATTGATACTTATGTTTAGTTCCCCAATTTGCGCCATTTTCCATAATCCTAATTAGAGCTTGTCCTGTGTCTACCTTTTCAGATCCTAATCTACAACCATATTTCGCCCCATTCCCTCGCGGTCCGCATGTCCATTAAATAGTTTTAAAATAAGGCACGAACCGCCAGGTCCGTGCCTAATCATCAACTAACTCAACTTAACTATAAACTTCTCATATTATTGTATGTATCCTTCCGAGGTTCAACACTAAGATACTGTGATTATCTTTGTCACTCCTAGCCGCGCTGTACAGTTTGTAAATTTAGGTCCACAATGTAACTTTTTGCCAAATGGTTTTTACATCCAAATCCCCAACCACCGTTTAACCCTGAACCAAATAAAATCTCCGGTTGCCAAGATTTTGCCCCCGCCATCTTCACTACGTCGGACTCGTAGACATTGTTCCATCGCCCAAACAGCTATTATTGTTCGCATCTGTTTTGCCTGTTATCACATTGGGCAAACGGTTCGTCATCAAAAGATTTTCTGAAACATCGAAAAACGGTTGTTTTGTCAATCAAAAAATAAGAATTTTTCCCTTTGACTGTTACAAGATTTGCACGAAAAAAGCAAACTATGGATAAACCAGCTATAATAATTTTCATTTTCAATCATGAAATATTTTTTTTTAATCCTCAAATACTTTCCATGCAAGTAGTTTTTGGTAAAAATCAGGATTTACTTTTGGCATTTTTGCAGCATTACATTTTCCCCGCCATGGGCCTAGTTTTTTTTTTGTGTCCTCACCTTTTCGGGCATCTCTTTAGCTAAATCATTTTTTTCTCTCTAATCCGTAATTCAAATTATAATAATTCCACATTTCCCAGAACTCGAAACTTTCGAATTGAGTTCCAATCGGCCTGAACTGGAGAAATTACACTACACTGGTCCAGCACTTTCGAGGACTCAGGCCCAATATTATTTGGAAGATGCCCAGAATAAATCCTTTCCTGGTCCGTAGTCGCATTCCCTCACTCTCAAAACAGGAGAAAAAATCTATACCATCAGTATGTTGTGAAAGGAATTAAATGGAATTTGGCAAGACGAGGATTGTTGGATTATAAAATCGGGAACTTTTAAGCGGAAGTGAACTTTCATCCTCCGGGTATTACTTTGGCCCGGATATTTTAACAATTTAAAGAACTCTGATGCCCCCTTCAAAGAAATTTTCCCTTCTTTTCCCCTTAATGATCAGTTTGGGATGTCCACCCCAACCAGCAACCGCCGTTATCCGGGTAAACAATAATGGGTGTTCTTTTCCAATCCAAGTTCCTTGAGCGCAGAGCATGATGTGTTCCATGCTCTGATCCACACTTTCGATCATTGCCGATATGCGGGTTTCTGTGTCCCTTTTTCTCATCTTTCTCTTTCCATCTGATTTTATTGATCAGACCTGTCTTTTGCCTGTATAGGAGTATGACACAGCATAATGAAGAGAGGTACAGGAAAAAGGGATCGTCCTTGTTTTGTCTTATAAAATTTTTCCGCTTCAAAGGGTTAAACGGTCTGTCAGTATTCACCCTTCTCTCCTTCTTCGAACAGATTCCATTCAGATATGGGTCCATTGGGAGTTGCTCCTCCATTTTCTTCATAGGGATAATAAAAATAAGCCTGGTATCCCATCCAATTTCCTCTTTATTTACATCAAATCCCTGATATTCGGGGAAATATTCCTTGTCCCAACCTAATGGCCAATTTTCCCGATCATTCCTGTTTTGTAACCGTAAACTTTTCAAAGCTTCGGCTATGGTAACTTCCTCCAATGGCAATTTTCACGTAAGTCGCATCCAAAAGTGGAGGGTTTGAACAACCTTGGCTATTAACCGGCAGAACCGTCAACTGGAATGGCATGGTAATGTGTAAGCGCCCCGGATATTTAAACAGTTAATGATGCTTGCGCGGGTAGGGGAGCACACACTACTAGCTGCATAATTTTGCGGTGAAACGAACTCCTTCACTCCCTAAGTTTATCAATGCGGGAGTTCGTAATAGTCGCTGCCGTAACAACCACATCACTGTAGGCCCTAAATCGTCAACCAGAAAAAAAAACAAAACATTGGGTTTTCCTTTAGTTTTTGTTTTCTCCTGTAGAACCGCAACCGTAAAAGCTAAACAGTAAAGTAAAATTAAGAAATATTTTTAATGTACGAATATGTTTTTCATTTTTTAAGTATTTTTTTAGTCAATTTTTGCTGTTCTATATTTTCATAAGGAATGAATGCTTTTAATTTACCTCATTGGTTTTTTTGCATTATTTCTATTCAAATTCTTTCATTCCTGGTTACACTTTTGTGGCAATTACAAAACCGCAACCTTGAATTGAAAATTAAAATCTGCCAGTCTTTTCGGACGCCACGTCAATGGCTTTAACGGTGGCATAAAGCTGGGCTTTCAAATCAACTCGTTTTTTACATCGGCATATTCATATTTTCCCAAAGGTTATTAAAACGCATCCGGATCGTTTTTTTTATCAATACAACTCGCCTACTCTAGATTGTGTAAAACCACCAACTTGTATTGAATTTCGTTGCGAACATCGTTGCAAAGTCAGCTTCATGAATCCTTACCCGGTACTCCAAAATTCATTCCAATGCATCATAGTATTCACATCGCACATAAATCATGGTTCTTACTAAACCATCTTCTTTCCTGAAAGTAAATTGGCAACCAAGGAAATTACTCTGAACCATTCTATAACGGATATACCAACCTAACTTTTCCGCAATAGTTTGGAACAATGTCAATAAGTTTGGGGTTATATCCGGTGCAACTTATTCCTTGTTGAAAATGTCCCGGCCCAAGAAAATAATTAACGGTACCTTAACTAGCGCTTTTCATAAAACGGCATCCTTTTGCAAATTTATGCCGTGGTCGCCAGTCATATTACCATGTCGGAGTGAAAATAATGACGGTATTTTTTCCAACTCGTTGGTCCGTTTTTCCAACAAATCGAATAGCCTACCTATTTGCTCATCATTAATGTTATCATACATAATATGAAGCTTTATTATTCATTATTTTTTCAGTAGGGTTAGCCAATATATCCTCCTGCCAAATATCCTTTTTAATTTTTTCTTGGTTGCAATTGTCCGATTCTTTAATAAAGGTTTTTTTTCAGTTTTTTTATATCGTAACTTATTTTATAGGAAAGCGGAAGCGTCGTTGAGGATGGTGGGCGAAATAAATTCAAACTTACCATCCAAGGTCCCTCTTCTTTCTTCATAATAAAATCGATAGTTTTGTTTACACACCAGGTTGTTTGATGGTACTTTGGGATCAATGATCTTCTAATACGTGACAAGATGCACGCCTTTCTTTAGAAATGCCTCGCTCAAACATTTGCTAAAAATCGAACACCTCAATCAATACACCTATACTATCTAACGCCATTCCATGTATTCATTGCCGTTTTTTGGTAACCCTTGCCATGAGAAAGGCTGTGATAAAATTTTCGTACCCATCAATCACTCTGCCTCTATACATTCCAAGGAGAGGCCGATATGAAAGTTTCCCCACTAAAGCACAGTCCGTAACCACATAGAACAAACGCTTGGTTATTAACTTACTCGCTCATTAGCCGGAAACGTTCATTACCATTTCGGGTTTGATGGGCAGCACTTGGATACAGGCCAGTTAAAAAACTAACCTCTCTGGGAGTACAAACCGGGGCTCTGAGAATAGGCTCTGGTAAAGGCTACACCCATTCTTACTGAGTCGGTTGAGATTAGGCGTTTGAAATTTCCCGGATTGTTTCACGTATTAAATGGTATTGTAACTTTGGCTGATACGGTACAAATCCAGAGTATATTGGGTAGGCATCCAAATACGCAGCAGTTTGGGCTCGGCAAACCACTTACTTAAAAATATTTGGCGATAAATCGAGTCATTTTCATTACTGAAAGTTTTAATTTTGTTTTGTTCAAATTATTTTAAATAATAACCCAGGAGAAATGAAATTACAATGACATTTCTCTTGTTTCACATCTTAACAACATAACTCCCCTTTCTAAATTATATTCTAAATTTTCGCTATCCTTTGACATTAAACAACCAATCAATATGGCCTCTAGCTGTTTGTTTCCTTGTAAATTTTTAGATCCACATCATACAACTAACCAATCTCCAACTTTAGCCTACTGAACCCGCACCTGCATTTTATCCCACTTAGAAGCAACACCCCATTCAAATTTCCCTTCTCAAACATTAATTTTGCCCAAAAGTTGCAAATTTCAGGAACTTGGCATCTGTTTTAATCTATTAAAGTGGCTAACGCGTAATTGGCTTATTTAACACCACAATAAGCTTTAAGTTTAAGTTTTAAGTTTTAAGTTTTAACGATACTATGAATTATTTTTCCCACGATTAATTGCCTTTTTTTGTAGCTTCATTATAATTTTGCAATCTTCAAAAATCAATGATAAAATTTAATTAAAAGCACACAGGTATTTATACAATTGGAAATTCCGTAAATGCTACTGCTCCAAAGGTTTAATCTACTAGTCAATAATGTATTATAACCATACGAATGCCCTGTTGCAAAATCATAACTCCCATATTAATCTAAATAAGACCAAATATTTTTTTCCTCTATCTAAATAAAAAAGAACAATCAATGCCAATTAACTTGCATAATTATATTGTAATATAATTATATTGTAGTACACAATAAAAGTAACAAACTAAATTTTACATGAACAAATATTTATTTGATTAATTGTAAAAGTAGGGAATCAGTCATTTACAAAATAGGCTTGAGTTATGCCATGGCCATGCCTTACACTGGGCACAAAAACAGGGAATACTTCTACTATTCTGGTAAGCTTTTGTCCTCCCAAACGCAATCTGGAATAATCCACTTAAGAATTATATTTCCATTAACCCAACAGCTTGTTAATGAGTTTATAGCTAATACCACAAGAATTCCACCTTGAAGGTGCTCAACACATTAATTCCTTAATTGCTATTAAAACAAATAGGGAAATCTTAAATTATAAAATTCGTAAATACGTGGTAATTTATAGGATGGAACGGCGAAAAGACAGGATAGTGGATATATTATATCCACAGCTTACCAGAGAATAGAACTATATTTAAGGGTAGGGGGCGACAATGTAAAATTCATATGCCTAACCCCTAACCCCATTTTGATATCAGCCGTCAATTATGAACTTCCTTTTAACTACGGTTATTTGCACTAAAAACCCTGCACTAGAAGTGCAGGGATTTTTTACTCAGGACTGAAAGTCCTTCCTCACTACTTAGTATAAAGTTTTTGAATTGGTCATCACTATCTTTCTTCTATGGCGCTTTCTAAATAATCGTTGATCAATTTCATCAGTAATATTTTCCGCTACCTCCCATACCCAATTGCCAAAAATGATTGCCCCAATATCGTTTTTTCAAAAGAAGGAACTCCTGTTGAAGTTTCCGAGGGGAACGACCCTTAAAACTTTTACCACAAACTTACACTAAGTTTAGGCGCAATACTCTATGTGCCATATTGGACGTGATCTGAACTAACTACTCCCTTTAATATCTCGCTTTCCTTGAGATTGACAATCCTTGTAATGCAAAAGTTTCGCTGGCAACGAGACTTGAAGGTCACCGTGCAATACTTAATCTATATCTTGTCGACCAAACAATATGACAGGTCAAACGACTTACAATATGCGAGCCTTTTCTTATATTTATACTTTATATATGGTGAATGTATAGATTTTTTTCGCGTCACTAATTTACTCCAAATAAAATTGCAGGGTTTAGACCCTATTTGCCGACCAAAAAAGGCCAATTACCAAAACAATCCATTGTTCCGAGGTGTTCTAACCATCTTTTGTTTTATCCTTAATTTTCATTATCCTGGCGTAACTTACCCCTGGTCTAATCTCTCCCATTGGCACCACAATACCTCTCCCCAAGCGAACAGCAGTGGTTGTTACCTACCGGTTTGTGGTGTCCTCCAAACCCCATAAAATCCTTTGGAAATGGGGTATTTGAACCCATATATTTTATTTCCAAATCCTTATCATTTGTTCAATGTGACCTGTCAATTCCATTTTGGCCAAGTTCAATACCCACCCACATCTTCCTCTCATTTAAGCAATGGTTTTCCACAATTTAACTATTCTTCTTCTTGAATGCCTGATTTTCCTCACGTCCAGATCCATCGATCCGGAAGCCACATATGATATGGAACTGGCACACGGAACGGAAAGGCCGTGCCGGCCATGACTTTTAATCTTCTTGTCCGTGTCCATTTTGAATTTGACTGGCCGTTAATGGGTTGTTGGATTAAAAACATAGGTATCTGGAAATTACCGTCCAATCTCCTTGAGGGACTTATTAATTCTTCCCTGAAAATAGATAAAAAGCAATTCTCCCAACCGTTGCTTTTAACCAACCCTACCGAAAAGGCCTTGACCCTCCCTTTTCGCAAGATGATAGTAATTTCCCCATTGAAATATGCTGTCGGTTTTAAACTCTTAAGTATAAAAATCCAGTCATATAACCTTGATACCAGCTCCCATGGCAATTTATTAAGAGAAAATGGCCCCTCCATGCCACTATTAATACCTCATCTCTACCCCTGTTATAATTGGGACCTGCAAGACCTGTACAGTATCTTTGCCTAATTGTTCGGGGGCAAGATCTGGAAGATGAGAATATTCAAAAATAACCATCCTGTGAATTAACGCTTTAAACAAACATAAACAGAGTAACATACAGTTTTTTAAAATTTAAATGAGAACTCCAAAACATGTTTTATATTGTAATTAGTGTCCAAAAAGACTTTTTTAGTCAATTTTTTTAGTTTAATTCATTGATGTTTAAATCTTTTTGAAAGGTCATAATTGGCCTGACTTCCTTCATAAAGAATTCCGATATGATCATTATCAATAGAAGTGATGCCAGGAATATCCGGCAACCACGTCCTTCGTCCAGCTTCCATCCCAATAGTCTCCTTGGACCAGGATTTTCCATCATCCAAAGATGACTTTTGATAGTCTGTTTTGATTCTCTCGTACTTGGAATTAGGTTGGAAAACAGTAAATACTTTGAAGTCCCTGCATTAGCCTATATATCATGCCGATGAATACTTGCCATGCCACCTGGGTTCAATAAGTGCCGCCATGGGAAGTGGGGTGTTCGGTCCAAGGGTAACACCCAGATCATTTGTTACATAATGGCCCGGCCGTTGTTTTCCGATTTTGTTCATCGCCATTACGATTGTCCGAATGTTCAGCATAATACCCCCCATTGGGAGAGTTCAACGCCATACATTCGGTAAGTATTATGGGGATGCGGGATTACTCGTTTATCCATGTTCCCCTCCATTCTTACTATATGTTATAATTTGAAAATGGCAATAACATTTATCCCTACCGTTGGGTTGGGATTCACCAAAGTAACTGCGTCTTTATTCAGGGTTATTCCCATGTCCTGGTGCAGGTGCCCATAACACCACTTTGGCGTCTTTACACCATTTCGGTCATATTGATGGGCCTCCTCCAGGTTCCTGCCATCATCGGTACTTTTGGTAATCAGAATTGACTTGTCTGTTTAAACGTCAACCTGGGTTGGGACGCCTTTTGGTCCTCCACTGATGGTTCCATTCCTTGCTGCTCCTCGCTCAAGTTTTCCTGCCAAACGCGTGCGCGGTTGATAACACCGTGCATTCCATAATCCAGCAACGAATATTGTTGCCCGTTTTGTTCGTCCACTACAATTGTTTGCGTCACCTTACCCCATTGAATTTTTTGTGGCAATCCCGCCCATTCTCCCATGTCCAATACTAATTTCGCATAGTTTCCAAGGATTTCCCTGCCATCTGTGGATCTACTAACTCCAATATCTTATATGTCCCTGTAAGGTCCCTCTCAGATTCCCTACGTACATCATAAATCCGCCATAGGTTGCCTTTTTTGGTAAGTAGTTCAATATCTGGATTCGGTTAGGTATGTTATCATTATCATCCTGGGTGTTGTCTTACTGCTACTTCCAAGACGTAAAGCTTTTGTTTCTGTATTATTTTGATATTCGAAGTTTTTGATCTCCGAGGGTAAGTATATATCAATATTTGTATACACCGTACGGTCAGGTCAACATTGTCCGCCAATTCATTAGGTGACCCAGAAATCTGTTGGTTCCTGGTTTTAAAAATTTTGACATCCCATTGATCAGTGAGGCTTTTTTGTTTTTCCGCCTGGCCCGAATAACTATCTTATTATTGAACACGAAACTCATTCTCTTGTATAATAGATCCGAATATTTCTTAAGGTTTTCCTGTTTTTTTGTTTTTCAGTCAATACTTGAATGGCATTCCACTATTTTCTCCTTCTATCCCGTCTTGCAAATTGTATCCGTAATACGGATTGGCTACTTACCTTTAAGTACAGGATAGTTAAAGTTTTGGCTGTAAGTCCTTTGGCTTATCTCCCACTTTGTCCTTACAACGCCCATGGATTATGAGTACAATAGTGGTAAATTTTTTAACAGCCGGAAATCGTCTTTTTGGTTTCATAAAATATCATTGTTTACATTGGAAATAATTTTAGTTGGGAAGCGCTTTTTGGAATCCGTAAATCAGGAAGTGAATAATGGACCCTTTGATTAATTGCGTAATCTGACTATTTTTTTTTAATGTTGCCTTATATTTCCAATATCAATATTTTTTTTAACAAAACTAATAAATTCATTTAAGAGAAATGTCCATTCTTGATGTTAAGCTCCATTTGTTTAAAATTAATAAGCCAAAAGGAAATGCGGATTCCCTGATTGACCATGGAGTTTTTTCCGATGATTCCTGTATTTTTATCCTGCAGCTTTTTAAACTTTTAGTATGTTTGCTGTTTCTGCTTTCTCGTACATATGGTATCCCCAGCCAATTCTAATTTGTCCCATTTTTGAATGAGATTATAAACCCGGTTAAAAAATGGCCGCGCGAAGATGGAGAAACAGCCGGCTTGTGGGACATAAGCATTTTCACATAAAAACACCATTATTTGCCAATTTATTTCCAGGTTCGGTGTTTTTTGATTGGAAAGCGCTCATAACAGCCTAGTTCAGGGCCATAGTCTTTTCCGAAACAATAAATAATTAAATATTGGGTTTTTCCTGTCGAATGAAGAATATCGAAATATAAAAAGAAATGCAACAATAATAGTGCTCTATCTATAATTGTGATTTAAAATTTTTTACTAATCTTCGATTTGTTTACCATACCTACCCAACCTTTTCAAAGGGCCCGTAATCCATCGATAAGACGGTTGATCAATAGCTTTTTTTTTCATTAGGTCCATTTTATATGCTTGGTGGCGAGGGCTATCATAGATT
>Ga0163217_1107738_pt1 | contig 20087 bp, 11 predicted proteins | sample SynspAceP_FD_185933 | JGI IMG/M metagenome (GOLD analysis project Ga0163217, IMG submission 185933) | Saline lake microbial communities from Ace Lake in Antarctica - Synechococcus sp. Ace-P (PacBio error correction) | ecosystem: Environmental > Aquatic > Non-marine Saline and Alkaline > Saline ...
CAAAAAAAAAAAAAACAGAAAGGGGAAAAGGGAAGATTTTTAAAAAAAATTCCCCCCCAAAGCTTTTAATTCTGAAGATTTGCCAATGGGAAACGAACCAAAAAATATTTATTTTAAAGAAAAAAAGCTGTTGAAAAGATAAGGTCCCAGCATTAACGGTTTTTCATAATCCCGTAAAAAACTTGGTTTTCCCCAGTTCCCCCCTATTTCGTCAAAATTGGTTTTAAAAAGATGAAATTTGTATGCTGGGGCCACTTTTGAACGATTCAATTCATGCATTTCCTCAAACAGACCTTTGTTATTTGAATAAAAAAAATACGTAGTAGATTTTATTAAACAACACGAGTGGGTTAAAATTGGAAAATCAATTCCCGTAAAATATGTGGTGATGCTGACCGTTTTAATGGTTGGGCAACCGTGTCCCCTATGTCCCCGAAGAAACAAAGAAGAAATTTTTTAAATCGAACCTTTAAGTTACGCAAGTAAAACAATAATTTAACTGCTAAGATTAAAATAAAACGTAATAGGGAAAAAAAATAAAAGGAACTGAAGAACCAGTAAATTGTCCCAAGCGTCTTTTTAAGGTAGTAAAATTGTTGCTGTTTCGGGCGATTTTTTAATTTAGCGAGCTACAGGATAATCAGATATTTGGGCAGATCGGTGGGGCCTTGTCCAATGATTATTGAGTCAAACATAACGAGCCCAATAATTGGCCCTGAAAGTTTAAGCCAGAAGAACCCTAAACCGCTGGCTTACGTAAAGCTTAAGGAGATTGTGGAACTTCACCAAAAAATGGAGCAAAGTCGAAGTAAACGCACGAAGTACCTAAACCGCGTGCCTTCTTTAATTTTGCTTTCCGCTAAGCTAAGGCAAAATTAGAAGCCTCCGTTAAACATCGCAAAAGTTAGTTTTCTTCAGGAGCGTTAAGTCCAATAACCTTTCAAATCGTTTCGTGGGTAGCCGCCTCCACGATGCTCCCCGTGGAAAAGGAAATAATATCTTTTCGCCAACTGGTCAATAACGATGGCCAATCTTTTGTTCTTTGCTACTCTAAAATAAACTAATGCTTTTTATTGTGGACGAATAATCAAACAGAAAAGCCTAACGTCTAAAAAAATTTTCTGGCACCAAGCACCTACAAGCTAAAAATAACAGCACGAAAATGGTATGGAGTTCCTTAGCTTGTGAGAAGAATAAGTCCATAATTGGAAAGATATTAGCTGAGCTTTCGTTCAAATAGCCGCCACCATTTAAAATAAGCCCGTATCTAACAGCTTTCTAGTCAGTAAGAACCCAATCAACTCGAGCTCCACCGGAGGCAAATAAACGGATTGATTTGTTTCATCAAAAGGAAGCTGGTTTAATTTCAGCAGGTGAAAGGATAGCGAGTCAACCAATCTCAAGGTGCTATTTCTCTCTTTTAAGCTATTTTTTTCAGTTTGGTTAATAATTCAGGAGATTTTTTATAAAAACCAGTGTCCGACTTGACGATAAATGTCCCAGAGGGTCAGCCGCATCTCGTTCAAGTCATGGAGCAACGTGGGTAAAAATAGCTGCACCAGCAGCGGCCTAATTGATACCATTTTTATTGCGGCCGTTTTGTGACAGCCAAGGGCAGATAATCCAAGCAGCGGCGATGTTGCTTGGCCTGTCCCCATCATAATGGGACATCGTAGCCTTCAACTCAGATAAATGCAGTTGTTGCCCTACGATGCCAGCCACGGACAATAGCAAATGGGATTCTTTTTTATTCTAATGAGTCAACCTTTTCTCTTAGATTCCCTCTTAGTGTAGCAATAAACAACAAAAAATAAAAGTAGAATTAATTTTTATTAAATGGAGTAAAATAGATAATCAAGGGTAATCTGGATCCAAATGAACTTAAGTAGAAATCTGAAACAAAAAAAAACCAGCTTAAACGACACGTTGGTTTAAATTATAGATGATGAAAATTTCAATAAAAAGAAATTAACGCACAAATCTGTCCTTCTCCAAAGACGATATATTGGAAGAGGTAACATTCAGCGAGAACCCATTTGGTCCTCTAGCATGTAGTTTTTGAGTACTAATGCCGATTCCAAGCACCAAAGCCAAAATTCAAAACCGTCTGTAAAACGTGTCGAGGCTGATATAAACGGTTTGAAGAATCGACTTCGCGTGGAAATTGTTGTCCCCTGAAATAAAATTATCTGTCACGGGATGGCCTTCAGAATGACCAGTTGCAATTGATTGATATGCGGGGATGGCCTCATCTAATGAAGAAACAACTTTTACGGCTAAAATAAAGTCCAAGAAACTCTGTTTCCCATCTTCTTTTTGTTGCTAGGCATAGATTTTTCTAACAATTGAAAGCTTTTTTATCTCTCTTATTCACAGTGTATCAGCTAAGCTTTTCAATAATAGGACAAAAATTCAACAGCAACGTCTTCATGAATCACAAGTCTCTGCAAAGCATTACAACGAAGGGCGAGAACCATTTTGGCCATTAACGATAAATCTGTTTGCCATTTTTAATTGTGCATCTTTTATCGACTATAAACATGGCAATTGCCTGTTCAGTTTCGATACAGGAACAGTGGCCTTTCCATTCACGTTTGAATTAAGCTGTGCTCCTCCACGAGGAATCAAAACATCCAGATAACGATTAAACGCATCATCTCACGAGCCCGTTTCTCTAGAAGTATCTCGACTACTTGAAGACAAGCTGTGGGAAAGCCAGTGTTGCTTAAAGTAGATTGAAGAATTAATCAACGCTTTATAGAGTAGATAGCTTCTTTTTCCGCCTCTTAAGATAACCGCGTTACCTGATTTAAAGCCAGAAACCTACTGCATCTGTAGTCACATTTGGGCAGAATTCATAAATGATACCGATTACTCCAAGAGGAACAGCTTTGTTTTCGATAGTTAAACCGGCTTCCGTTTTTCCACATACCATCAACTACTCCAATATGGATCCGGTAAATCAGCAATTTGATCAGACCGTAACTGCCATTTTCTTGAAGACGTCTTACATTCAAAATTAAATCGATCTAAAAGCGTTTCTGAATATTATTTTTTTTTAGCGCGGCTAATCTTTTTGATTGGCTGATAGAATCTCGTCAATATTATTTAAGATTGCAGGCTCATCCATTCTTAAGGCATTATTTTTTTTCTTTTGTTGATAGCTAGTGCTAATAGCGACTAGCTTTTTTAGCATCTTTCGCCAATTTAATTAATGTTTTTCATATATGAATTTAAATTCCTCTCTATGGTTAGTCGTGTGCAGGGGTAAAAAGTGTACCAATTTCTCCACCGGCAATACGTTTAAAAAATTTCTGTTGATTGCACCGTCGCTAGAACCATTTTTACTGGATTGTTTTAAAAAACAATGTTCAGCTGCTTATTTAATTTTGAAACCATACCACCCGTTCCGATCGAACCTACACCGCCTGCAGTGAGTATTATTCCTGAGAGTGACTTACAATTAACTCATGGAAACATTAAGCCCTGATCATCTTCAATTAGATTACGATCATAAAACCCATTATGTCGATAACAAAATCAATAAATGCAGCTTTGAGTGATTTCTGCTACGTATTAGCTGATAATTGTCACATTATCGCCAAGTTTAAGTAGCATGATCTAATTCATCAACAGCAACGTATCATTTTTCCATTACAATAGGCAATAACTTTTTGTTGAAGTAGTTGTTGCTAAAGTATTAATAGCGTTCAAGACGACTTCCTGGAAAAATAAATAATATCTCTAGTCATAGGACTTGTTCCAATAATTTGACCATAGTTGAAGAAAAATAGTACTATATATAACTCATGATGAGCTCACTTTTGGTCCAACTGAGGCAACAGCTTTGTTGTTCAGGAATAGATCTAGGAGATTGTGTATTATAATCGGTGAAGCCCACACGCCAACGGCTCCTGAGGAAACTAATCATCACTTCTTTACCTGCATTTCTTAAAATCCACTAGACAAAAGATACATTGTTATCTATTTTTGTAATTAAACCGTTCCACTTAAGTACATAACGTGCTAGTGGCCAACTTTTATGACCAACTGCGTTCACATGTTGCCCAACGAGTTTGTCTTGCTGTTTATCATTAACACCGCATCATATTTTCTTTCGAATATAGTCCATTTTAAAAAAAAGTGACTAAACTTCAATTGCCTACAATTCCTAACAGTTTTCGATTGAAAGAAACTATCCTCTCATTATCATGTAAACGAAATAGTAAGAAAATAACGACGCTGAACTGGTAATGTTATTCTATTATTAAGTAATTTTATTCTGCTTCAAACAAAAGCTTCTCACAGATTTTTTTCCTGTAAAGAGCCTTTTGATGATTAACTTGTCTCATACTAATTGAATAGTTTAAGAAAAAAGCTTCTAAATGGCTTTGTTAAAAGCAGGTAAGTCTTCAGGATTCTACTCGTGATCAGACCACAATCCGTCCTTAACGACTCGCTGTCTTCATACAAGCTCCGGCCATTTTTAAATCTACACCGCACTTGTTTAACAGAGTCATTTTTTTGCCTTTAACAACTTCGGATTAAATTAGAACGTTTGAAGGGCCGTGACAAATAGCAAAGATTGGTTTATAACCATTGTACAAACCCTTTAACAAAAGTCAGGAATCGCTCATCTGCACGTAGTTGATCAGGAGAGAATCCACCTGAATCAATAAAGCATCAAAAATCGGCCGGAGAAACATCATCAATACTTTGTCAATCGTAACAATGCATGTTCTTTTAGGCGCCCCACTTGAATTCCTGCTTTTTTTTTCAATAGTGTGATTCACGACTGCTGTTGCAGTGCTTCTTTCGGTGAGGTTAAACCGCTATCTTTCAAATAAGTTCGTTATTACACTGCAATTTTTCCCCATCTCGATCCCCTCTTTCTATTATTATTAATACAAGTTATCGTCAAAAACAGAGTTCAAGAATACAACACTAATCAATCTAACGATCTCTAGATTCATTTTTTTTACTTTCAATCAGAAAAATATAAAGAATTAAAGATAACAACAAAAGCCACTTGTTTTTTAAAACAAGTGGCTAAAGGATAGTACCGTATACTTTGGAAGGAGTATTAGTAAAATGAAAAAAATATAAAACAAGCGTGGTTTGTTATTGGTATGTCCTTACTATACTGACGAAGTATGAAGAATGTAAATGAATAACATGACTTTTTTTGTTAAGAATCAGAAAAACGACGAAGAAATTAAACTTTTTATACCCTGAAGCAGTCCATCAGGATCTTTTTACAGAACTATGTTTAAATCGTACTAAGTTAGATATCCGGTTTTAATCAAGAAAACAAAAATTTTTTCAAAAATTTCTTCCCATCTCGTCCATTTTAGTGTCAAATGGATAAGTCTGGGATTATTTCCTTATTTTCACCCAAGAAAAAGAATGGACAAGTTACGATTTTTTTATCGCTAACTCAACTAACGTGCTTATCTGAAGAGCGTTGCACCCGAGATCCACAAGCCTTCAATTAAGAAGGAGCTTAACTAGCTAAAGGTGGTATAAAAGTGGAATATAGTAGATTCCCACAACTGGAAATAATCAAATTGTATGAATGAACTTGACGATAGCCGTAAAACAATTCATTGTAGAACGAAAACTAATTCATCATAGTGGTGCTTTACAAGCGTAAATAACTAATTGGCTCAAGCTAACTTATTATGCCTAGTTAAATGAAGCTTACTTTTTTGTTCTTAGTTAGTTAGGTAAGTGTAAAATATGCGATTTCATTCTTTCCATGTTATTATTAGTGTAAAGAGTTAGAATGAAAAGGAGAATAGATTGAATATTGCATTCGATGCTCACGATAAGAAAGACGAAATGCACAACTAATTTCATCTTATCAGATATTTTAAAAGAAACATTGCTCTTAAATGCACCGGAACAACAGGCAAAAGAATCATTGATTGCGACTGATCTAGATGTCCCAACCGTTTAAGATCCAGGACCATTAGGTGAACCCTCAACAAAATTGGAGCTTAATAGTTTCAGATGGATAAAATAGATATGGTGATTTTTTGAGAGATCCATAACAGCACAACCTCAATGCACCAGACGTCATTGCTCCTTACTTTAAGTGATGTTTATGAACATTCCGTTAGCTACTAATATGGGAACAGGAGAGATTTTATTACGTGGTCCTAGGTGAAGGCTTAGTCGATGGACGGCAAAATACATCACCTATGCTGGACGCTCAATATTAAATTAAGAGAATGAAATAAATAAACATTCCTCCTCCAAAGCATTATAATGCTTTTGAAGGAGAATGTTAATTTCTGTAGAAGACATAACTTAATTAAGCAGTTCTACGAGTCTAGATAGTTCTCCTGTAATCTTTTTGAAAAACAGTAACCCGTTATCTTAAAAATACGTTTTTATCTTCTCTGCCCAAGTTCTTACGCCCTAGTGGTTCGCGAGCCAATTTCGAGTTTACCAGCACTTGAAATAGCAAAGCAGCTCTACTTTTTGAAACGTTTAGGTAATCAGGGAGCCTGAATCCAAGAAGTCACTACCTAAACACTTTGGAAATCATTAGCCACGTTATAAAATTTTCCTGTTAGAGAAAGTTTAATGTTCAATAGAGCTAGATTTGTTAACTATCTATTATAAGCCGCATTAATTGAGCATTACAGGTTGGTGCAAGTATTACATAGCCACCTAACTTTCATAATCCTTGCGACGATAGGAACAAGTGATTGCCTACTCATTAGCCAAGTAGTGGTTGCCCTGATAATGCTTGAGGTAGATGAACAGTATTTTTCAGAAGTATCTGTAGCATATCCCATTATTCTCGCAATGTGTTCAATCACTTGGAAATACACGACTACCACAACATAAACATTCCCTCCTTTAGCCGCCCGTTTTTGTATAAAACGCTCATCAGATACTGTATGACTTGTTCTACCCATAACCACGAGGGCATTAACCTTTGTTTTTTAGGAATCGAACTGTCCTACCCATCTTTGAATGAATGCATGAACATTAACATGCGCCTCAGGTTCTAATCCATAAGGATATGAATTGGCTAGGTAGAAGATTTTTTTCATCTGGCTCAGTGGTGCTTTAAATAATCTGAACGATATCTGCCTTTTACTTCTATAAATTTCCTACCGTCCGCTTCTAAATAACTAAAAGAGAAGTAGGCTCTAGACCGGTTGATACTCCCAACCATCGTACATTGAACCCTGTTGGAAGCAACTGTAAGCAAATGAGAGTACGATACCATAGGTTTAAAATAGCTCTGACAAAGATTCGCGCATTTTTTCATATAACCCGGTAATTAATGAATTTTCACGTAATTGAGCGGTTTCTTTCATTTGTTTACCAATCAAGAAGGGAAAACTTGCCCTTCTCTTTGGCTATCATGACATTTCGTAAGCTGTAACGCATATAGTTTCGAATAAGTTGATTAACTAACTTATTTCACAGTAGAAAACTGTATTTCTTTGCAGCGGAATGAGTAAATCAGCTTAATCATAATGCCAAGACAAACAAACGGTGACGTTCGCCTAACGCTTGCCTTTTCGTTCTCCTCCTAAAAAATAAGGAAGTAGCATCAATGAACATTGTCCTTGCAATTCGTCCACCAGTTTTAATAGTTTGTTTTAATTTTATTAAAAGTTGATTGCACGCTATCTTTATTACCATTTCAGCTAAATTAATGGCAGCTAAATTACAAAACAGAATAGGGAGCCAATGCTGGTTCTCCGCATGGATTCGTTGCGACTACTTTGCCATAAGCTTTTGCATTTGTCATTTCGTTAGCATTATCGATAAAAGAAGATAGCCAGGTTTCAGCAGAATACAGGTTGCACAAATGTTAATCAGCTTCAAAGTTCTCGTGCTTTGATTGTTCGATAAGTCCTAACAGCATACCGCTAGCTCCCAAACTCACGAACATCCCCAACCTCCGCCAATGAGTATCATAAGTTGCCATTTCTGTTGATATAAGATTCCAACAGCAGGAAAGCGCAAGGCATAATCTTCATCATTATCCGACCGCTGCCAATGGAAGTCATCTGTTAACAAATAGAAATATTGGCACCTGATAAAAAGTCGGGATCATGAACACCATAAGTTCCGCCAGTTTTGATTTTATTTCAATTTCTTAAGAGCTTGCAATCAAAACACCGCGTACCAGGGACTGTTGTATAAGCAAGATATTTGGTACCTTGCAGATTCACGTTCAGTGAAAGGCCGTAATTTTTAGTTTTCAGAAGCCATTTCTGATTTGAGCATCTGTTGTAATTTCAATTAAATAACGAATACCGTGGGTTGTTCTGCATTTAGAAATAATAACTCAAATGATTCGGGATGCAATCGGATCAACATAATCATTTGAGCACCAGGCGCCTGCACTTGTTCAACGAGTGAGCAGTTGAGCAATATCATTTAACCAAGAAACCGAAACCTAAGATTTGCCATTTACACCTCGAACCCTGGAATGTATTCGAGGGCGAATGTAAGAACCTTGTGCCAACTCCGCCTGCCGCGACTCAATGATTTCCCATAATTTTTTGCGTGATCCGAAATGCCACCACGTGAACAGAATAAAAGCATAACATAACAATTAAAATAGGTTCCCTCGGTATCGAGAACGCACCATATAAAACTCGACCGGCAGGAATAAAATTTAAATTCATTAATTCATTATAAAAAAGTTGGTAGAACATTCTTTTTGCTTTTTCTCCGGGTTCAACTGCTGATAAACGCTGTGCATTTCGTTTGGCGATTGTTCGTAATAAACTTCTAATGTTTTTCAATGAGTCTAAATCGCGAGTGACTATGCCTGAATTTGTTCAATAGCCCCGACGGTATTCTTCTCCTATTGTAATTGAGCCGTAATGATTTTCATAATCAATTTCTTTAATGAATCCGGTTCCGCGAGTCGGTAACTAGGATCATTTTTTTGACAGTTTAAACAACTAAGTCTCCTACAGAAAGAGTGTCTTTGGAACTATCTTAAAAGAATAGCGATCTAACATAACAAGAGACTGAGACTCCGTTGTATAAGTAAAGTCATCTGCTGTTTCTACGTAATGGGGTGGAAGACTTGCAGGGAAAAGGGTGATACGCCTCATTATCGGTTTTGTATTTACTTTTCATCTTTAGAAACATTGTCACCATTTTAATCACGCCTAGACATCTATTCTGGTTAAAAACACTATATATGCTTTTCATATTGTGATTAATTACACTACAATATAGTGTATAATCACGTTGATTGTTTCTTTTTTTTAATGAATATTTGAAAATCTGTTGAAGAAAAGCAGATGGTTTAAGGATTTAAATGGCAACAAAAAAAGATTGAAAATCCTATTTCTCTATTATCAAGAGATGGAGTAGTTTAAACTTCGATGAGAAAACAGGCCCAGCAAAGTTATGCAGCTGTATAATCCAATTGGTTTTGAAAATCTAATCTTTGATACCGTACAAGGTATTCTGTCCTTTTTTACTAAATTAGCTTTAAATTATTTAGTGGGGAGATGAATATTTTTCTTTCAAGAGTTCGTCACTTTGTTGTAGCATTGGTAAGTGTACCAGTTCCGGTTACTTCATGTTCTACTGATTAATTAATTCAATTGCTTCACGCTGTGGAATCCATAAGGTCATTGCACTAACACAATAATTACTCTCCTTCATGATTAATCATTCAGAATAAAATCTGTAAATTTTTCAGCTGATGCAAAGTAAAGATGACCGTGAGCTTGTAATGATAGTCCGTCGTACCGTACCTTTTTCTATACTGATATGTGGTCCATTTTAAAATGCAGCAAAAATAGCACTGATTAAAGTTTCCTGCGACTACTCCATACGCTAGATTGTGTTAAGCCAAATACAATAAGCGATAGTTATAATCATGACAAAACTCTCATTTTAGGCATGATAGTTAATTCGTTTAACGGATCTCCAATCAACATTCGTAAGCTACAACGACCATGCACCAGCCGCCAAGGCAATAATCGGGGATTTGATGACTATTTATTGAATAAGACCAAGACAATCAACATAAAGAAACCAGATAAGAAAAGTTTGCTAAACGACCGATCACATAACTAGTGTTAATAATAGTTTGACGCGATCATTCCACAACAGCAATTCCGCCAAAAAAATCCGAAGCTAGAATTCCCCTAACATGACTTAAGGATCGCGATTCTTCACTGGTGGTTTTTGTTAACTCATCGACAATTGAGCAGTTAATAAAGATTCAACTTATCCAACAAAAGCAACTGAACCGAGAAGTTGGGAAAATAATTATTAGCGTTCTAAGTTCAAGGGGACTTTTGGAAATTCCAAAACGAGGTAATCGCTAGGATTTTTCCTAGGTCCCCAACAGTGACATCTAAGTTTTAAACTTATATAGTGCGTAATGAACTACGATTGAAATATAGGTGCGGACATCCCTTTTGTCAATTGGGGCTAAGAAAAAATAATAGCAAACTCCAATAACCCCAATAGGATTAAAAACTGCGACTCCTTTAAAATGGTCTAATTTGAGATTAGAAACATCATAATACCTAAGCCATTTACAAAATCCAAAGCATAACAGGTTTTGGGATATACGGATCAAAACCTACTTTAATAGGCCTAAAACTACTTGTATAAGTCCAGCTAAAATTGTGCAGGCGAAAAGATAGTTAACACCCGTGTCTGCAACAAATTTGCGAGTACTAAAGCAAACGGCCCCACAGCTGCAGAAATCAACCCTGTCTCTCCCGAAGAACGCAGCAATAGCTGTAATAAAAAGGTTGCATAGACACCAAACAATTGGCTCTAACACCTTGCAACCTAACATAAAGCCAATAACTTCAGGAATAAAGTAAACAGAACAACCAAGCTAAAATATCACCTCTATATTACCACCGTCTTTTTATAAATTTGGCATAAATACCTTCCCTTCTTTAAAAAGCATACATTATAGTATTAGGTTCATTTACAAGAATCATGGTACCATCCAGGAAACTAAAGATAAATACAAAAAAAATGCTCCTTTGTTATAGAAGCAAAAATAGAAATATAAATTAAATTGAATTATATAGTATGATGAATAAGAAATGTTTTCCCAGTCAAAGAGGATAACATAGCGATTATTACAATGATCGATTTATTCGAAAAAGTATATAGATTGATTTACATAAAACACGCACAGTTGTGTTCGCTAGTGAAATAAAAAGTACGTTTATAAAAGAGGGTTACCATTTATACAAACAAGAGAATCAATTATTCATAAATGAATTACCCAGCGTTAACAGACGTTTTAATGGAATCCACAAAAGGTATCTTATAGAAAGGCAAGAAAGTGTTTATACATATTATTGAAAGTAACCACTGACAGTTGATTATGAAGTACGTGGAGTATTTGAGTTAACTTTTGATGAAAAGGGAGAAGTTTTAGTTTCTTCTTAGGACCCCAAGGTGCTGGTAAAACAACGGCTATTCGACCAACTGATGGGATTTTCTACGACCGATAAAGCTCTTGTAAAATACTGGGGAAAAAATCCTAAGACAGAGCGAAAAGTATTCAAAAGCATATTGGTATTTAACCAGGAGAACCTGTATTTATGAAATAAATGAATGGAACCTAGAATTCATCCCGATTATTAGCGCAATGAAAAGGTTAAAAAAACTAATCGACAAAAGAATTATGCTCTTATTGAGTTAAATCCTGATATGAAAATAAAAAAGAATGTCTAAAGGAATGAAACAAAAAATTGACTAATCTGTGCGTTATGCAAGAAAGTGATATCTTGATTCTGATGAGCCTAACAAGTGGATCTAGACCCACTATGCAGAATAAGTTACGTAAACTATCCAAAAAAAAAAGAGGGACGACTATTTAATGTCATCCCATCTTTTTGAAGAAAATTGGAACGAACGTGTGATCCGAGTAGTATATAAAAATGGTAATTGATTGGCAACACAAGACGTACAAATATTAAAAGAAAGTCAAATAAAAAACCTTATTTTAACATTTTTTAACCAACGAACGTTGAAAGCTTTATAGCAGAATCACCTCAACAAAAGTTTTGAATCAACCACAAGTAAAGAAGTAATGGTTCAAGGAGATGTTAATCATTGATTAGTTATAGCCCAATCAACTATTGCAAATGGAAAGATACATCAAACTTTAGAAGAATCCTTTATGCACTCTCTGGGGAGGATCAGCATGATTAGTGGCCGTTATTAAAAAAGAATGAAATCTATAGGGGTATTCTATTGTATTTACACTTATCTTGACTATTATGAAAACGATTATTATTCCCATGTTGTGGATCCTGAACTAGGGAATATATGGCTGATTTGAAAAAGCCATGCCAGGAAATAATGCAAAGCATTTGGTATGGTTGGTGCAGCAGAAGCTAGTTTAACAGCTTATTTATCGTTCCCTATTTCATTTGGCTTTCAATTAATTTGTTTTTTTCCCCTTATATTCGCAATATTTATCAATAATTAGCTTGTTAAATATGTAGATTGATGGTCTATGGCCTTCTATTAGCCCACGCTCCACATCCAAGAGTAAAAAATACGTACTCAAACGACATAGCCTATTGGTCAGTTTGATTGTTATTAAATAGCCTCCACGACTATTGGATTAATCTATCAGAACTGACATTCCGGAGAATTAGACATCTCATCCTACTTATATTAAACATTGATATTGGGGTTGCATTATTAATCAATGGGTTTGGGTTTTTAATCTCTTGCCTATGTAACCGAAGCACGTACCTGCCTATTCTTGGAGTTTGGTGTCCCAGTTCTGGCATTTTTTAATCCAAATGTTGCTAATCAAGGCGAACAGTAACAATTCCTTAAAAATTTTCACATTCCTTAACTCTTATTCTCTTCCAGAACATATCCTCAGGGAAAGAAAGCAGCCTTTGGAACAATTCTTCTTTTCATCCACGCTTTTGTGAGTTATGGAATAGGACAAATACTTTTTCAAGGGAAAACTTCCGTATAATAAGGGAAGGTTTTAGTATTTATTTGTCTGAATTAAAGAAGAATATAGTTTAACTACGAAGAACTATACGGTTACAATAGTTTATGTAGATTCAAGAAAACGAAATTAAAGAACATAAATTGCAATAGAGGAGAACGTGGAGAAAACTAAAGTGAAATTGAAGTGAAACCAGAGTTGGGAAAATTTTATTGAAAGCCTATGGAGATAGCTTGGATATAATTGAATGAATAATTGAAATGCAAAAAAATATAAATGCAATTTTAAAAAAAGTATGCATACGCAGGAACCTTTAATTATATAGTGCAGGTGAAAAATGGGCGAGATAAATAAAGAGTGTGAAGAAAAAATTAGAAAAACTAGTTTAAGGTCAATACAAGCATTAAAATGTTAGCAAAATATTTCAGATAGGACAGTATTAAAAATAATTTTAACAATTAATTAATTATCCATCTCAAAGTTTAATATGGTAGATAAGATGGTTTAATTTTATTTTTAGACTTAAGTGCAAGCTTGTACTCTCTATTAAGGTGTCTCAGTTAAAAACAGACAAAAATGAAAAAATTAAAGAAGAAACAAATGATAATTTTGCAGAAGATTTCAACCAGTTGTATATCTAATGCAACAAAAGATCGACAATATAAATTCTCCATACGTTCGTTAAAAGAAGATATAAAAATAGTAGGGACAGCTGCACCAAAAACCTTAGGAGATAACTGGTCGCGCTAAAAGCGATTCAAGAAGCCTAAGCCTGGCGATGTTTTAGTATTGATGTAAAGGATGGACTGTAAGAAGAAGACGATAAAAAGGAAGAACGAAAACGCGTTATGCAAAAGAATCAAAAAGTCTTTCTTGAAAAAATGCTGAAAGGATTGTTTCTAATCAACTTCTCGAAAAGAAGCTGCAAAAATGAAACCGATACTGTTAGTAATATATGGTGAAATGTTATGGATTTCACAGTATGTTGAAAAATGCACCTCTGACCTGTCTGATGGTTTTTTTAATGAATAGGAAATAACGTGAATGGACATTTCACTTCCTGACACTTAAAAAAGAGAGTCTAAGACAAATGTCTCAGACTCCGAATAAAATTCTCTAAACATGCTTCCAAAAGGCAACTGATTTCTACTCCAAAAAGTTTTTAGTCATTTACAGGTCTGTGTTATAGATTGCAACTTGTAAATCTTTTCAAGCTAAACGACTTTTGATACCTCTTTCGTATACAAGGAAAATTTGTTTTAAAGTTCTTTCGTTTATAGAAATAAAGGGTTCCAATCAGGAAAAGTAGCTGCTGACTACAAGAACCGATTGCGCTTGTTCCCACTCAGTATTAATTCCGCCTGCCTTGGTATGTTTCTGTGGAATGTAACTATGAAGTGCTCCATTCGGAAGTTTTGACAATAATTCCTAAAAAGAAATAAAAATCGCCATTGCTCCTCCTGTCCATGCGAGCGCGCCAAAGGTGGAGTCAAATAATACTAGCACCGAGAAAGAGGAAAGGCAAGTAACATAAACCCAAAGAGATAAACTCCCGCTAGTCCCCATAATGAACCCGCTGTTTTCCCAAGGTATCGTCGGCAAAAATAATAAGTACGTATAGCCCGCAGTAAATCGCTGCGCCAAGAGATAGCTCACTGTCCAAACGCCTGCCATAATATATTTGGAAAAGAAGACGACCGGACGCTCAAACCTTAGTTACAAGTTAATACGAGTGGTCCTTTTCCTTCACAACGATTACTCACGCAATGGACTAAGAAACGTAACCTAATTTGCGTAAGTTTTTTTTGGTGGAATTGTACCCACGAAATCTAATGCGGCCGGTTCAGGCAAAACCAATTCAATATTTCTGGTAAATTCGGCATAAAATCGGTCATAAATAACGGCTGATACTGGGCTCAAAATACCTAAAAAAGTAACAAAGCAGTAAATAGAAATCCTTTGTATGAACGCATCAACTCCAAGCTTCTTTTTTCAAAATGCACCAAAGAGCATCATTTGGTCACCTCTAAAAAAAATCTTCAAAGTGGCTTCGCCATTCAATTTTTCTGGGAAATCCCACTGAGTTCGCGGGAATAAAGTTAACCATTGTGACATAACGTTCTCCTCTAAGTGTTTTTACTGAAACAATCGTTCTGATATTTTAATCTCTCTGCATCTCTAATTGAAATAAGTGTGTCCTTTAAAACCACTGCTTCCTCGTTAGAATGAAAGTAACGCTAACAGTTGAATTGCTCTTGGCTTTTTGTCAATCACTAAGCTGCCCGTACGGGCAATTTTCCTTCATGCAAAATAAGCTTACTTCGTCGCCAATCGCTTCTACATCTGCCAAATGTGAGTCGAAAAATACAACGGTGGTTTCTTACTGACTTTTTTAAATGGCTAGCACATCTTTCGTCCCAGTGATCTAATCCAGAAGTGGTTCATACAAATAAGCAAAAGCGGGAAATCAATGAAATAAGTGCTTGAGCAATGCCTAAGCGTCTGTTCATCCTCTTGAGTAGCCACCAATTTTTTTTTTGCGTCTTCAAGTCCTACTAATTTCAGCAATTCCTGACGTTTTACTTGCCGTTCTTTTGTCAATGTTCGTTAATTTCCCCGCCAAAAAAGATGTAGGTTATTCATTCGCAGTTAAATAGTTTTATAATACTTCAGGGACATCCAGGTAAAGCCTACTAATCCTGAAGGAAGCTCTTTTTCCATATTCAATCAGCCGATTATCTATTGGGACTTCCTGACGTAAATGGTTCGTCAACCTCATATACATTTAATGGTTTGTTTGTTTTACCGGATCCATTTTTTCCCAAAAACCGTAAATATGCGGTACATTTGGTTTAGACGATAAGGAACCGTTAACGTCTTACTATAAGACAGATTTGATTGCCGTCCCATTTTTTTGAGATGGGATAGCAGACTTATATCCAGAATGCAGGGGTATTCGCTTCACTCCTCCCCGAAGAAGGAACTAAAGCGATTGTCCAATGGTGTGCTGTTAACACAATACGAGGATCACATTCATTTTGGGGAACTCCAGCGTTTCACGTCGGAGATTGAGTAGATGAAAGGTGCAGTAATCATCAATACGTTTTTGAATGAGAACCAAAGGGATAAGCAACGGTAAATTTCTTGAATAAAGTCATATCTGGTCATACAATTTAATCCTTCCTATTTGTCTTAATGTAGGAGCAATTTTGCATCTGCTTGTTTTTGTATAAACGGTTGAAACGCTGGATATTTTGCGTGATACTTTCTTCCGAATGATTTGCCGCACTAAACTGGCCTCGGCGAGTGTTTGTTGTCCGAGAATTTAGTGATTTCTCTAACCATTCATGTCTACGATCAAAGAAATCATTCCCAGTGAATTTTTACAAGGAATTCGGGTAGTTTATTGCCACCTCTACATAGCGATTGAGCGCAAGTATAGCATGGCAGTGATTGGATGTGCTGCTATAAAGATTCACTGCGGTATGGTAAATCCCTGCCGACATCTACTTTGTCGCAACAGTATCGCATTGAAACAAGTGTTATCTAAGAACATCAGCTTTTATAGGTCTGCTTAAACGCTCAGGAGAAGAGTGCAGTTGCTGCATCGCCATCAACAATTGTGGATAATAAATGTTATTACCGACTGGAATGCAAATACTTGAGTGAGTTTTCCGGCAGCTCCCAATTCCCTTTCCTCATTAATGCTTGGATTATATATAAATCTGCACCTGCATAGCGGACTAGGCGTTTCTCCAATAAACCCAGCGTTCGTCTGGCCCGCCGCCCTGTTAAGTTGCCATGTAGATATGGCTTGCAGGTTTTTGCTTGTTTCAGATGACTCAATGTAAATGGCTTCATCTTGGAACACGTTGCCTAGCTGCAGGCATTCTTGAAGAATCACTCTCTTTTTTCTCGCTAGCTAAATTGCTGCATGGTTCGCAGGTCGACAGTTATGCGAAATCAATGCAGATAAACCTGAGGAGAGGAGGTAATAGCCAGAGTGCTAGCAGTCAAATACTCTCTTTTTGCTTCAGCTTGCACATCCAAGAAAACCACCTGAAATCCTCTGGACAAAAACGAATGAGCAACATTGTTGGTAAGCGTTCACACGAAACCTTGTGTCGTAAGATGCGGAGATAAGCCGAGTAACTCATACGGATACTATAAATTGTAATACAGTCGCCTAAGTTTAGGTAAACAGTGTTATATCGGGTAAACTGTTTCCCTTTTTCCCCACTTGAAACGGATGCTTTGGATACGCCATACACTGGCCACTTCTGCTTGTGTCACTTTCTTTCTTTGCCGTTTTGACTAATTTTCTGTGCTATTTAGTGTCATTCATATCGTTCAGCTCCCTTAAGTGTACTTCCTGATTCAAAAAACAACTGATTATAGTTGACTTCAGTTAATAAAAATCAACTGATGGTGAACTATGTTTAGGGGAATTTAACCGCCTTTCATAATTTCTGCCGTGACATTCTTTTCATTCTTGGCTTAAAGTAAAAATAAGAAAATTTGAACGTATTGAAAAAGGAGTCAAAGGAATGTTCTAAAGTATACTTAGCAAATCAAAAAAGGCCGAGAGCGCCAACGCCGAGCAGTATCTAACCCGGGACTTGGGCCTGAAACGCAAACCAAAGACAACATATTAAAGGGGTTAGCGGTGTCTCATTCAAACGTTTCTGACGAAAAGAAGCGAAAGATTTTTATCAATCACCTACGTTAAAAGTAGTGGAATTGGACAGCTACTTGATCAGCAATTGGAAAGCTTATGTAATGAATCATTCGCTCGCAAAAAAAAAGCAATACAGCGTTATGGTGTGGTGATGCTTTAAAGGAAAGTAGGGCAAGGGTTTGAGTCAGATCGTTTGTTACACATAGTCTCCGGGTATGATGAAGCGTATGTGGAGGAGTTTTTTCAAATGCTGGCGAAGTTATTGGCGCGTAGAAGCTATTCGGTGGCTGAAAGCACGCCACTAATAAGCAAGTGTTGAATTCATACGATTACATGGAATTGAACAAGCACAGCATGTGGAAGCCAATAACTCGAGTTTCGAAAGATTAATATTCGATGTTATAACGTCTTGGCAAAAGATAAATTACAATCAGATTCCAAAAATGCAGAAAAAAGCTGAACATCAGGCCCAGTTGAGATTGAATAGAATTAGCGGGATCAACGATGTGCGCGAAAAACGAACGAATAATCACAGCAATTGATGAGCATAACGCACGAAAATGTAATGAACTCAGAAATGATAAAAGCTGCGATCGGGATGAAGTAACTCGAAGGATAGTATCAAAGAACTATCTATATAGGGAGCTATTATTTGTCTAAGCTCTTTATGTCTTTAAACAGATAAATGTTGTTAGTTACCTAACTACAGAATCTGCTAGTTAGGTCTTTATAATAAGTTATTGTCCGTGAACTAACGTTCTTTTACTAGCTCCCGCGATCCCCAAAAAGTCTTAAAACATGGTTCTTTATTTATGGTTAGAGAAACATCTTTACTGCATAGATAACATTTGTTCTTTTCGTTTCGAGGGGGAATAGGGATGCTTACTGAGTGTTCCTAAATGAGGCAATCATTTTATATCCTACCTTTAAGTTTGATGGTAACAAGATTAGCTGTGCTAACTAGCAATACTTAGAAAAAAAAGAGTGCTTCAGTATACACCTATATTACTCAAACCAAGAAACCAGTTCCAGCTACGCTTACGTATCATTGAAGGCGTTTGTGAGGTACTCGTAAGAAAAAGCTGATGCCTAACGCCACTTTCTTAGAATGGTAACTCGTTCTAAATAAACTACAAGATTAAATGGAGTGATTCAACCTTTATGTATTATAAACCGATGATAAAAAGAGTGGATGGACAACGGTTATGTTATGGCGGCTTAAATGGAATCGTGCTATTAGCATCATCCGGGTGGCAACAAGGTGAATACTTGTTAGTCAAATAATCAGAGGTAGGAAATGAAGCGTTGTATAGTTGCTGTTGGATGCGGATGTTTGCCTCAGACGAAGAATTGCTTAAGGGCATACTTTTGCGCGTTTGTTTCGCAATTCGCTGCAATAGTTTATTATGTGTCGCGAGCTCTAAAGGGAGATCTTCAAAATGAAAAGAATAAGTTTGTATGCAAGAAGCATTTCAATTCATAGGATTATTAATGTCGGACCGAGATATTGGTATTGACAAGGTTTTAAGTTATTGAAACACCGATTGTCCGTATATGCGGTTTGTGCTGGCTTTTTACCAGTAGCCATTATTGCCACTGCCTTTATGGCCTTGGATTTGCAGGCACAACTCTTGGCGATTACAGATTTTATGGGGATTATCGTTATTCCCAAAAGCAGCCCTAATATTCCGGGATCTACTTATCTGCTTTTTGGTGGGGTTATCTATGGATCATTCTGTATAAAAGCCTAAGAATCTTATAACGGGTTATTTTTGCGATTTTATTGTTCCTTTTGTTTATTAATTAGCGGTAAACCCTCGTTATGGCTAACAATTACATACTAGATAAAGCCATTTACGGCTATTTTTCCGCAGTAGTGTAGTCCCAGAAAACTAGGGATTAGCACCATTATTAATTTGTTATCTTGCCTTATATTGGAGTACTTCAAATAAAGACACCTGACGTAAGGCAACACGAATTGGAATGAAGTCCTGAGAGCCGCAACAGCAAAATCTGGAACAAGAAGGATTAAAGAGAAGGCTAGCTCTATGCCTCACCTTATCCTCGTATAAAAAGGAATTGACTCTTTTCGTGTAAACGCGTTAGAAAATGACGCAATATGTCAGATGAGACAGCAAGAGTGAAAAATTGAGGGGAAATGGATATGTTGCACATAACTTTGGTAAGAAGGCTGAAACAAACACTAATCATAATACGAATACGAGTATATGGTATCTATTAAACCGTATAAAGCGGATAAAATTATTGTTGTTATCACCATCCAAATGGTCATGATTTTAGTAATTACCGAAGGGAGGAGAAAAAGAAAAAGAGAAACAGATGACAGGAGACCCTACTAAGGAAGAGCACAATCGTGTAAAAGACGGAGTAATTAGGCTTTCAAGATAGAAGTAGGCATTGTGGAGCTGGCGAAAAGATTACTTTATTCAT
>Ga0163217_1107965_pt1 | contig 20086 bp, 16 predicted proteins | sample SynspAceP_FD_185933 | JGI IMG/M metagenome (GOLD analysis project Ga0163217, IMG submission 185933) | Saline lake microbial communities from Ace Lake in Antarctica - Synechococcus sp. Ace-P (PacBio error correction) | ecosystem: Environmental > Aquatic > Non-marine Saline and Alkaline > Saline ...
CCACCTCAAGGAAGGAGGAAAAGGGAAAAAATTGGAAAAAAACGGCGGTCCCCCTAACTCAAATCCCCCGGTAAAAGGCCCCTCTAATCCTTTTGAAGTAATCTGCCGTAAAACAAACCATAATCGGTTATTTAAAGTGATTTTCCTGATTGGAATAAGTAAGGCTTGGTTGGGAGCCTTAGGAACAAACCAAGTCCACCATGCTTTTTTTTGTTCTAAAATCAGAATTTTTTCGGGCAAAAGGAATTTTTTTTTCTTGATCCTATCAGAAAGCAAGGTCTATTTGAGAGGATATTTTTTGGAGTGAGGAATTTTCCGGGATTTCCTCAAAAACTGCAAATCAAGCAGTTAAATCTCGCATCCTTCCAGAAATTTCCTGAATCAGCGTTTTTGTCCCCATATCGATCGGGCCAGTATTTTAGAGTGGCGAAGCCAGAAATTTTGAAATTCGAAGCGCGGCTGTCCAGAATTAAAGCCTGAAATACCAAGACTGTCAAATTTCTGCACCCCCAAAGTTGACAAAAAGGGAAATTTACAGTTGCCCGTGGAGTGGTTTGCCTTCGGCTTCCGAAGAAATTTGCCTGCAATCGAGGAGCTGTCCAGTTTGGATAAGAACCAGGTAGTGAATTTCCATTTTAAGAATAGGAATCTTGTTGCAAAGCTAAAATTCATATTAAAAACCACGTCCTCCTTTGGCTGGAAATCGGGTTTTTTGTTCCAAAATATCCATTGAAATACGTAAGTCCAGTTGCTGCTGATAATTCCTTGATTGCATTGGCCTTGGCAGAAACCCCACCATAGGTCGAACCTTTTCCTAAATCTAATACTTGGTCCGAATCATTTTTCACAAGCAGTGGCCGAAATCGCTGCCAGCGGATAGGGCTTTGTTTCCCTGTACAATCGTTGCATCAGAGATGGTGGCATCTGCCTGAAACCTCCTCAATATTTCCGGTGAAGTTAGCTGCTAGATTCAGTTTTGTTGCTTTGGTGCTTTTCTGAGTAAGACCTAATGCTGTAAAATCTGCACCCGCTCAAAGTTTAAATTCAAGATTGACTTGGGAATTTTTGAGTCTAGATCGACAGTAAAAGCAGTCAAGTCATAGCGTAGATTTTTTACTGTCCAGATCAGATCTGAAATGTACCCGATCCATTTTCTAATTTCGCCGGAAAGCGCCCAACACCCGAATAATTCAATTTTGATAAAGTTCATGTAGGCTGTCAATTTTCCTTGGATCTCTGCATTGATTTCATCACAATTGATTCCAGAACCCTTTGCATCGAGTGGAAAAATAAACCGTGTCCCCTGCTTATGATTCTGTAAGAGGTTATTGAGCTGAAGAGCTTAGCTTCTAGCTTGGCAGGTCCGAAGCCAGTTGAGCTTGATCCCGATAGCTAGCTACTAGCGTCAAATCCCCCAAAGTCGATTTGAAGTCAAACTCAAGCCCTAGATCATTTTCAATTGACCGCTTGGCTGCCCAGTGAGCAGGAAGTTTTCTGGAAGCTGGATCGAGTTCGGACTCCTGATACAAAAGCGAGGAGCGTTTCCCGACTGGATTTTAATTGGATTCGGAAAATCAAACCGCATAAAATCCTAAGCTCTAAAAACATCACCCACTTGGCAAGAACAAAGGCCAAAGAAGTGGTCTTTACCCCAAGTCCAGGTCTGCGAAGGAAATTTGATTTAAGTCTACAGTTAAGCCATCGACGACCAGTTTCAGCCGAAAAAAACAGGATAGGCTTCTACTTTTGAATCAAAGGTTCCTGAGCCAATACTGGTGGAAATAATAGGCCGTCCTTGAACAGCCAGTTAAGGAAAGCCTTTAAGTTGAAAGTCCAAAAGCGACCACTCTTGGATTGTTGGATAAATTGATTCTATAGAGTTGTAGGTCAGTTTCAAAGTCCTCCAGTTTAGTTGACTTCGGTTGAATTGCCAGATTTAAGGTTTCAATTGGATCGTTTCCAGATCGTTGCTCGCGAGAGAAACCGAAATTCTTTAAGTGCAATCCACTCGCCTCTTCAAATTGAACCGAGTTGACTTGAGCGCTCGCCAGATTTATTCTCAGGTATCAAGTCCGCTGATATCGGCCATTGAATCCGTGGCATTCGATAAATGGCTTTCCGGATTGAAAAACCCTTTTTGAAAATTCAGTAGTGGAAGTTTTAAAACCTTCAATCTGATTTTTATCTAAAGTGATTTGTTTCGCGGTTACTATCCATTTCCGGCCAGGTGAATGGAGTAGATTGAAAGAATCAGAATTCTACTGCTGGACTGGCACTTGGAATAGAGAAATCGTGAAATAGAATACTGGATTTTTCAGTGCAAATAAATCCAGTTTCAACTTCTTGAATTTTTTCAAATCCACTAGTGGCAATTCAAGAAGAAACTCTTGGTAGTCTATCTCCGGCAACCTTGCCTGATCTACTTCGTTTTATAGTTGACCTGACATTCTGGATCTGCTAGTTTCTTAAAATTAGATTGATCGGACTGCTTGCGGTGGTTCAGGTGGGTGTTTTCTGGAAAAGGCTTTGGTTTGTAAATAATCGATTTTTGGAATCGCTTAACAAGCCCAATTTGAAATCTCAATTGCCAAGTTGTTCAGCTTGGATCACGGGTATATCAATTCCAATTTTTCCAAATCAAGCTTGCTGGATATCCAAGAACTGATCCTCATAGTTTAAGTTTAAAATCTGAAAATAAACACTTCTTAGAGCAGGTTTTAAAGCTGTTTTGAAATAGTGTCTGTCGCTAAAGGTTTCTTCCGTTGATTGCGGTAGAAAAGCCTCGATCAAAAAGTCGAAATTGAAAAATTTCAGAATCAGAATTCACGGCACATTTCCGTGACTCCGTTCCAGTGTTGCAGTTTGGAAATATTTATATCACCACGAATTAATGAGGCCGGTATGAATTCTATTCCAAGCTTCTAAATTTCTAGAATAGAGCAGTGTTCACCATTCAAATCTGAAGGTAGAATCCTTCTAGGTAGATATTTCGCAGAAAAAAGTAATGAACAGCCGATCTCATGGATAGCTTGTTCCAGTCTTATTTCCACAAAGCTGGTGGCTTTTAATTTACGATAATTCCCTGTCCCCAAGGACCTTCTCACAAATTAGAATAATCGCTACCAGATCAAAAGAATGACTCCCGAGGAACAATCCTGTTATTTTTAGAAATTTAATTTAAAAAGATGCGTTGATAGTAAGGAAATTTTTAAACTTCAGTACCGCTAATCAGCTAAGGCTAAAATCTGTCAATAAAGTAGCCAAGTCGATTGAACCAGAAAGCGGCGTATAAGTTTTTTTTGTTTTAGGAATCAAAATTAATCTTATTACTGGTATTTAAATTACAACTTAATGAACTTAACGCTAACAGAATAATTCCTATTAGGGGACGGTAGGGAGGATAATAATAGGGGGGCTGTCTTCAGGTTTATTCAGAGGAAGTAGGTATTGGCTTTTTGGTTTCCCAAAGAAAAAAAATGACGTATTATTAAAAAACATACGATTAATCGCAGTGCAAAATGGATGGTCTTCACCCTTTCGACTTAGCTCCCTTATCTACCAGAAAGCTCAATCAGCGAAAAAACCAACCAGCTAAGCGAAATCCCAGTGATAGCGGCCAATTGACAATAGGAAACGAGATTGAAAGGATTTGCAGAGCCAAAACTGCCAACCACACAAATGTCCCCCAGTTCTAGTAGGTCCTGAGTTTAGATCAGTACTACTTTTTCCTTCATCAATCAAAGCCAAAGAGTCACGATACTGCCAAAGCAAACCCCATTTAGGAGAATGAAAAAAGCCAAATCACGAGTTGGAGTTCCTTGCCATGCAGGGCAATGGTAAACCCAATGAGAATGTTAGCCAGCAATGAATCATCATGATACTTCAAGCAATTGGTATCGAGTAGTGACTAGTAAGTAGGGCGATGATCACTTGGGAATGAGGCGATAAAGCAAGCCGTAAATCCCAGCCACATAACTTAGACAGCTCATCGACAACACACACTGGTCCATCCAACCGAAAACTTAATGATTCGAAAGAAGAGTTTTGGGCCATCCTGATCCCCAGAAGGTAAAGCCCAAAAACACAGATATACTCGCCAATTAGAATTTTTTCATTGAAAATATGATGTATTAAAGAGGAAGAAGTTTACAGAATTTTTCCAAACTTTCTTATTTTAACATCTTATTTACATTCATCTTTATGGCACCAGCCAACTCGCTTTCCCGAGCAAATTGAATCATCCCAATTCGGATCGGAAAAGATCCTTTCCCTAGACGAACTTATTATTAAATCTACTTTACCAACGAGAAAGTCAAAACTCTCGCGGAGATTAGATGGATTTTACAGTGGAGGAAGTTAAAAGACCAGACTTCCCAATGGCTGACTATGAAAGATGTGGCAAAGGCATCCGAGAAGCTTGATTCAAACCTCCGAACGGGCGCCAAACATTCCACTAGGTGGGAAGTGGATGGTGGAATTGTGATCTTTGAACCGCAACGATGTGGCCCTTCAGGTGAAGGAAAATCTCTATGGCACATTCCTTTCACAAGATCGGTAATGGTGCGAGAAAGCTTCGGGTACTCGAGCAGAATATCATAACCACCTAGCTAGACGACGAAGATCGGTGCATTTGCAAGCAGTACATCACTCGATTGTTATGGTTCTCTGACGTCTTTCAACAATTCTTTTTTGCTGCCACATAAGAAGAATCAGTTTAAGGTAGTGGGGGATGAGGTCTTAAGTGAGAAAGCGAAAAAAGCATCAATTCTTTTAGAACCACTGTAAGTCAAAAAAAGCCTTGCTTGAATAAGTAATCTGGTAAGGCATTCTTTATGTCTAAAAATAAGATCAGTTTAAGGTAACGATGGGGGAAGGATTAAACTTCTCTCTGGATTCCAATAGTAAAGAACCATTCTGAAATAAGCTTTTGAGCAATTTCAACTAGTTAATTATCTCTAACCCTTTTTTTTCATTTCTGGAATAAGTTTCATAATCGGAAAGATCCATCAAACCAAAAGAAGGGAGCCCTATTGGTACCTGAATTCATACTCTTGAATTAGCATCTGAGAATCACTCTTTGTTTAGCTCCTTCGTGAAACACTACTTTAGTCCTAAACCAAGGTGTCCCTCAAAGCGGCGAAAGAACAGGCCATGACTCCCATTTCCGGTCATATTGTGCAGGTGTCCTGTATTCGTTGACATTGCGACTATTATTTTTCTTTCGTCAGGGGGTCATTATGAAAATGTTCCCAGCTTCGTGAAATAAGGTCCCCTGATATTTTGAGTTTTTTTCAAGGGATTCATAAAGTAAACTCCCTTTTCGATTAAAAATTCCGGAAGACCTAATTGGAGTTGTCTAAATCAGCTTTTTTCGTTTGGAATACTGATTTGAGCTAAAAATTCAGAATAGATTTTAGTTATGACATTACTTATTCATTGTTTTTAAAAAGTGGAGACCAAATTTTTTTGTCTTCGGAGATAATAAAACTACTTTAAAATCATAAACCCAATTCTTCACCTATTCAGTTTATGAGAATTTTAATTTTTCACCCAAAGTTTCATGGAGTATCCGCTTCGATTTCTCATTAATGCAAAAGCACCAAATTGTAGGGATTATCCACCAAAAAGGATGGCCCGAAATCCAATGTGCAATTGCTAGATTTTGCCAATGTAAACCAAATTTGAAGTTTAGAATGGGATAAAAAAGAACGAAGAAGAACAGTAATATGGATCAAAAAGAAAAAATAGAAATTGGGTTGAGTTTTGTTTTCTTACAAAATTCCAAAAGCGATTTTTGATAGTTTTGGATCATGGGTGGTCAATATGCCATTTCGGAAAGTTGCCACTTACCAGGACCGGATCCGCTTTTTTGGAACTATAAAAAACCAAGAGAAATTGGGTGACATTACTTTTCTAAAATTGATGAAATTGGGATGCTGGCGAACTTTTTATCGGAAATCCTCCATCCCCCATTTTTTCCGGGTGAACCCTATGGTTGCTAGCCGCCTAGAGTTTCCAATTATGCCGCAACAGCGATTAACTTGATTTTTTTAGATACTCCCTCTGGACATGAAAGTAAGAAATTGGAGCAGAAAATTCCTCGCCATTTTCTAAGCCAACAGAAATGCGAAATAACTATTGATTGGAAAACTCAAAAAGCAGATGAAATCGGAAAGCTTTGGTGCAATGCCTGCTACCAGTTATGGTGGGGCAATAACTATATTTAGGAAGACCTCAGGTTAGGATCTTAGAAGTAAGTCCCGCAGCGTAGATATAACCTGAATATTTGGTCCAGGTTCTATTGTTTATTCAGATCCTAATTATGGGATATTTTATACTTTGTGGGGATTTTCAATTTTAAGGATTAATATTTTGCACTGGAATGGGAACAATTTGTTCTCTGGTCAAAATTGCTGCAAGGGGGGGTAAATTCCACATGAGAATTGGGGTAAAAAACACATTTTTCCGTAATTTTATTTCTTTTTATTGAAATATTATTTTAAGATAATTATTTAGGTTCCAAATTTTAGTAAAGTAAGCACCCTTTTTTTATGGATAATTTTGGGATTAACATTTTTATTATTCAGTTGTGAGACTTTTAAATTAAATTTTTTAGTTATGGTTTTCAATAGAAGTTGTTTTTACAAAAACAGCAGTTTTAGTTGGTTGGTTCTACTCCAGTTTGGGTTGGGCAAAAGCGCTCTTTAAAGAAAAAAAAATATTTAGACACGGTGATCCAAACTAGGAGCGAATCTTTAAAAAATCTTAGTCTTAAATTCGTTTAGTGAATCAAAACTATCTTTTTCCCGAAGTCTGACTTTTTGTGACAAGTATTTTCCATCTGTTACTAAATCAACTGGAAGTTTATTGGGAAGGTTATTGAACCTGACGCGATTGCTTTTTTGGTGGGGAAATGCTGCTACAAAACAGAGATCGGTATTTTGGATAGTACGGGTGAGTTAAATACCATTGATTAATTCTCATTTTTCTTTCCAGTCAGAAAGGTCAAAAATGGTCTCAAAATATTTAATTGAAGAAAGGGGCTGGTGGTAAGAAATAGGAAATTTTAGGGGGATGGATTCGGCGAAAAGGCCAAAAGTATTCCTGCAACTAAAAATTGGATGAATTCTCAGCGGAGCAACTAAAATCTGAGCTAGCTTTTGTGACGAGGTATATTGTCTCACGTGAAAGCCAGATAGTTCAACTCCTTTTACGCTTCGGGATTTAGTGAGAATAGTAAAAGGGATAAAATCAATTCCTTTGCTTCTTTGGTTTTCTATTTCAGTACAAGTAATTTTATGGGTTTTACCTAATTTCAAATATGGAAGAAGCCCCTGCTTAGTATACATAGTTTGATAGATCCAAACCAATCACAACTATCTTTTGAAGACGGAAGATTTTTGTTTGATTTATAAGTAGATCTAATTAGTACTGATTATGAATTATACCTTTTTTTTATATAAAGGATTTTAACTGAAAGTAGTATTACGATCACTAAATTATTTAAACTTAAATTTTTAATATACATTGGAACCAACAATTGGAGAAATTAGAATGTTTGCCTGGTATTTTGCCTCCCAAGGTCTTGGCTTTAATGTGAAGGCCATTATTACCTATTAGTCAAAATCAGGCAATGTTTTTTCGATTTTAGGAAACAACTTACGGAGGAGACGGAAAACTTCTTTTGGATTGCCTGAATTTAAGGGGTAGAATGGTATCAGTTCGGCAGCGGCCCCAGGATTATCAAATAATTGCATTAGGTCAAGATCAAGGAAGCTTCCGAGTCTGTCTATTTCAAGTAGCAAATCTACTGCTCCATAATCATACATTAAATGCAGGTAGTGGCGGGTAAAATTCTTCAACCTGTTAGCGTAGCCCTGCATTGGCTCAGGGTTCGGTAGAAAGGGGTGCAGCGCTATTGATGTTAAATGCTTTTGGAGTCACTTCCAAATGAATATTTTTGGGAGTGGAGCTGTTGGAAATACTGGAGGCCAATATCCCCGTTGCACTTCAAAACCCTTATTTAGCTGTGAATTTCATTATTTGTCTTTTTGGGAGTTTTTCCTTCAAGGAGGTTTAAGAGCAAATAATTAGCTAAAATAATTTTCAATACAAAAACTTAAATTTTTAGAAATATGGAAGGGAAATGATAGAGAACTCAGAAATGTTTGGCGGAATTTCTCCCGAGAAAATTGGGCTTTTTTGTGATGGAACAATTATTAGCGATCAGCAAAATGAATGCCTTATTTTCGTAATAGGAACTATTTATGGAGGTGAATGGAGAACCAACTTTTGGGGTTACCGGATCTAAGAGGTATGAGCTGCAATTGGTCCTGGTAATGGCCCCGGGCTTCCACAGTATAGATTAGGAGAAGGGGGGGGGCAAGTAGAATTGGGACTTTAACTGCAACAAAACCTTCCTTCCTCACAGCGTCATCGTTAAATGCCAGTAATGGCTGCCGGTACTGTTTCAAACGCCTGCGGGTAATTTCCCAGCTGTCTCACAGGTACAAGTTTGAGAGAGGCGGGCATCACTTGGAGGTGAAGGCTTTGGCCATGCACCAAATTCCCAGATGGCTGTAATACTATTGGAAACACAGGAGGTGGCGGTTCCTTTTGGGAAGTTAGATTGCATGTTTACGGAGCTTTTAATTAATCTGTTTTTTAGTTGGGATTACCCTTCTAAGGAGTTAATTGTAATAAATAACGCTTTTAAAATAATATTCAATATACAAACTTAAAATTTTTAGAATATGGCAGGAACAATAGCAAGAAATCAGAATGTTCGGTGGAAATTTCGCACCAAGATTCTTGGCTTTTTGTGATTGGACAAATTACTTTCTATTTGCATCAATATACTGCCTTATTTTCGATACTAGGAACTACTTAGGAGGTGATGGAAGAACTACTTTTGGACTACCGCGATTTAAGAGGTAGAACAAGCTATTAGTCCGGAACTGGTCAGGAACTACCAAATATTAGCCCTAGGTGAAAGGGGAGGTTCAGAAACTGTTTCAACTTATCAGCCTAAAACCTACCTTCTCACTCACATGCATTAAAATGTCAGCATATGTGCAGGGACCGGATCGTCACCTGTAAATAGTTTTCCTGGCAAGTAGCTAATGGTACAAGTAGAAAGAGGTGGAGAGGCCACTAGGTTGTGATGGCTTATGGGACCGATACAATTCAACAATGGCAAGTAGTGCCATTGGGAAATACAGGAGGAAATCTTCCCGATGAATATACGAAACCCTTACTTAGGGGTTGTATTACATTATTTTGTCTTCAGGGAATTTTTTTCCCTTTCTAAAGCTAACTAATATTTTATGGCCGACCCTCGCCTAGGGTCGGTAACTTTCATTTAAATCTTTTCAATATGAACCGTTTTTATAGCAAAATCTGCTTTTTATTAATTCTGACTACTTTCAGCACTTTTTTATGCGTAGCCTCAGACAACAGTAACCTTAATGAATTACCATACAACATCCACTGCGCTTTCATTAAATGGTACTAATACCTATGACAATACGGTTTAGGTTTCAGATTTTTCAGGAATCAATTCTGGTGCTAATGTTAAAGCTCGCGACGGAGGATTGGAGGGACCAGAGCGTTAGACGATACGAATACCACCCAGGAGGAGTTACGGGTTGGAAAATTCACTAAAGTAGAGGAACTGCTTTTTCAGCTTCTCAGTATTTGGTTAAAGAGGGCTGTGAATTGGTTCATACTACAACCGGAACGATAAAGGCTTTTAATCAGGCGCTCAAGTTGGAGCAACGGAGACAATGTTTACTTTTTGACAAGTAATAACTACAGGCGCAAAAATTTTTCTGCAAATTCCTGATTTTATGACATTGTGAAATTAGAATTGAAGAATTTGATCTTATGTCTATTATAGATAATTTTTCAATTTGGCACGGCAATCATCCAGTGATGCTGATCCCCTTTAGTAACAAGTATTTCATTGTAGGCAGTCCGTTTTTAACTACCACGCTTCGGTGAATTATTCAGTAACTTTTTCAAACAGCTCAAAGAATGTCAGTTCGATGATTTTTCAATTAACTACAGCGGGAACCAATGGTGCCGTAGGAGCTGTGTAGGAATCGGAAGCACTATAACTGTTCGTTGTGAATAATTTGGAATGGAGAAGGTACAGTACGTCATAGACCTGAAAGCAGGTACTAATATTGCCAATGTAGATGACATTACCGCCACTCCAGCATTTACCTCAGGACAGCTCCATTATGTTGGAGCATGCTTTGTGGAACTTTTTTGAAAAACAGAGGAACGGATGCAGCAGCAACTTTTAAGGTGGAAAATGGAGTCAATTTTTCACTAGCGACAGGGTTGGAATTGAAAGCGAAATGGATTGGCGCTGGAACCTTCCTAATGGTTATGTGAAAAATAATGACACTGCCGGATCAAATTTTTTTCTTAGTAGTTCTTCTGGAGTTTACAATGAGTACAATTGATCTTTTAATCTCTCAATACTGGCAAAATAGGCACTGCCCCTACTGCAAGCTGGGAAACAGTCACCATCACAGGCATGAAAGGTGGGGTAAACCAATAATATTATTATTAACAAAAAAAAAACTCTGGTTTCCCCAACCACTCACCACAAAGCAACAATGGATATTTCACGTCAATTTGCGACAGACCTGGGCGGCGAATTATCGCCAATATCAACGTAGATGAACTGGTATTTCCATAAAAGCGGTGGATTTATAGAATTGGCATTGACAATATGAAATTTTCTGGTGGAGGCCTGCTCCTGATATAGATTCTCAGGCACCTGGTAGTTCAAGAGCATCTCAAAAAAATGGGTAAATTCTCTTTCTACATCTAAGGTGCAGTTAACTTCCAAGTTGGCCTTTGATGAAATGCGAGCAATTTCACTTTAGACGATTTTAACATTGCTTTAGAACTGGCAACAGCAACGTGGAGCATTAACGGGGTATCTCGGGTTCGGGATTACCTATAACTTTGGGAGTTACTGGTTTTCTGGAGAAGGCTCGGATCCAAAATTAAATTGAATGCTGTAACAGATATTGCAGATGCATAGGGAATACTCCTCCATTTGAATATTTGAAGTGGTGAATCATTGGTAGGCGCCTGTTATATTGAAAACTTTTGAGTCCTTTTATAGACGGAGTGACTTTCTTTTCCTCTATGGAAAGGGATATACTTTAGAGGTAATTGGGCTGTAAATGAATAGAAGTGGGCTTTGGTATCAATGCTTCAGCATTATCTTGAAACACACATGGTGTAGGTCCTACTCTTTAGCGGTAGCCGTTCCTGTAAAGTTTCAGGCAAATGGGCATTATTCCTGACTTCCAACACAGTGGGATCTAGTCCGCTTCCAACCAATGATGGGACGCTTACGATTCGAGGAAAAAATGGATTAACTACTGCATATACAATAACCAAGAACTAACAAGGTTTCCCAACCGATTTCTCCTCGAATAAAATGGATTCTTTAGTATAGAATTTTTGCAACTGAAGGGGGGAGTAGATAATTCTAGCCACTTTCGTAGATGGTCCTTGAGATGAAATCAGGTGGCAGCGTTTCATTTATTTTGGCACTTGATAATCTACAGTTTTGCTCCGATTTCGAAGTGCCTAACGGGTAATTCAGTCACAATAGACCAAGACCCGATACTCAGGGTAACAATGCTGCTGTAAGCTTCAACATTTTGCCGGTGCAGAATAGGAACTACCTATGATTATACTTTTCAAGTGCTGGAGGAGGAAACGGATGTCCCGTCCTGGCACGGTGGACTTCTTCAACAGAGCAAATCCTAGGATAGACCTAAGCGGATTAGGTGATGGGACGGTTACTTTAACGTAAACCCTTACGATCCTTCCGGCAACGAAGGTGCCTGATGCCACTGATCACGAAACAAAGATTTCCAATACATCCCTCCATCGCAAGTGCTAAAAATCTTGAGGTTCCTGTAATGAGAATTGTCAAGCGATAATATCTGCAATTGCTTTAATAACGGTCCAAGTGGATTCGACGGTTGATGAACTTGACCTTTTCTGTAAGTCCTGCTTGGGCCTTAATCCGGTAGGCAGAAGACTATCGTTATACTTTCAGTAAGCGATGGATTCTACCTAGAAGCGACCGGTAACCATTACGGGTGAATTCGGATCGCCTACGATTGAGGATTCCCGGGAGTCACTTCCTTGTCTGTTGACTTTACTTCGGGAAGTCCTTGGTGGAGCCTGCGATCAGCATTATTGAATATTCGATTTAGACAATGGAAGCAACTGGGTTACTATTAATCCGGCACAGACTAACAGTCTCCGATACTTATTGACGGCTTGTCTTCTAGTTTTACTTATCAAGTTCAGCTTAGAGCAAGTATATGATCAGGGGGGTTAAAAAAGTTTTTGTGAGTCGAATATGTTTGAAGGGCACTAACCTTGGATCCAATCAATTAGATACATACAGTAACTCCAAATCCAGTCTAAAGTCCTTTTGGAACAGGAGACCCGGTAAATTTACTTATTTCAGCACATGCTTCCAGGATGGCGATACGGAAGATCTTCTTAACGCGGTTCATTAGGTAGAGATGCAGGTGAAAATGGTGGGATATATGCCATTAACCAGGTGACTTGATGCAGGATTGAGGTTATAGACATTATTTTTTTACTGCTGCTAGATTTGAAATATGCACTTGAGGTCAATGTCACTGGCTCAGTCAGAACACCCAAAGACACGATGGAAACAAATAGTTCATACACAGTATCACCGATAGAAGACATCCTAACAGGGTAACAGATGCTTGGATCTCAGAAGGTAAACTCAGAGCTATGGATATCGAGAATGCAGGCACGGGTAAAGACGATAACCGCAAGCGGTGGCTTCAATAGAAGCGGGCAATGGTGGGGCGAACTATTCGAATCAACCTATGTGACCAACCAGCGAAGGGGTGAATCAATTAGATTGATGCTACAATAACTGGTGACACCGAGCGAGCGGCGACTAATAATGGAAATCCGTTTGAAGCGATGGGAGAAGTTACTGGCCTTGGTGAAAACAGCTTTGAGTCCTCTGGTGACTTTTGAATCAGCAGTTTGAGAGAAACAATTGGTCTGGTATTGAATGGAGCACCAACAGAATGCAGGCGCTTACCGTGTTAAGATCAAACTTTGGAAGTATACAAACTACAATGCGGGTTCCTCTGACTGGACTGCCTTTGCGATCAACAAGATCGCTGCAACAATAACTGTGACACGAGCGAGCGGAGACTATAATGGAATCCGTTGAGCGATGGGAGAAGTTACTGGCCCTTGTTGAAACAGCTTTGAGTCGCTGCTGTGACATTTGAAATACCAGCAGTTTGGAGCAATCAATTGGGTCTGGGTATCGCAGGAGCACCAACGGATGCCGGCCTTACCGTGTAGATCAAACTTTGAAGGTAAACACGACTACAAATGCGGGTTCCTCTGACTGGACTGCCTTTGCGATTAACAGATCGCTGCAACAATAACAGTTTACGCGAGCGAGCGAGACTTTAAACGGAAATCCCGTTTTGAAGCGATGGGAAAAAAGAAGTTACTGCCTTGGTGAAACAGCCTTTTGAGTCCATCAGTGACTTTTGACCTACCAAGAATATGAACGGCAAGTAACTGGGGCAGCAATCGCAGATGGCCTCCAATAAATGCGGGGAGACTATCGCGTAGATCCAACTTTGCGGGAACACGAAACTACAATGCGGGTCCAGTGACTGGACTTCCTTTGCGATCAACAATGATCGCTGCAACAATAACAGTTACACGAGCCAGCGGAGACTAATATGGAAATCCATTTGAAGCGACGGGTGATCGTGGACTGGATTAGAAGAAAACTTCTTTGAATCCATTCGGGTTAACTTTTGAATACCAAGAATATAACGGCAGTAACTGGGCAGCAATCGCAGTGCTCCAATTAATGCGGTGCCTATCGCGGTTAGATCCAACTTTGCGGGTAATATGAAACTATACTTCAGGATCGAGTGACTGGACTGCCTTTGAGAATCAATGCAAATTGCTGCAACAATAAAGTTGCAGCGAGCCAGCGGAGACATATGATGGAAAATTCCATTTGAAGCGACGGGTGATGTGACTGGAATTAGGACGAAACTTCTTTGAGTCCCGGTAAACTTTTGAATACCAAAGATATGATGGCAGCACTTGGTCTGGTATTGGCAGGGCACAACGGATGCAGGTGACTACCGCGTGGAGATCGAACTTTGCTTGGAACACAAGCGCGAACTACAGTGCAGGTTCCTCTGACTGGGCTGCCTTTGCGATCAATAAGATCGCTGCAACAATAACTGTTTGCACGAGCCGGCGGGGCCATGATGGAATCATTTGTAGCTACAGGTAGATGAAAAGTTTAGGAGAAGTAGACTTGAGTCCTCCGGTAACTTTTGAATACCAAGAATATGACGGCAGCACTTGGGTCTGTAATTGCAGGAGCACCAACGGATGCGGGAGATACCGTGTGAGAACATCAAACTGTTGCGGGTAAATACGAACTAAGTGCAGGTTTCCTCTGACTGGAACGCCTTTGCGATCAATAAGATTGAATGCGACTATTACGGTTACTGGTTACACTGAAACTTATGATGCAGCAGCTCATGGAGCGACTTTGGATAGCAATAGGTCTAGCAGACGAAAATATTAGCAGGACTTGATCTTGGTGCTAGCTTTTCACTATTGTGGCCGGTGGCAATAGCCAACTGACTTCACACGATGTGAACTGCAATTACAATGACAAAAACGTTCAGTAGTGATAGAAATCACTAAGGCTCGCAACTACAATTACTATTAATAACGCCGTAGGAAATTGTGACGGGGATAAAGTAACGTTTAACTGGCAAACTGTGGGAAAACTGTCAATACTGAAATCCAATCTGATGTTAATAGGCCTTGGAGAGTAGTTTACTTTCAAAACCGGTGTACCACGATAGGAGTTGTCATGTAGTATCAGTTACTGGATGAGTATTCCTCCGGAACATTTGCCATTAGCCTTAAGCACTGGAGCAGCTATTCATTCAGCAGAATTTGTTCCTAACTCTGGAAATCTAATCGATTCCCGACTCCAGACTAACTGCGCAATTGACCGTGTTCGAGGCATTCATCATTAAGTATCGCTAAAAACGAAAATGTAATGTGGTCATATTTGATGGTGCAGCAAGTTCCTTAGGAATTGCCTCAGTACCTCTGCTGAGCAACCTATCAGCCTTCATCATATCCGGGAGTAACTTACAAATGGTACTCAAGAAATGAAGGTGGTTCATTTTCTCTAATTTCAGGGGCGATGAATTCAACATACCAAGTTTCTTGGCCAATGGAGATTTGTAAAGGAATATATGGTTGAATTGATTGTAGATGGAAATTCGTGTTTGGGAACACTGTCTTCTTAAAATCATTTCTGTAGAAAGCCTTCATGTGGAAAAAGAAAGGACAATAAGGTTTCAATATGCCAATAACTCCTAACGTAAAGCAGAAAGAACCAATATGCGTAGTGCCATGGCGGTCGAGGGCCTTGCTTGCAGGAAGTCCAGGGTCTTTTGTAGGAAGCTGTAGCATTTACTTACAGAGTGGAGAAAGAAAGCCAGAATTCAATCACTGTTCCTTGGAATACCCCATTGAAGTAATCGAGAAGAAGATCGCTAGTATGAGCTCTGATTGGTTTTTGAAGGAAAAGAATATCAAACTGAAGATTACTACTGATTCTTATAATGCACTCAAGCCTGGTTTTTTGTTGAGATTTTGCTAACGAATGGTTTGAACTTGAGGACCGATTACTGGTTCAATGCTTAGTGGGGCCTTTTGGCTTCTGATATTAGATTGAGCAATTCTACTTTCTACTTAGCATATCAATGCAGGTAATCTAATTGGTGAATCTATATCACTATCGATCCCTGTGAATGATCAGCATACGTATTCATGACAGGTCAATCTGATTTTGAATTAGTAGGCAATTCGCTTATCTGGCCAAGGAACAGAGAATTATCGATTACAAGCATAAGAGTCTCAGCACTGAACAGAAGCAGGTCAGCGTGGGTTGTTGGAGAGCCGTGAGCCTAAGATTCGGGATTTCATTATGTTTTAAATCAGCAGTTCTGAGTGCCTTGAGTATGAGTTGGAAAAAAGCATGAATGTGGGAATCAGAATCTATGATGGCAGTGGAAGACTGGTTCCATGAAGCAAGAAGGCGGTACAAAGTGGAAACACTTCATAACAAAATAGCAATTGACAACTTGAGTCGGGACTGTATAACAGTTTCAGGTGAAAACCGTCAGCCCATCGTAATGAACAAGCGGATTGATCAAGAAGTAAAGGGTTTTAAACTTAAATACGAATGCCTTGCCCGGATGAACTAATCTGGCAAGGCTTTTTGTTTAATATTCTCCTATTATTCAGTTATTGAACAAAGGTTTTTCTTACAGTTAATGATAAAAATCGAATACTCCTGAATCAATTTTTCAATTGTAGATAGATTTCAGCAACCGCAAAAGATTCTCCAAACCAAAAAATGATAACCCTTTCTCAGTTTTTTAAGAAGCTTCGTTTTCATGGGTGGGGTGACCGCCAGATTATCTTTAGTAAGGCCGTTATTTCCAAACAACTATTTTGGGTCCTTAATCAGCGCTGCTTACTCTTGCCCGTTAACCTGCTTCCTGTCCCCTTCTAAAATTTTATTAAAATCAATGGTGGCCGTTACTTACTTCCTGAATCAGTTCCTCCCATCTATTTGTCGAGTTAGCACAAATCAAAACTAACTGCGTGCCAAAACCAGTTTTCTTTCGCTTTTGCATCCGGATTTTACTACGCCGTTATCATGATTTCTCAGTTGAAATTTCAATATCCAGATTTTTTAAACTTAGCTCGATGATTCCTACCACATGTTTTTGTTTTACGATCTTCCTAAAAAAGTAGTTTTGATTAGCTCGATATTTCTATGACAAAAACTCCAGGAGCTTGACGGGCTGATTGATGATTTGTTCCTCCAAGAAAATAGTTAAGTTTTTCAAAGAAAATACCTGAATAGATCGCGCGGTTAAAATTATACTCTGCCTAACATCCACACCCTCGCACATGGGCATCAAAAGTGGGAAGGAGAAGAAATAAAATCCAGTGCATTGAAAAATTTGTTGGGATCCATGAACCTAATTGTTTAACTGTATCAATAACAGTTTATATTTTTTAATATTAAATTTAATTTTTTTAGTTTATAATTAGTTTAATTTTCAACATTTTTTGTTTGTATCTAGATATAAACCAGATTATTCTTTATTTATATGGTTTTAAGCTGTAATTTATTAGCAATAAAATGCGAATGAGCATAAGGTTTTCCATAAAAGATTAGACTCTCGTCGCTAAAAAGGGCTATCTAGCAGGCCAAGTAAAAAAAACCTTTATTATTAAATTTAATATAAGGAACTTTTTAAATTTTTTCTTTTCAAGAACCACAATAAGTGAACTTGTTCAAATCTCAGGAATTTTTAGGGATCACTCATTTTTTAAGCAGCACTCCATACCAGTTTCGAGTATATCCGCTCGAACAAAAAGTAGCCTTTATTTTGCCAATTTTTCCTTTCTGCCCATCACAGTTTTGGGCTTCATCAATGGACTGGAAATCTATTTAATAATAAAAAATAACAGTGAAATAATTTTACAGTTTAAATCACTATTTTCAAGAACTAACCAATCAGGTTAGCTTAATTTTATTAGTTAGTTCATTTATTCTATTTTAATCGTTCATTATGACTTTTTTACAAATTTCTCCTGAATCCCAATTTTGGTGTTTTTGCGACACAAAGAAGGTTAATCGTATTGGCGGTGCAACCACAGCGCTTATGTTTTTTTGGCAGCCAATATCAAAAATGGGGCTATGCTGAGGTTGGTTTGGGCCATCAGGTTTCCTGCCAACTGCTTCAACAAATACAAAGTCAGCAAACCTTAAAGTTTGGGTATCTGCAAGCATTTAATCAATAACCAAGAATTGGTAACAAGATAAATTTTATAAAATTTTTATGAAACAAATTTAACTCTTTATTTTAATTTCTGTTGGACTGGGTTTTGAGCACAAAAATCTTGGGCGCAAGACCCACATCACTTCTTTTAACGGCCAACAAGCGCCATGTAGCTGCCACAGTTACCCTAAACAGGTAACAAACTTTAACAGCACCGCTGCCAATCAACATTGTATTTTTTTGGCGCTAACCCAAGCTACGGTAAGTAGTGCAAACTGCTACCATTTTAAACCCGTTTTGCCTGTACCCCACAGGAGCCACTTATGGTTGGGCGAATCAACTGTTTTAAACACGCAAACAAGCCTAGCGCGTACAGCCACCCAATTTTTTACCCACATTTACCCCACTAAAGGGAGTATTATCACTTCTGATATTGAAGGCCAAAGTAGATTTTGCAACAGGTTGCTTGATCCCATATTCAGTAGCGATTAGGCGAATTTGGATGGCGGAATGGCAAGCCCGATTTGGGTGGTGGCTAATCAAGGCTCAGGCACCGTTTCGGTAATATCGCAATACCAGTAGCAGCGGGCTTAATTGCCGCAAGGTTCTTTGCGGCCAAAAGTAGATTTTCACAACAGGCACTAAAACCCACATTCCAGTAAGCCATAGGGGATTTGATGGGATGGCAAGCCCCGATTTTGGTGGTAACTAATTATAGCTCAACACTCATTCGGTATTGCGCATACCAGTACGCTTGGTAGTATGACCAACATACCACAACAGAATCCCTTTGCTACCAAGTTAGATTTTGTAACAGGTTCCTTTTACCAATTTCAGTAGCCATAGGGGATTGGATGGCGATGGCAACGCCGATTTTGGCGGTGGCTAATGCAAACTCAGTAGCCGTTTCGGGTTCCCCAATACAAGTACCAGCGGTAGTTTAGGACAAAGTTCTTTTGCTGGCCAAGAGATTTTGCAACAGCGATTTCCACGTTCAGTAGCGATAGGCGATCTGGATGGCGATGGCAAACCCGATTTGGCGTGCTAATAGTTTCTTCAAACACGTTTCGGTATTGCGCAATACCGGCAGCAGTGGAAAGTAATTGCCCGCAGTTCCTTTGCGGCCAAAGTAGTTTTTAACAACAGGCACTGCACCAACTTTCAGTAGCCATAGGCGATTTGGGATGGCGATGGCAAACCCGATTTGGCCGGTGCTAATTATAACTCAAACAGCGTTTCGGTATATCGAAATACCAGTAGCAGCGGAAGTATTGCCGCAGGTTCCTTTGCTGCCAAAGTAGATTTTCCCACAGGCAGCAAGTGATCCATTTTCAGTAGCCATAGGCCGGTTTGGAATGGGGAAATGGCAACCCGATTTTGGCAGTGGCTAATGATAACTCAAACAACCGTTTCGTATATCGCAATACAGTAGCAGCGGAAGTAATTGCCGCAGTTCCTTTGCTGCCAAAGTAGATTTTGCAACAGGTAACTAACCCAATTCAGTAGCCATAGGCCGATCTGGATGGCGATGCAAACCCGATTTGGCGGTAGCTAATTTAACGGCTCAAGGGAACGTTTCGTTTTGCGTAATATCCGGTATTTCCTCCTCCCCCAATCCTTCTTTTTACGCAACAAGTGCCAATTGTAGCTGCCACAGTTACTAACAGGTTACAAACTTTAACAGCACCCGCGCCAAATAAATTGTATTTTTTTGGCGCTACCCGAAGCTAAGCGGTAAGTAGTGCAACTGCTACCAGTTTAACCGTTGCTGTAGCCCAAGGAGCTACTTATGGTGCGATCACTGTTTTACAACACGGCAACAAGCTTAGCTGGGCGTACAGCACCCAGTTTTTTAACCCCACATTTACCCAAACTAAAGGACATTACCACTTCTGAATCTTGAAGCCAAAGTAGATTTTGCAACAGGTGCTGATCCATATTCAGTAAGCCCTGGCGATTTGGATGGCGAATGGCAAGCCCGATTTGGTGGTGGGCTAATCAAGGCTCAGGCACCGTTTCGGTATATCGCAATACCAGTAGCAGCGGAGTAATGCCGCAGGTTTCCTTTGCGGCCAAAGTAGATTTTGCAACAGGTGCTACCCATTTTCAGTAGG
>Ga0163217_1101052_pt1 | contig 20079 bp, 30 predicted proteins | sample SynspAceP_FD_185933 | JGI IMG/M metagenome (GOLD analysis project Ga0163217, IMG submission 185933) | Saline lake microbial communities from Ace Lake in Antarctica - Synechococcus sp. Ace-P (PacBio error correction) | ecosystem: Environmental > Aquatic > Non-marine Saline and Alkaline > Saline ...
AGAGAGAGATGGAAGTGGGGCTTCTGCGGTATGCTGTCGCTGTTCCCGCCATTGCCGGCGTTGATTGCGCTGGCTCAAAAGTCCCCCTCGTAAATCCGGACCCCTGCTTGGTTGGGTTCCAATCGGGCCAAAAGTTTTTTGGAAGACATGGCGCGGTCCTGCCCTTGCCGAAAGCATGTATAAAATGAAAATCTTTTTCAATACACAGATTGTCCCCAGTTCCTTGGTGACGACAAAAGTCCCGGATACATTGGGCCTGGGCCGGGAATGGATTCTCCATCGCCGGGCGGCATTTGTGGTCGGCCGCGGGCGGGAGTTTGGCCGCCATGAATCGGACAAGGGCTTTTAACGCGTACATGGCGAGAAAGAACCGTGCGACTGCATCGCAATTAACATCCGGGCGCTGCTGCTGCGACGCTTGCGGCTGGTCCGGCGTCGGGTTGGTGTCCGCTTTGGTGACGCTGGGTCATTGCCCCGGTCGTGTTTTGGGCGTTCTTCTCCGCTGGGCGGCATTGCAGGACTGCTGGTCCGAGGTGTGCGCTGGATCATCGCAGTGGGCGTGCTGCTGGCCGGTGGGTTGCCGTGCTCTAATCGGTTCGGGCCCAATCGAGGCGGTGCCCACCGACGATCCGTTCGCTCAGGCGCCAGTGGGTGGCCTGTTGCCAGCTGGGCCGCGCTGTCCGGTGGTTTTTTCCGTACTACGTGGAACAAATTTCGGGAACTACAATCAGGTCTATGCTCGATCGGGGCGGTTGATTCGCGATGCTGGTCTGGCTCTGGCTCAGCAGCTTTGTCCATTTTGCTGGTGCGGTCGTGAATGCACGGTTTGAAAAGCCATATCTACGGGATCGAGAACTCCCGCCGGCACCTCGCCGTTCGAAGAGCTTGATGTGGCCCCTGCGATGAGATGTGGATACCGACACCGAACAATCCGTTGCCGTAGTGTCTAGATAAGGGGCGCTTTTGCGATGCCCTGGATATCGGTATGGCAATGTCTGCGAGTGCCTTCCAGATTATTGTCTGCAGGCAGCGTCCGACCATGCGCGCGAGCTGCTTTGCTTCAGACCGCCAGGAGTTGTTGGTGTGTTACGCAGCGCATAGACCCATCGCATCGGCAACGTCGCGCTGGTGAAGGTAGATCCATCGTATTGTTTTTTCAACGATGCCCAAGGCCTCGCCGCGCTGGAAAATCTTTCCATGGCCCAAGCGATTGATTGAACGGCGGTGCGCTGGCCAACGCTCGATAGGCTTTCGCCGAGAAATTTTCCTCCATCGCGGCAAGCCAGGTAAATGTCAAAGGCGCGCTTCGGATGGATTTTGAAGAAGCTCCACAGCTCGGACCGTTGAAGAACGGCAGCAGCCGCTTTGCGAGCGGGCCTCGACCGAGTTGGCCCATTTTCCCAGCAAGCCCTGCCTGAAAAGCCCGATGAAATCTCCCGGAAAGACCAAAGTTGATGACCTGACGCTTGGCCGTTTTTTCAGTGCCGTTCCCTAATCCATGCCTGACAAGGCTGTAAACAGTTTTGCGGTGGCATTGGACCCTTGCCCATCAAAATCGGTGTGCCTGCATCGACCGCCAACTCCCCGTTTTGAAACTTCTGCATGAATTCCAGATCTTGCGGAGATAGGCGGTTAAATGCCTCTTTTCGGTTCAACGGACAATATTTGCATTGGGTCGTTCATAAAAGCTGCACTCACGGCACGGTCATTTCTATATAACAGGTTTCGAGCTGTCCTCCTAAAGGGTGAATGCATGATTGATAACTTTGAACCCTGAATTCATCCTTTGTTGAAGACGAACCCCCTTGTTCTTATGGACATCGGGAACATGATTGTGCGCGAGTTCGGGTCGCTTCCCATTGAGCCTTGATACAAGTTGCCGGGGCTGGGTGACCTATTGGCGGATAATAGGAGGACCCTGTTTGTTTGTTATTGCGTCCTTGCGCATTCGACGAACTCATGGCCGTGTCCAAAATGTCGTAAGCGGAATGTGCGCCACTTCTCTGCGGTTATGCTTATGGATCCGCCTTAAGAGGAACTTTGAACTGCCGGCCGCGTCACTTTTTTACCGCCGCCGTTTTCAAATCAGACTGCTGATGGGGGAAAAAAAAAGCATTACGACCGGCGTCCGCGCACCTGCGTTCCAAACCCTGTCCATACGATGCACTGACGAGGTTATCCTGGTCCGCTTCAGGGCCTTTTTTTTCAGGTCTGGCGTGGGGGAGGGCTGTCCTGCGCGCAACGGCAACGATGCAAATTCCGATCAATGCTGCGCCCCCCCGGGTTTTTTTTGGGGGGTAAAATGGCGCCAAGAATCAAACACGCAATGATGGGAGATGCCAGTGCGATACAAAAAGGTACCACTGCCGCGCCGGTCCAGAAAGCCGAGCCCCAACGCACAACGCGACCGGAACCCGCAAACACACCGATCCCCGCAGTGCCCGCCGAGTGCGGGTTGGGCGCGGCCTGAGAAAAGCAGTTTTAGAAATCATTCTAATTTCCGCGCCGTCTGCATGCCGATCAGAAAGCCCAAGCCGGCCCGCACCATCGCCGAGTGCGGTGGCGGCCTGGCTGTGTACAAACTCTTCCCGCTTTGCGCCTGTAGCTTCAATTACGCTTTTCTTGCGCGACGGCTGCCGCACTTTGGGGATGCTGCGTCTTTTGCTGCTGGGACGCTTCCGTTGGGATTTTTGGAAATCCCGTACTCCTGACCAACGCGTGTGGTCAAAATTGGGACAAGTCGCTTTTAAAGATGTCGATTGCGTCGAGAGATCTTCGACCGAGACTCACCAGTTTGGCTTTGCATGTCGCTTCTCCTTCAGTAAATTTGTTTCAGTAACTAAAACGTAAAACTGGCGACTCTTTCGTTCCAAACAAAAAGCCCCGACCGCAGTATGTGGCAGGCTTTCGGTGTGTAAAGTGATTGCAAATCAAAGGCGTGCAGTGTTTCGGTCGACGAGAAGAACATCGCCTGGCTGACCGCCGCCGATCACCTGATCTTTCGGTGTAGGGTTTAGAATCAGGAATGCCGTTCCGGCTTGTCTCCGGTCAAAAGGCGCTCGGGTGAAAGGGTGGATAAAGATCCACGGGGCGGTTGGCCCCAGTTTCCGCGAGGAAGATCATTCACAGCATCAATTCCGGAGGAGTTATCTGCAGCTGGGATATCAGCGGGATGCAAAATCCGGCACAGTCCGCGCGCCCAGTGCCACTGCCCTCGTCGCGGGTGCGCGCACGCCGGTGATCCGGTGGGCCCATGTTTCGCACGAATTGCTTCGATGTCCATGGCGATGATCGCCTCGTCCTCGATGATCATGACGGAGCCTGTAACGCTAAATCGGCCATCTCGCGGCGGGCGATTGGCGACCAGTTTCCCCTCGCTTTCGGTGCGCTTCAATTCCCCGATGATGGTGGCGATGTTGTCCGTAGGAAAACCTTCGATCGTGTAGAGAAGAAGTGGCCTCGCGGCTGTTGTTTGGTGAGCTTGGCCAGATGCGTTGCGGCCTTGGCCGCGCGCGCCATTCTTCCGCCTCCTTCAACGCGGCGCCCACTGCGCTGGACCAAATACCATAGAGTCGCGGAACAACTGTCCCTTACATCGGTTTCCATCCAAGGACAGAGCGATTCCGTCAAAAATCGCTTCAAGCGAGGCGGCTGCAAAATTGTCACCCGCTGGTCTGGCTTGTCCCGTCAGCGCACGAGGGGCGCATAGCGCCGAAGATAAGGAATGAACTTTCCCATTGGTCGCTTATGTTGTCTGCGTGTGGTGCAATCCAGTCAATTCGTGCTGGTCCTTTTTTTCTTATCTTTTCGGGAACCAAACCTCTTTTTGGTCTGCGTTAAGTTCGCCAATGTGGTCGTAAATTTTTGAAAATTTTTGTTGATTCGAGGGCAAATGTCGGGACAAAAGCAAGAGCAGGCAAGAGTGAAGATATAATCGACGAGAATGCCTTCGTCGAGTTTATCAGGAAGCGGTGGATGAGGTATCCCCTGACCTGTTTTCAAATCTCTGCTGGATCAACTTCAAGGATCAGGACAAGAGTCAGGGGACAAGCAAATGAAGTGACGAGGGACACCAAAATGACCCGCGCGATGAAACTGGTAAGAGCCACATTTGCCTGCCATAGCGTGCTTTTTGCGATCTCCCCTGAACCGCGCAATGGGTCGGTGCCGATGACGATGGGTGCAAAGATAAACGCTGGTCAAGGCGTGGACAAACATCGACAAATTTCAGGCTGGCAACCAACATGCGCGCCGTGGCTGTTCACCATTATTGCGTACACCTTTTTACTCGTCACGCCGTAAAGGCCAACGGAAGTGTCCGGATGTTGACGGGATCTTTCAACCGAAGGCCTTGCAGAAAGGCCAGCGCATGAAACGGGCATTTGCAGATGAAACGACTTTCGTGTGGCCTTGGGCAAGTTGAAGGTGGGAGCAAACGCGAACTCTTTGCTTATCGGTGCGTCGGATTTTTCCATGAGGAAGCAGCGGACATGTGTGGCGTGGCCTTGGAACGATCAAAAAGCCGGACAATCGCGGCACGGCGCCCAATTGGCCCGAACCTTAATGGGCCTGAAGGAGGATGAAGCGATGGAAATGACCGACGATGCGACGATGTCGGTTCTATCGGCGTCGAAAGTGGCAAAGCTTCCTAGTTCCATGACCTCGGGCTTTTTTTGCGTAACAAGCTCTCGGCGGGCTGACCTTCCGGATGTCTTTTGTTCCTTGTCACGATGCACTGCTACCGATTGACTGACGCTTTCGTGCAGAACCCAGCAGATCGCGGACCAGAGCCAGCGGTCTGCTGAGCTTCGCTGATTGCTGTTGACCGAGCAGGCGGCTGATGTCGGAGCGTACTCGCTGCAGGAGGCACTGGGCGCTTGGGCCGGGCGTGGCATCGGTCGTCAAGCTGATTGCGAGATGAATGCCAGTACAATGTTTTCGGAAGTATTAACAGGCGTACGAAAACAGAGGTTGGAAAAATAAACGCTCTGGGTCGATTTGTCCGTTCGGACGGCATCATGAATTGCTCTTTCCCTCGATGCGCAACCATACGATCTGACCAACTTCGGAAGTGTTTCAAGCCACAATGTCAACAGGAATGCCGTCAGAGTTACGACGGTGGAGCCGTGGCGCTGTTTCGGGTTGCAGCCGTAGTCATTGTACGGTGCCCGGTCTTTGACGATGATGGAGGTCATTGATTTGTCCTTTATCTCTGTCGAGCGGGCGTCTCTGGAAGAGCATTGAGAATGGAAGATTATCCCCGAACCGCCGCTGTCATTGATCACCTCAACGATACGGGGCAAAATCGACATCTGAGAAAGGAATCAGGCGCTCGCGGAGGAGGAGCTTCCCGGAGGCCAAATAACGAATTGGCGCAAGTTGCCGGGCCTGCGCGACAGGCTCCTTCTCGTCCCGGAAGTGTGCCGGTGGAGGAGCGTAATTATGTCGTTGCCACATCGAATGTTGGCGGGCACCGTTTTCACAATGAGCGTCTGGCCCGTGGATACGCCAATGCTGCAGACCGACTTCTCCGGGCGCATTGTCCTCGCTGGCTTGCCTATTGCTATGTGGGTGGCGAGCCTTGTGGTGGCGTTTTTTGGTCGCTTCAACCGTCTTGCAATCACGCACGGATCCGCAAACCTTCGGCCCGCCAGATGCGCCACTTCGCGCTGAACCGTACGCCTGCCACGCGCCGAGCTGGGAGATCATTGTCCGCCTATGTAAATCGTTTACGATGGAGCAGTCCTTTTTGGGGCTGGCAAATTCCATTCTGCCAAGATGAGGCGCGGCAGGAAAGACAAGCTTGCGCGAAAAGAATATGCTGCTGAAAGGAAAGTTTCATCACAGAGTTAAAAACAACCCTTCAGCTTATCTCCTCCGATCAAATGAACATGCAGATCCGGCAGGCGCCAACAGATGCCGAACCGGAAAGTCCCTGCAAAGGTTGCAGGACCGTATGCTCTGAGCCTCGCGACGGTGCACAAGAGCCTCTATGCAGTGATAACGAGATGTCGCGCGTGATGCGGGCATCCTGCTTTGCGGCGGATTGGTCGCAAAGTCGTTTGGCGTAGGGGATGGACAGCCGATTCCAAAATCAAGGGTCACCCGAACAGAATACGACAAGGATTATGATTTGGCCCTGATGACGGCCGCGCCGCTGACGCTGTTGGGTGGTCGGAAGGCTGTAAACAAATATCACTGAAGTACATCGGTTGCGAGAAACGGAGGCGAGAAACGGATTACAGTCCGCCTCAAGCAAACCCGGGCGAACACGAAAACAGCCAACAGTTGTGGGGTTGAAAACCAACCACTGGCGAATGTCACGCCCAGAGGACGGCACGGGCCTCGGTTTCACGGCTGATCTCAGGCGTTTTCACGTGCAGCTGAACGGACATTGGTGATCAACGAGAAGACGAAAGATTTGGTGATGGACGTTGAATTTTCCAGTGCCTTTAGCGGACAAGCCGAGGTTGATTTCCTAGTCCTCACAAAAAAGGTTGGAACTTTGCGCGTCGGGCTGTTAACTTAGGCGAACACTTCGAAACAGGAGGCGTAAGAATGACCAAACGAAATGTTGCTCGGCGGCCTTATGATGACTGACGATGGTGGCGGGTATGAGGTGATTGCGCTGACGTCTAAGCGCAATTCCGGCAACCCGGAAGGTTTTGATGATAACCGCTCCAGAGGTCGCCGATAGAGACCGCTTAAGATAGAGACAGCAAGTAATTGTCTGTCTTGATTTTGCACAGAAAAAAGGCTTCCGTCTTTCAAGGCGGAAGCCTTTTCTGGTGCTTGAGTTTCCGCCTAGAAAGAGGGCCGAGCGGCGTCAGCGCGCTGACGATTTCCTCCGGCGCAAATAAAAAAATATGGGGCCCCCCCCCCCCCCCCCTTTTTCCAAAAAAAATGGCTGAGTGGTTTCGGAACGACGGTGCGGCAGGCGGGCTATCAAACAGATAGCCGTTCCCGCTGTTCAGTAGCCCCACCATATCGCCAACCGTCAGCTCGGAATTTGTCGCGGGTGATGATCCCGCTTCCTCCCCGTCATGGGCCAGGAATTCCGGCCCTGGTGTCCGCCGCCCCGGGATAGGTTTCGTGCAAGACCTGAGCGTGGTTTTTGCGCGCGTTGGCCGCAATTGCCGCAGCGGACACCTGAATTTGGGGCCATCGGGTTGCCAGTTGGGTGAATTCATCCGCTGCGTAAGAACTACTTTGGGGGTGTCCCCCTGATCCCTCGATACGCCAAAGAACCTCGGCATCGTTAAATTAGGAAATAGCGGTCCAGCAAAGCTTTTGAGGCGAGGCGACAGAGGGCGAGGTTTTTATCGGTCTCGATCAAGGAGATCGTGCCGTTTGTGAGGCCTCACGGGTGGCTAGCTCCGCTGCGACAGGCCGCGTTCCATGCGGATCTGTTTAAGGCGTTGTCCGATATCCAAAGAAGCGAGCCTTTCTGTCCTGTGAATATGCTGCCTCCGGCCCCTTGCGGAGCAATCTGGCATTTGACATGAAATGAAGCACCACCTTGCGGGAAAATAACAAGTTGCTAGAGACACGTGATTGACAATTAAATTAAACACGACCACAAGGCTATTTAAACGCTCGATCACGCGCGTAAATATTTCTCTCATTCAGAAAATGTCATGGCCAGCACAAGCAAAAGGCGCGCCCCGCAAAAGCGCAAAGAAAAAGCCCGCAGATACTTCGATCGTCCAGAGGCGAAGCCGGTTACCTACACCAATGCGATTCTTGTCGCGCGCCGTGAAGCGGCCGTGCGCGCGGTGTGGCGTCGGCGGCACCGTTTTTAATGCGGCCTATGCCGAGAACGCAGAGCTTTGGGTGTGGACGGAAGCGCTTTACATTGATTTCGTGGAGGATATAGGTGTGCTCAAATACCGGCCACCGTCACCCCGGTGTGATCGCTCTTGCCAAAGCAACAGGAAAGACGCTGTACACGCCACACACTCGATTCAGGTTGTGCCCTACCCGCGCCGCTATGGTTGAGCTGGCGGAAAGCTGAATGGCGCTTGCTCCCGGTGGATGCCGCGAAAAAGACACTGCTTGTAAACTAACCGGTGCAGAAAGCAGTTGAAACGCAGTTAAAAATCGCGCCGTGCGGCGATACAGGTCGTCCGGGTGTGAATTGCGTTTACAGGCTCCTACCACGGCCTGTACGCTTAGACTGACCGCTGGGTTCTGACCGGCAAGTCCGCCTTACAAAAGTCCGTAGGGCGTTCCCTGCAGATATTTTCCGTGCGCCGGTTCCCGAATGTGGCGTGATGGTATCACCGTTCAGGAATGCGTTGAACCGGCCCTGAAAACATGATTGCTGACCGATGGCGGACCCGTCCCGCTTGCCGCTTATATATCGAGCTGTTTCTGCGAGGGTGTTTATCGCCTGGTGGCCGTTCGAAGATGATGACAGCGCTGGCCGCGATTATCTGTGACGTAGCATAGGCATTAGCTGAATACGCGGATGAGGTGCATGGCGGGGCTTTGGCCGGACCCGGAAAATGGTTCGCAATCGAGCATTCCGGTTGTGGTGCCGGGAACCTGATCACGGTAGCGAAATCCATGGCGGGCGGTATCCTCTGCCGGTGTGATTGGGGGCCGTGCGGAGATGTTGATGGATTGCGAATGGATCGCGGTGATCTGGGTGGCACGTATGGCGGTAACCCCTGTGGCTGTGCAGCGGCACTCGTCTGCGATCACGGCATGGCTGAGACGAACGACTGCTGGCGAAATCTTGCGATGGGTGACAAGCTCAAAAGCACGCTTTTGCCGAGATTGGCGCCGCGCGCTGCCTCCCTACCGCATGTGGGACCTCCGCGGTCTGGGTGCGAATGGTTGCAGTTGAGTTTGTAAGTGAATTTTCAGACGATCACCCGACGGGTTGCATTGGACCAAGCGCATTATCGCGCAGGGCGCTCAAGCGCGGTTTGCTGTTGGTTTGAGGCTTGCGGTATGCAGGGCAATGCGATCGCGCGTGATGGTGCCGCTGACCGCGTCGGAAGAAATCGTAGATGAAGGTCTTGCGAATTTTTTGAAGAGGCGGCTGGCTGCCGGCGGGTAGGCTGAAGAGCAGAGTTAAAACCAGAACGTCTGAATGTGGTGAGAATTTGCGCGCGGGGGAAACCTCCGCGCGTTTTGTCTTTTTCGGGACTGTGCGTCTTTGGGGATATGCCCTAGCAGGAGGACCGTTGCGATGCGCCATTTTGCTGATTTTGCTGTGTTTTGGGGGGGGACTGGTCCGGTGCTGGGCGCAGGACGCGCCGCGTCTGGGAATTGTTCGGTCTGGTCGAAGACCGAATCCATTTGGTGGTGGCGGCCGGGAGACGTTTGGTGGTTCCTGGAAGGCGCCTTGTGATCAGCCCCTCTCTGGTCCGACGCGGTATTCCGAAGCTTGGTGATACCGTGGCGGTCGTGGCAACCGTCGAAGACAGCCGGTTGGTCGCCTATACGTTGATGCAAAGTGTTTTCCGGTTGCGGCCCGTTTTCTGAATGTCACGGAAAATAGCCAGCAACCGTAATGGGGACGCCGCAGTTCCATATTCCACACGGCGTCACTGCGCGTCAGGGCAATATGGGTCGCTTTTGAGTGGGCTGTGGAGTGGTGAGACGGTTATCACCAGTAGAACTGCGGCGAATGCCTGGAACGGTTTTTGGGCAATTTGGCTTGGGGTGGTCGAGGTGTTGGACGGGACCAGATCGACCGGATTGGCGGCACCTAAGATCACAGGTGTGCAGGCTTCCAAAAGGCGGGTTTTGAAGGGAAGCTTCTGGTACGCTGACCGCCTTCAGCCGGAGCGCGCCGGGGCTTCCGGGTTCGACTTATTTCGAAGGGGGTGTTCAGGCGAGGTGGATTTGGTGCTGTGGCAGGGATATGCTTCGCTGCCTGTGGCCTCGCAACCTATATGATCCACGGCAGCGGCAATCACGGCCACCCGCCGACAGATGGCCTTGAATGGCCCGACGCGGGATCGCTGGTGCGCCGCGTGCAGCACAGGGCCTGTGTTTGTGAAATCCGCCCCGAAGGATTGGAGGCCGGCGGTTTGATCTGCTTGTTGCGCTAAAGTATATTCCGGTGGATTGAAACGTTTTTCCGGCTGGCGCGCGACCATAGCGCTCTTTGTAATCCCATGGTGATCTGGCTGCGTGATCATCGACCAGAAAGCCCAAAGGCAGAATACGGGAAGGCTTGATTGCCTTGCACCATAAGAAGCGGTCCGACTGCCGCTGCCATCAAGTGATGGGGCAGGAAATCGCCTGGCTGGGATAAGCCGGCCCGCTCCGGTCATTTCTCCCAGTGCCTTGAAGCGTGTTGCGATGGAAGCGTGCCAACGGCGCCTTCCGATTTATGACCGGATCCAACCGCGCGGGCGCGCAGCGGAATCTTTGGGTGGCAAACCCGACAGGGCAGTGTTGGTATGGGCAGGCCTTGCGCCTGAATGCAGCCGATGGCGACATGAAAAGCCGCGCGCCGAGTTTGCACCAGTCGGCGCCCAGGCCAGCGCCCCGTGCAATATCAACAATGCAAGAGACAACGAATCTTGCCGCAGCAAAACCAATTTTGCCTGATCACGGTGCCCTGCACCGCGCAAGTGTGTTGTGGTACAAAATGTCATCCCTCGACCATGGGGCATGCCGACATGGTTTTGGCAAATTCCAACGGAGCTCGCCGGTGGCCCCCTCCGTTCCGTCGAGCCACTATGAAATCGGGCACGATGCCCCGTCTCCAGCAAATGGCCTTACCTGCACATGATTCCCCGCTGGTGGCCGATACACGTTTGAAACCCACAGGTTTACCGCTGACAGATGGGGCAACTGTCCAGAAACTGCATCACTCAACCGGCGTGGAAAAGGCCGAGTGTTGAAGCCCGAGAGACGCAATCCTAGCCCATCGGCACACCGCGCGCATCCGCGATTTCACGGGTGATCTTGGCCGCAGGCAGCAATGCCCGCCACTGGCCGGGTGTTGGCGCCCTTGGGACAGTTTTCAGCTCGATCAATTTTAATCTGGTCGCTGGCGGCTTGCTCGGTAAATTTTTTCAAGGGCTGGAACCGACCGTCATCGGTTCCGGCAGCCAAATAATCCTGATCCGATTCTCGTAGAATCAGGTCGCCGCCCCCTTCGCGGTGATAGCGGTGTCCGCTTCGCCTGTGGTCCATGGCAAAGCGCCTTGCCGCTGCGCCCTTGTTAGCGCCCGAATTGGCGTTTGGCAGACAACGATCCAAACTCATTGCGGAAAATGTTGTAGATGGAAAGCGCTGTATGGGCTGTTTGAGCCAAGTTTTTCCGCGCCGATCGTGATGCGAAAAATCCGTATCTTCCTATGTGCTTGGGCTGAACCGAATGGGTGGACCCCAGCTTGTAGCCTGCATCGTAAACAGCCGCATCCGTGTGCCGAAGGGCCCGCGGCGTCTTCCCCTGACCTTTTGCGCGCTGGTATAACCATCAAGCGGGATCGCGGCTGAAAAGGCTCCTCGTCCTGATCGCTTTCAATCAGGTATGACGGATTCTCGGGCCGAAATGCCTTCGAACAAAGAACCGCAATGTGGCCCAGCACCGGACATAATTGCGCAGGACCGATGTGCGGGTTGGCGCAGCATCAATGCCTATCCGAGTGCCGAGAGCGCCGTAAAGAACACCAGAGGTAGACAAACCAACCGACCAAGAGGAGGCATTGCAAGAAGGCCTTGCCAGCGCGAGAATGACGACCCGCAAAGGTACTGAAACGGGTGAGGTTGCTGATGGATTCGATGTCATTGCTGTCCGCTGTCTTTTGGCTTGGCTAACGTACAAGTGTGTAGACCTATTAACCGCTGACTTGGCAAGGGCGGCAAAAGTCGGCTTGACGTTTCCGCAATATTACGTCAGTTTCCCTGGGGGTTTAGGGCGCACAACGCTGCATTTCAATCAAAAAATTACCTTTTAGATCACAGGTCCCATGGCACACTTTTCCTTAAAGGCTCACTGAAAGCTTGATCATCTTGGAAAGCTGCCTACGCTTATTCAGATTTTCAGGCAGGTCGCGTGATTTTTGGGGGGGGTTTTTTGGGGCCGTTTAACTGGAACCGGAGGTCGGGGAAAGTGGGATGCATCGTGCGATTGCGCTGCTTGTTCTAATGACCGCTTTCAGTCTGAGCTGGCATTATTTGTGTCCGTGCTCTGAATGTTAACGGAAGAGTATCACTATGGAAAATAATTAAGACATTGACCGCCGCGGGGTGCCTTTGCGGCCGTGCCCTGGCCGGGCACTGCGGTCTTTCGCAGCAGGAAGAAGTTCACACGATCGGCAACAGGCGGCCAGACCGGCGTTTACTTTGGTCGTAGGATCAGTCGATTTGCCGTCTGGTGAACCGTGGCACGGCTGAGCATAGGCTTGAAATGTAGCGGACGCCTTCGACCTGGCGCTCCAGTCGCCAACCATTATTGCCGAACAAAGGCGGGGTGATCGACATGGATGCATGGGCGTTGCCCAGTCCGACTGGCGAAGCAACCCACGCTACAACGGTAACTTGATCGACCTTCCGAGGGTGACAAGTTTCGAAAACGCTGCCGCGCCTGATTCCTTCTGTACCAACGGCGAACCGTTCAACGTGATCGCGCGTCAAGGACAGCGTAATCAGAGACGTTCGATGACCTTAAGGCCAAGCCGCGTCAAATATCGGCAACCCCGGTTCGCGGTCAGCTGCGCTATCGATGCGAAGCTCGTAATGGCGGCCAGGGTTGGACACTGATGTAGTTGGGTAGTATGTCGCACTGGCGTCCGGAGCTGAAACCAGCGAGCAGGCCGCGGGCTCTGGAGCCGACAACAAGTAGAACTGCCGAATTATCTACACTGTCGGTCACCCGAATGGATATAAATTCAGGGAAGCGTTATCCGACCCATGCACGCAGCAGAGGTTGATCGACTGTGGACGGTCCCTGAATGTCAGGGGTCTGATCGCAACAACTTACCGTTTCATGTCGTTGGCGGACTCACGTATCACGGACTGGGCATGTATCGAGCATAGGCGGGACACGAGCAGCGATGTGCAACATCCCGTTTGGTTGTGATAGGCGACGTTCGTTCCTCGGCGGATGTTGACGAAGAAACGATACTAACCAGACGGTTAAAAGGCTGTGTTTGACAACTTTGACGTTCAAAGCGCCTGCAATCCTGCCTTTCGAGAACCTCAAAGAGGAAGACATGATACACATGGCGTGATAGTTCGCTGTCAAAGGTCTGTCTGCCTGCCCCTGCATAGACGGTGCTGCGAGCAGGTAACTGAGATATAAGAGCGCCTGGCTGGACTCGAGTAAATCCATTGATGCTTTGACAAACGAGCGCTGGCTTGACCTTGCCGCTGATCCGGCTCTGGTCGGCTTACGTGTGCTCAGGAATGCGGAAGTACCTGCACGCATCCGTGAAAAGGACCGTCGGGCAAGATGCAATAGGATCGCCGAAAGTTAGCCACATAGCGGCACAGTATCAAGTCATACAATGAGCGTCGCGTGCCAGCGTCGTGTGGGCTCTTGACACAGCCGGACGCGTGGAGCGGGAGCTTGTATCAGAGGGTGGAAGCTGCGACGACTTGCGCGATCTCGATAGGGCGGACGATCTGTCGGGGGCCCTGTTTGGTGTGTCTAGCTATCCGGCTGACTGCGCCTTGCCTGGGGTCCTTGTTCCAGCTTTAGTAATATCCCGCATTCGCCATTTCGGTGCTGTTCACATAAACGCTGGCGTCGCAGTTTTCCATCACCCTTGGGAATTTTTGCGGTGTCTTCCGTGGGTAGTGACTGGCTTTCCTGCTGCAAGCGTACCGAGTAGTTCCAGAATGATCTGTATTGTGCCTGGCGGGACCCGCTTCGCTGGGCCGGCTGTATCACTGGCTTATAGTGAGAGTGGCAGATCCGCCAAGGTACGGGGTGGCTGCTGTGGTGGAACGATACCAGGAATTCCTCGCAATAATCGCGATTGGGCGGGCGACTGGTTGTGTAGCGTTTCGGGTCTACGCCCCAAGGACTCGCGAGTTTCTGCGGTGGCGTGTGGAATGTGGACGCTAGCAATCGTAGGCTCCGCTTGCGGGCACTGGTACTGGTTTTTATCTTTCTTCGTGAGATCGGTGATACGTGTCGGCTGCCGATCCTGCAGGACTATGTGGTGCGGTTGTCGGCATCATGATCCTGCTGGAGGCGCGCGCCGCGCGCTGGGCCCCGCACATGATGATCGTGGCGGCGTATTTCTTCTCCTACACTGTGCTTGGATACGCAAGAGATGCGCAGCATTAATCGGCGCCAACCAGGGCAACTCGCTGTCCGGAGGGATCGTGACCACCAGTGGATTACGACGAGGGTGTGTTCGGTATTCGCTTGGGGCGTGTCCGACGTCGTTGTAATTCCCTGTTTCGTGCTGTTTCGGCTCCTTGCTGGACCGTGCGGGGCGGGCAACTTATTTCAATTCAGGTCGCGTTCAGCCTGAAATGGGGCATTATGAAGGGTGGGCCTGCGAAGCGCGGCTGTTGTGGTCCTCTGCCATGGACCGGGCTGATCGTGCCGGCTCTTCCAGTCGGACCCACGTGTGACGACGGGGACATTTACGATCCGGCTGATGAAGAAGGTGGGCTTTAGTTCCGAGAAGGCCGGCGCGGTGCGAAGTTGCGTCCTCCGTGAAGTGGTCAGATCATGCTCACCGCTGTTATGGCGCTGCCGCGTTCCTGATGGTGGAGTATGTGGGTATTTTCCTACCCCGGTGAAGGGTGTCGTGAAGCCACGCGTTCCTGCCTGCGAACCATTTCATACATCGCGCTGGTTCTACTTATCCGTGCATGCTTGTGAGGCGCTCGAAGGCAGTTAAATGAGGCCTGTGTCGCGCACCGCCGGTTCGCGACCGCATAGCGCGGTGGAGTTGGCGCATGTGATCTATAGGATGCATTCGCTTTCATATCCGCGCCATCTGCAGCGGCGTGAGCTTTTGCGTGTGATTGAATGCGGTGAATGGGGGTCGGTTCGTGCTGGATTCGGCTCGCATTCCCATAGTGCATGACGGCCGCTCGCTACAATTCATCTTGTTACGTTCGCTCACGGCGGTTAGTATGTAGCACGGTGTGTCGGTGGCGCGTTGCCTGCTTTAATGTCGCCCTATGGTCGCGCGAGTGCGCCCGCTTTGAAGCTGGATGATTCGAACGCGCCGGTGACCAACGCGCTGTGACCGGGTCCACCGTGCGCTCCGGTCCCTGCATTTCAATCCGTGCCGATTGTCGTACTGGTGTGGGCGCTGATGCGCTGGACCGCCGTTTTGAGCCCTGGCCTCTCGCCTTACTGGGCTACGGCCTAACATGAAAATTTTCCTCCTGCTGACGCAGCGCCCTTTTGATGGCCATGTTTCCGTGGCGAAAAGCCAGTTATTTGCCATGACGGTGCCAAAAGAAGGGTTTCTTGACCTGATTGACGGGCTGGTGAACTGGCGGCACGCAATATGATCGGAATTGGCATCGCGACAGCGACGCCAGTGTTATCGGTTGGTGTGGTCAGCCAGACCGGTTGTGGGCGCTGCTCTTGCCGACGTGTCGAGGTCTGTCGCGTGGTAGCATATGTTGGCCATTCCTTGGAACTTAACAGCGGTGTTGTCCATTGATCCTTGGGATGGGTTGCCGACAAACGGCGAACTATATCGTGGTGTCGCGCTGCTGGCGCCGTATGCGTAACGCTGGGTCAGCAGAACGGGCCTGTCGTGCCGGCTGATTTGCGCGGTGCATTTGTTCGTGTCATACTTCGGGATCATGGCGGATGTGACGCCCCCCGCAACCGGTTGGGCTGGCCCAGTTTTCGCCGCCGCTGCGGTGTCGGGCGCGATCCGATCAAGACGGGTCCCTGATCGCGTTTTTCTATTCGCTGCGCAAAACCGCCGCGCTGCCTTTTTTGTTCTCTACAACACGAATTGTTGTTGATTGGATGTGACTTGGGCGCAAGGAATAATTCGTGTTCATTGTTGCCAACTGTGGCGATGCTGTTGTTTTGCGGCGGCAAACAGGGGTGGTTTTCTGGCGAAAAAACCGGTTCTATGAGGGCGCTGCCCTGCTGTTGATCGCCTTCAACGCTGTTTCCGTCGGGGTTACTGGATGGATAATGGTCTCACCCCCGTAATCTTGAAACGTGATCCCGGTCGAGATTGTGGATGCGGGACGGCGCCTGACCGGCCGCTGGTGAAGGAGCTTTCGCGTTCGGGTCTCCGGTTGGGATCCGGTGTTGTGATTCCGAACGAGTTCGTCGCACTATGTGCCGATCATTACAGACGGCACGGCGAGGAGCGGCTGGACGACCTGCCGGTTCTGACCTTCCGTCAGGACGGGGATGCGATGATCATTCCGATGATGTTCGCCTTTGGCTCGCCGCTGCAGAGGCTGGTTCTGGACTGGGATCAGGAGGTTCCCTGCGCGTGGCTCAAACCGGTGCCGCAGCCCAGCAAAATAATCTGATGTTTAATAACCGGCGCTACTTTACTTCTGGCGGCTGTGGTCATGTTACAACCGGGGACGCAACTCCGCGTGGCGCCCCGCAAACAGGCGGCTGCGTAGATCGCACTGCTGTAAAGCCGATAATCACTTCCACAATCTCCGTTAGGAACGGGGAGGGATTGAATCTTTTCCCTTGCGGCATTAATGGGCGTACTGGACAGTCTGAAACGGCGTTAGCCGTATTTCCGAGAGAACAGATATGACCCCATTCGCGTAATTGCCGGCGTAGCAGATGTACGTAAAACGCCCTGCACCCTAACGTCGATGGTATGATCCAGCGCTGGATATCCTTTCATGGCGGTTTTCCATGGACGCAGATGGTGCTGTTTTCTCCGGTTTGGCGCCCTTGGCCCACTCGACCAGTATCCCTTCCAGCCTGAAAACGAGGCATTGGAGAAATTTCAAGGCCGCAGCGCTCAAGCACGGCGGTGTGGCTGATCCCGGATCCATGTTTTCATCACCGATCCCGAGGGACGGGCGATCCTACAACACTTCGTTTCGTGATCAACCGCAGGGCGAGATCATGCCGCCGTATGCAAGATGTTTTCGTTCCGCCCTTTATGAAAGCAGGCATTGCCGCAGGGACAGATTTCTGTTGTGGTTCGACGTAACCGGAAATGTGGGCCGTTTCGCGGGCCTGTCGAATCTGTTAACGATATGTGGTTCCCCGAAACCCACGCCGGCAGCTGACATCTCAGGGTGTGGAGTGCTTTTGCATCCGCGTGCTGACCGCACCACGACCGCGACGCAGAAACTCCGCCGATTGCGGCGGTCCACTGCGGTGCAGTTCCAGTGTTTATGTGATCGATGTGAACCGGTCTGGGGTTGCAGGGGCGTTGGTAATCCTGCGTGATTGACCCGACAGCCAGGTTCTGCACCAGTCGTCAGGGCAAGAAGATTATGTTCCCGATCGAAATTGCATCCTGGACATGTCTCGCCGCGCAGCGCGAAACGGGGATAGAAGGGGCTGGGCCAGGTGCTCAAATCCTTCCGCGACCGCCCTCTATCCGATTTCTCCGGTCTAATGACCGCACGAGCGCACGGATGCCTATCTGAAGCGCTGCGGACCCCTCGAGATTAATCCACACAGGGACCAAGGCGGGGCTTGATATGATGGCACCTGCAATGCGTGTGCCCTATACGCCGGACGCTGCAGGCGAAGACAGCCCTGCGGGCTTTGCCTTCAAGGTCCCGCCCGCCTTTCTGAAGACCTCTGCCAAATCGACCAGCCGGAACTGGCCGTTCCTGCTGGCTGAACCCTCACCTGACGGCACCACGCGCGGCTGCCGTTCCAAATTCCCCTCCGTCAAGAGCCCGGTGTTCTGACGGTAAACACGGAGACCGCATCATCCAGCGGCTAGGTCCTTGCAAAGGCGGGCGGCGTGCGTCTGCCGTACTTCATGCGCAAGGCCCGTGCTGCCGCAGACATTGGCGGAGAACGATTCTTATGCATGCGATGAGAGACTATTCGTCAGCGATCCAGCTTGCGATCCGCCGACCGGTGGAGCGCACTGCGCCAAGCACAAACGCGCTTACACGCGGACCCAGTGCCGCGAGGCTGCACAGTTGCGCGGACGTCGAAAACACTGTTTGAATCGCTGGGCATCATGGAGTCCTATTGGGCGTTTTCCGGGCAAACACGCCTTCAAGCCTGAATCCGCAGGCATTTCGATCAAGGGCAAAACTGGCGATGTCAGCTTGCTGTGGAACCGGATCACCCGCGCAGCCGGACTACAGGTGCATACCGCCGGCACGCTCGATCAAACCGCTGGAAGCGGACAGCGTGGACTCAGGAGGAGGCAGGACGACGAGCGACGCATCAAAAGCGTCCGAGATGCGCGGCGCTCTCCAAGCCCACTTATTTTCCGAAGTGCTGATGTGGACCAGTGGTGACGAGCATAGGAACGTTGGTTAAAGCCAACGTCACAGGTATGCGTCGCTCCGAGGACAAGTTTAATCTACGAGGCGGTGGTTTTGTGCCCTCGATCGAGGATGCGTTGGATCGCGGTGCTATTGCAATCACAACATTCAGGCTATCGTGGTGCGCCCCGTGTCTTGGTTCTTGCATTCACGACAAGGTGGAAGAGATCCTGACCCGCTATCTGGGCCTCGCGCAGGGGGGCGTCAGAAATTGATGCGATCCCACCTGAAAACTACGGTTTCACCCGAAACTGGTGCAGGATGATCGCCAAGGTCCGCCCCGCAGCTGGACGCCTATCTTGTGACCGAGCGGTCGGTGGAGACATCGCGGGCTTGGATCTGGGGCTTTGCCGGCGCGTCTTCTACAAACTCGAAGACTTTATGGAGCTGCACCTGAACATCCTGCGGGGGCGCTTCAGGCGCGCAACAAATCGCCGTTTTTCACTGCACTGGTCGATCTCCAAGCAGCCGACGGGCGTGTTTCACGCGTGCCGAATCAGCCGCGGAAAAATCCATCACAACGTTTCGCGACTGGATTCAGGACATGGGCGCGTTTTACGGGCCGAACATTTTCCTCGGCGGAAACTTCGGCCACCTACCGGAGGGCTGGACAGGCCCTGCTGAGCCCAGTGGCCGCGATAAGGAAGCGCAGGAAACTGGCCTCGCGGCGCAATTCGGGTCCAAAGCAGACGTTCTTAATGCGACCAACGGCACATCGACCCTGCAACAAGATCGTGTTCAGCGTTGTTGCAGCCTGGCGATATCGTGCTGATCGATCCGCGATTGGCCACAATCGCACCACTATGGCATGGTGCTGGCCGTGCGCAGGTGCAGCTATCCTCGACAGCTATCCGCTCAGTGAAAATACTCGATTAATGGCGCTGTGCGCTGTCGGAAATCCAAGGAACGGCCTGCTGGAGATGAAGGCCGCAGGGCAAGCTGGACCGCGTTCGGAATGCTGCTGTTGACCCAACTGCACCTTTGACGGTGGTTTATAGACGTTTGAGCGGGTGCATGCAGGAATGTGCTGGCGATCAAGCCTGGATCTGATTTTCCTGTGGGACGAGGCGTGGTTGCCTTTGCGCGGTTCAACCCGAATACCGCCAGCGTACCGGCATGAACGTCCGCCAATGAGTGCCTGCGCGAGCGCGTCAAGACCGGCTTGCGCTCGCAGGCCTAATGGAGGCGCAGCAGGAAGAGGCTGGAAGGATGCGGATTCACACGAAACGCTGCTGAAAACCCGTCTGATCCGCCACGACAGCACGGGTGCGGTTTATTCCACAACAATCAACCCCCACAAGACACTGACCAGACCCTGCGTCAGGGGCAGTAATGATCCACGGTCAATGATCAGGACTTACAAAGGTGAAGGTAAGCAGAGTTTTTCACGAGGCGTATAATGACGCATAACCTCGACCTCGCCTAACTACCCAGATCATTGCATCGCTGATGTATGGGGCGGCGGCAGGTCGGCTGGAAGGCTTCGAATTTTGGTGCAGGCGCCAGATCGAGGGCCGCGAGTGTCCATGCGGCGCGCGATCAGTGACCACCCCGCTTCTTTTGCAAAAATAAAATTCAAGGTTTTTTGGACAGCCGGAGACAATGATCCCCAGAGAAGCACCGCGAGAGTGGCGTGAACCAGTTACTATGACGCAGAGCAGGGCT
>Ga0163217_1064598_pt1 | contig 20074 bp, 15 predicted proteins | sample SynspAceP_FD_185933 | JGI IMG/M metagenome (GOLD analysis project Ga0163217, IMG submission 185933) | Saline lake microbial communities from Ace Lake in Antarctica - Synechococcus sp. Ace-P (PacBio error correction) | ecosystem: Environmental > Aquatic > Non-marine Saline and Alkaline > Saline ...
AGAGAGAGAATTTAAGGTTTTTCAAAGTGGATAAACTGATTTTTGAAATTCCCATTAATTTTTAAGCACTTTAATTAATTAAACTTTATGAAGAAAAAATTTACACCAAAAATATAACTGTTTGCGGCTATTGAGTATTTTAATCAATTGGCTTCACTAGTAAAAGTATTTAAGTAAAAGTTTGGCATTGGGGCCTTCAACATTTTGTTGAATAATAGATTTTGTTTGGATTTTTTTGTAAAGCTAATTTTATTTGATAATGGGAAAATGAACCATACTGCCTTTTACTCCTCGTGTGCCCTAAATGATCCGCTGCTTGTTTTTTCTGTAATTAATAAATAGCGTTTAAAGAAGAAAGAAAGGCTTTGGTAACTAAATACATAGCAATGGTTAGTGCCTCGGGTTTTATTTTTAATCTTTCTTAAGCTTTGATGAAATTTTGCGTCATACACGAACATTTTTCAGGCTGATTCAAAAATCTTTCCTAAAACTACTGGATTCTGTACTACGGTTTTGGTAATTCCTTAAATGGGAAATTTCTATCTTGGTATTGGGTTGTAAATTATTTTAAATTCGTTATGGACTGCTTCAAAGGTTAGATTAATATATGAATATTGTCCGGAGGTATTTTTTGATGGGAAGTGTGGGCTTTGAAATGATTACCGCCAACATTCATTATATAAGTGGTGAAGATAATTGGGTGTACAATATTAATGATGACCATGAGAAGAGTCTATGGAAATGTTGGGAAATAGCTTTATTTATATACACGCTAACTTTTATACATTAATATTCAATTTGGGGACTTTTAAACCATTAACCGTTAAAACTAAAAAGAAATTGGGGCGGAAGTGCAAAAAAAATAAAGGCGCCTAATGACTACAGTAGGTTGTTTAGGGGGCTTAAAAAAATATTAAGCCGTTGGTTTTTAATTTGGTCACTTTGTTTTTTCAATTCCAAAATGGATTAAATTAAGGTTACTACCAAGAGTCTTGACCTTCTAAGGTCTAGTCCAAGAAGAATCAAATTCGCATTGTCTTTAAGTCTTGGTATATTACTTGCAATAGCCTAAAAAGGTATGTTGGGCAAGTTAACTTAATACATTAAGTTTGCGATTTTCCGAACTCTTAGGTATCTGCTGTAATAGAACCCAATGTTCACAGATTTTACCGTTTCATCAAAACCGTAAAAAAATCCATGGTGACATATGTCCATTATCTGGGCCAAACTTGGTGAGTATGCAATGCCACTAATCCCCTTCTGCAATAGATCTAACAAAAAATCAATAGATTTTTGGGGGTACTCAATTGCCATTACTTTTCAAAATAGTTAATAAAACCTTGGGTGCCATCCGCGACCAATGCGGATTGTGTGAAGATATTCCTTGCCAACATATTTTTCTATAGCGGTTTCTGGATTTTCCTTCATAGGAGGTCCTGTAAACGGCTATGGCATTTTTCTTGTTTTTTTCTAAGTCCATAAGATTATTTTCTAAGTTATAGTTTATCAAATTACTTTTCACACTTGTCAAAATAGTAGACCTACATTATGAATTATACTTTCATTTTAACAATCAAAAGTAATCATTTTGTCGATAATCTTTTTGTGTCAACTTTCATTTTCTTTGCTTGTCCAAAGAAACCGAAGCAAAAGAAAAAGACACCTTCTCCAAATGAATTTTTAGACCAAGTCTAAAAAAGCCGGTTTCAAAACTCCGCGCTTTTTTTAGGAAAAAAGCTGGATTTCGGAGCTTTTGAATCCTATTCTGCGGAGAAAGGAACCTAATCGAAAGGCTTCCAATGTGTTATTCAACTTATTTAAATTTGTTTTTTGGCAAAGAAATAAGTCTAACCATGCAATAGAAAATTGGATTATTCTACCGATTTTTTATTCCGTGCTATACAATATTTTTCAAAAATCAAAATAAAAGAATATTACCAACGCTAATTTACATATTATGGATTTTGAATGGCCCCAATAATGGGATGGGATATTTTCATAGGTTTTAAATAAACTTACTTTGTTTAAGGGTGTAAGCTAATTTTGCTTTGCTACGTGTTGTTTAAGGGAATAGTTGAGGCAGCATTTTTAATCCTTTGAGGTTACCTTACGCTAATTTCCTTGCTCATTTCCGATTTAATTTTCCGCCTTTATTTTTGGCGTTGCTTTTTTCTCTGAAAAGGCATAAGCAACCAGACAAAAGGTGGTTATCCGGAACAATATAGGTAGTATAGGAACTGGTAATATTTGGCCCACTGATATTGTATTCAGGAACTATACCAACCTTGTATTTCAGTTTTTCCTGACCTTTGAATAAAATTTAAATTTAATTCTTGTTTTCCAATGGGTAATACAAAGCAAGATTCACCCCTTTCATTAGTGATTTCACTAAATTGTCCCCTCTTTTTTTCATCATAATTCATCCGGATGCCAATGCCAACAGTGGCATCAATTTTTGCGGTGGTCTGTCCGTTTTCACCTAATCTTGTCCACAACATGCCAAAAATTCGTTGCGAACATAAAAAAACAACCCTAGTATGTTTGGCCCTTTCCTTCTACATCTGAAACTGGTCAAGAATTTTGAAGCATAATGCAAAACCTTCTGTTTATTTTTAAAAGTTGACTTTTCTGCCAACCGGTTTCTAGGGCATGTTAGGGCCGTTAGTTTGTCCACTTTCCGTCTATTAAAATCAAATTATGCCCAGCACTGCCCTTGGCATAGGCGGAATTTTTCGGCAACTCACGGTATAGGCAATCGTCCAGAATCTCTAAAAAATCTTTTTGCAATAGGCGGAAACAGAAAAGTGTTAATTTTAATCATTATGTTTGTGGCCACTGCCATGGTCCCAATATCAAAAATAACCACTGCGCATCCGCATCAAACCACTTCTTGAAAAACAAAATGCCCTGCCCATGGATATAAATAGGAGGGCCCGTTCGTTGGTTTTAAGGCAAATTGCCCATTGGTGGCTATATACTCCCAATCTGGATGATGATACTTTTTAGCTCCCTTTAAAATAAAATTTACGGTCGCTCCCCTGTCACCGTCATTGTTCAGTAAACGCAACGCTCTTAGGTCTCACCATATGGGAAATATACGTACATATCCTCAATGGTTCTGTGTAGAAGTCGGCAGTGGTCTTTGTTGGCTTTGTCGCAGATATCCTTGGAAAAGTTTTAAATTATTAAGGAAACGTTATGGGTCGGTGCGAGGCTAGCTCAGTTTTGTACCATCCGATACACCTGATGCTTTCATGCTTTCGCACCATAGTTTCAATGGCATAGTCCGAACCATTCTTCAGAATTTTTGTATCCGGAAAATAGGCTGCCACCGTTGCCCAGTTGCTTGAAATTTCCATGGTAAGCCAATTATTAGCGGCTGCTGAAATTCCTATTGTAATGGGCGTGATTCGGGCAAACTACTGAGCAGTAATGTTTTGTGTGGCAGGGGGAAATATAATCGCAGTTTGATTAGTCCGTAAAAATATTTTGGTCCATACTTTTGCTCGGCAGCGACCTCTAACCAGCCAGTACAGAGGTTGCCGCTTTTAACCGCTGGGTAAGGAATTGCTCTTGATTATAAAAATTCTTTTAAGAAAACAGTCTATATATGAGCATATTTCGGTTCCGGTTTCCCAAATAAGTATTGGAATATTTGGCTTAACTGGCCTAAATGCTATTGGATAGCAAGCCCCATTCGCTTGTCATTTTTGGGGCCTTTGTAGTACCAGTCGCGTGCCCATCTGCAAGATAGGGTACTTTGGTCCCTGTACAGATTTTGTATTAGCAGAACACATTGTTAGAAATGGTATCGGCAGCCGCCAACTTCTCGCGTCGTTAATTTTAGGAATTTCTTTTTCGTAGGTCAGAGGTAAGGGCTCCATTTTTATAATAGTCCAATATGTGGCGTTGCATGCCGCTATGATATTACCATTGCTATGTGCTAATTTTAACCTTCCATTCCTGGATAATGCAAGATTGATTTGATTCAGCATATTTCTATCGTCTCGGGATAGTAAGTGATAACATCTTCTACGGTAGTTATACTTTTCCAATTTTGCTGTGCAAGTAAATTTGTTCAGTATTGCAAAAAATAGATAAGTAGTGATATTGATTTGATGATTTTAAAGCCATGACTTTATTTTTGAGTGAACTTTGTTTTATGGCATTTGTTTTTCTAGGATCAGGTTGGGTACTCCAGATTATTAATTTCCCCTTCATTGTCTACTTGCAAGCCTACAGACCGCATTAAAATCCGACTTCCCGTTTTTGCAGTTAAAGGTTTTGGATTCGAACTTTCTCCATGATGGGTTCAAAGGCACCAAGCCTTGCTTAACGAGGATTAATCGGCTTGCCCAGAAAGCCTTTTTTAATAAAAACCAGATGGGCATATATAGCGGAGTTATCCTTTAACAAGATTTTGGATTGAATAATTCCCAAGCATTTGGTGCGGTAAAACTAAACCAGTAGTTTTTGTTTTCCCCTTTTTCAGGATCAATTCGTAGAAAGTCCCAGTTTTCGGGAGTCCCAATTGGAAACTACCGGCTAAATAATTCTTCACCCATTGCCAATAATCCTGTTTGCTCCGCTGTTTTTTCCTTGACTGTCCATTGCGTTCAATAATTAAATTAGGTTGGGCTCAATGAATGGCATTACTCCTGGTACATTGTAACAAGGCAGACTTGGAAAGTGGTTTTTAATGATATTGTCTTCAATGCCAAACTATCATATAAGGGTTCACTGATTTGAATTCCTCCAGCATGCCGGTACGGATCGTCATAAGAGTAATTAAGGCATCCGTTTTTTCTTTTTTTAGATTTATTTGTAAAACGTAGGCCTTAGTAAGTGACTCCCTGAAATAGAAAGTTTTTTGGCCGCGCCTTCTTTTCTATGAGTTGAACACCATGAAAATGGCCACTTTCACTGGGGATTTTTATTTTATTGTTTGATAAGGATTACCTTCTGGCTCGGAACTTAAAGCTTTAAAAACTCGGACACATTTGCTACTTGTTTGCTCAAAAAACCCGTGCATAGGACATAGCCATAGGAAAACAATTTAGAAATAAGCTCTTTTTAAAGAATGTTTGTGTGCCCATTAGTGCTTTAATTTATTGTGAAACTATCTTTCTGTTTTAACGATAAATTCTTATCCTCATCAAAAAAAATAATATATGTTGGATTTTATCATATTTCAGAAGCAACGGTTTTAAACCTACTATTTTCTATGAAATACAACCCAATTTTCTTGTTAAAAAACGATTTAAATAAATTATCTTGGACTTTAAATTTTTCTTAATTTATAGCCAATTAAAAACGCTATTATGTCCAAAAAGAGTAAGTAACCATTTTCCTTTCCTTGTTATATTTTGATATTTAAATATTTCAACCGCTTATTGGTCATACCCAAACGGATTATTCGGTGCTTGCTTTATTGGAAGTATTATTCTGATGCAGAAAATCAACTTTACAAAACAACAAAGTGAGATTTCCTTTCCAAATATTGTTCAAAAGACAAGAATCGATAATTGAAGCTTCAGACGAAATAGATTGGGAAAGGTCATCACACAATTATAAAAGAAAAGTTAACGGGAGTCGCTAAGGGGATTTTCCGTAAAGACCACCTTTTAAATCCTGTGATTACCAAAAGGATAAAAAAGGAGGGCTATAGCAATAGAAAAATTATTTTTGTCGAATCCATGCGCAGGGCCGTCAGGTGACCAGCAGCTTTTTTTAATCCTCAGGTAAAAGGAAGATCTGCAACTATAATTTATAGCAAAGTGCCATAGTGATCTGGCATTTTAGAGCGACATCTATCAACATTGTTTATTTTAAATCTGGTTAAAAAGGCTTTGCTGTATTTGCCTTTGACCCTTAACGGACAAGGAGAAAGTTTGCAATATTTTGACCAACCAGGGCAAGTCACGCTTTAGTGCCAACGCGTGAGCATTCCTTTCCTGGGGCGCAGTTGTTTATCAATGGGGAGTCTACGGCCAAAATATATGATTTGGGAAACGGGATTAGGGCAAGTGGATTATTTTTATTCGCGTAAGGAAGTGGATCCAAAGCCGGATTGGAATCACAGGAAGGTTTTGGTGGAGGTACACGACAGCCTCTATAGCAAGCCTTTGATGAGCGGAATAAAAGCAATCAAGCACCGGAATGCTATATCACCCGACCTTGGAAATACCAGCTAAAATCAGGTGGGCTCAAGACGCAGAGCATGAATTTTCCGCTAGGGGTATTCAGCTTGGTTTGGGACCAATGGCCAGATCTTTTGGAAGTGAGGGCTCCCAAACCAACTTTGAATGATAACCCAAAAACGCGGATATGTTTAAGTATTCAGGGCGCACGTGATACCTATGAAGAAACACGATTGGCCTACAAAGCTTTTTGGTAAAGAAAGAAAATATGATGATGGTAAGAAGACAAATGCGGGGCATCAATACTACCCTGAAAACAGGGAAAAAGCCAAATGTACGCCTTTTTTCCAAAAAAAGCATTTGGATAACCCGGGAAAATTCCCAGGATGGGGAAGTGGTTAATTATTGCGAAGTAGAAGAACTGTATGTTACGGAAACAGGCCAGCTTTTCAACATCGGTCCGGTAGCAAGTTTTTTTTATTTTGATTGTGAATAAAACTTTTTGACGCCGGAAGAAATATGGAAGGATGGTTGAATGGGGATAGGCAGAATATGAATCCAACATTTAATCATTTAAAAACAAAAAGTAGAAAGCAATTTAATGGTTATTCCAAAAGTGCCAAAAAGGGAAAATTGATATTTTCCGGACAAACGGAATTTTGAAGGCTAATACCTCAATAAAATATCTTAAAGTGCTTGAAGGGGATAAAAAATATATTCCATTTGTAACCTTTTTGGTACCGAAACAGCCCATGGGCAGTGTCTGCTCTTTAACTGGATAATTTGCAGGATAAGGAGTCGGACGAAGCTTTATTTGCCATCCCATTCAATTTGGCCAAAAAAGGTGTTACCCGTAATTGTCCTGATTTACCGCGGGTTTGTGATTGGGGCCAGGGTATTTTAAAAGGATGCCTATTTTGGAAAAACACCTTCTTATAAACAGTGGTTTGGCCGGTATTTTTAAATGGGGAATAGACGGTGGCATTTCATGTAGAGGCTATAGAAAACTTACTTCAATCTTGCGTGGAAGAATTGAAACTGGACGCTAAAAAAAAATAATCGGAATATTTAAAGGTGGCTTTAATTCCAGCCTTTTGCACGCTGCAGTTTCAGGGGTGGAATTTTCAAAGTTGTTGTTTTTGGAGCCAATGCTTTTGCGTTTCGAATCCATTGTTTCCAATAAAGATTAATGATCCGGCCTTAATTCCTTTGCCGGTTGCGGGGCCTTGCCACAATTACGAACCTCCCAGACTTGTCGCAGCGTTTTCCCTAGGAAACTAAATGTTAGTTACGGATAAGGATACTTTGGCGCCTGAGGGTTTAAAAGGAGGCCTATGAAATTTGTAAGCAAACTACTATGAATCCATGAAACAGGGCCAATACTTTTCTATCGAAAGGTTAATTTAACAGAAGAAGCGATGGATTTTGTAAATGAAGGTTTATATGGACCTTTAACGGGTTATCATAAAATAACCATTAGTATGCATGAAAATAAATTTAATTCTTGCATTAGTAAATCTTAAGTATAATTGGCTGTAAAGATTCTAAACCAGTTTATAACAGAATTGTCTGAAAAGGAATAGCCATCTGTTTACTAGCAGATGAAAATGCCATTTTGGCCAGTGAGGGATTTATTAGGATGAGAAATTTGTTCATGGCTGGTTGGAGATGGCCCCCCCCCCCCCCTGACTCCCGAATCTGGCCTAAATTCAAGAAATCTTGAAACTGACACCGGACAATATGGAACGCAAAGATGCTGCGGCCGATAATTATCCATTATGGTACTCACTTCTTTTTACCGATCAGGATTAATTTGATGGGGCCATGTTGGATATGTTACAATCTGAACCAAAAACTCACGTCTAGAAGTTTAACACCCTTCCCGATACTATTCATTTTCTAAAAAGGATTTTCAAAATGAACAATTGGATATGGCTGAAATTATTTCGGGACTTCGAATACCATTAAGGATGGCTTGCTTGCCCCGCTTACAGAAGGTAGGGAAAAGTCCATGGTCGATAGATGTTAAGATGTTGTAACGATCTGAAGAAATGAAGTAAAATGTTGCCCGATGGGATATCTAAAAATGGTTCCAATGCAACCCGGGAAGGAAGTGAAAATTGGCGAATTGCTTACAGATTTCTTTCCGATATACTGGATGACCGGGGGATGAAAAGTTTCTTGGAACTGGGCCGTAGGCATTGGCGATTATTATTTATTGCAACCCACCACCCCACAAAGAACTTGGAATACCTAAGGCTGCGACGATCCATGGTTGCGAGTTAATTATCAAGCTTATGTGGAATTGTATGTTTTCAACCAAGCTTCGCCAAGGCCAAACAAAAGGGAGCCTACCGAAAAACCATTGCATGAGATGATGGATAGGATTTTTGGAAGCTGTAGAATGGAGACGGATTGTTTATGGATGCGATAAATCCCCTAAACAGGAGAAGTTGTTACAGGAACGCCTGCCTTGAATTGGGGTTAACCCTTAAACGATTTTACTGCTGTTTATATGTTGGATAAGGATCCCTACATATAAGGAAGCCATATTGAAGATATATTCCAATTTAAAACAAATACACCAAACTATGATTGGGAGAAGGGAGTGCGATGGGTATGCGGATGCCATTGAAAGGCGCCCCTAAATTTTGGTATAATCGGATTCGGTGGCCTCCCCCGTTGCAAATGGATGGACAGTGAAAATAAAGTGATGTGGGCCTTAATGCAAGCAAGAAAGGGCATTATAGAGGTTGGCATGGGGATGGCAATTTTGCCAGGCACTACATTAATGTTATAAATTTATGGTAAAAGCAAGCGTTTTTGTATGTAAAGCCTTGGAGAGATGACCCTGTTACTTGGAAGCGGAAGCAAAAAGGAGACTCATTATTGATCTCAAATTAAAATCTGAACTACCTTGGAAAGGAAAACTATTTTTGATAAGCCTAGGGCACAAGGCGAATATGAGTTGCCTATGGATTGGGGCCAGAATCAAATCATTCCTGAGTGGGTTTAACAAAAGGCCGATAAGGATCGGGAATATAACGCTGCTGGATTATGACCAGTCCACCAAAATCCAATTAAATTTCAGGGCATCAACTTAATCGATGTCCTTGCCATTTGAAATAAAGGATAACAAAAAGAATGGTGGTGTATTATTGCTTAAATTCACCTATATAAAAAATCTTAAATTGTAATTTAATGAATTCAGACATACCGTAGCCCTAAGTTAAAAATAACCCCAAAGGCTCGCCTGAAGAAAAAGAATTTCTCTCCCGCGGCGGCAAATTGGTTTCCTATTCCGGAGTCCCGGAAATTTTTCATCCTTGCACCAAAATAGGGAAGAAGAACGATTTTGATTATGGTTGTCCATGGAATTTGAATACCAAATGGCGGATTATGAGGGCCATAATCAACATCCGGATCACACCAAGTTTGTAACATCGACTTATTGGGCCAAGTACGTAGATAAGTTTTTGGAAAATTGGAATTACGAAGCAGATTTAGTTCGTAAGAAAACGAAGCCTATGGTCGGTTTTGTAGGCGTGGGTCTTTGGACTTGATGGTACCGGCCCTATTTTCCATTACTTCATGCAATTCTTTCCAAGGTCTCGAATTTCTAAGTCGCTCCATAGCTTTCCTTAGTGGTAAAAAGTCAGATGCGGCAAATACATTACAATTGTCCATTTCATAAAGCTTTTTAAAAGGATTGGTGCAGTTTTATTTAATTTAAAGGGTTCCAAGCTAGTAGACATCAAGGCCGGCCCCGGCGGATCTGAGTTTTTTTTCCCAAGGCATCCAAAAGTGCCATTTCATCAATCAAGGCCCCTCTACGGAATTTGAATAATAATAGCGGTCTTTCTTCATCACAGAAAACTCCTTTGCAACACCAAATAAGATGCTTGGTTTCCCTTAATTTTAAAAACAGTAATGCATGGAAATAAAATCACATTCTTTTGATCATTCTACAAGGGTTGTCATATTTCCTATTCACGTTGGGGCAATTTCTCCTAGATTTCTGGGGTCCATACCAAAACCTTGCCCTAAACCAAGGCCGCCATTCTGGCCATACTGGGCCAATTTTGCCACAACCAATTATGCCCAGCCGTTTTTTCGGCATATCAAGTCCCAAACCATTCTTGGCTTCGGCCATAACCCAAGCTTATTGTTCAAATTTGTTTTTTTGTAATGTGGGCAATTTTTTGCCAGAGCCAAATTAGCATGGCAAAGGCCTTCCTTTCAGCCAACCGTCCTCTTCCGCGTATTCTGGAATATTGAACCACCACAAATACCTCGTCATTGCAGCAGGGATATCAATGGCATCAATTCCTACTCCGTATTTTACAATTGCTTTGGAGCTATTTTTGCCGAATCAAATTATTTTTACGGGTCCCATAGGGGTGTAGCACATTAAATAGGATAATCAACAAATCCGTTACTTCTTTAGCCAGTATATCTTTCCGATACGCCATCCGGCAAGTAAAACTAAATGGTGTCCTTGTTTCCTTAAGGGTTTGTCTACAAGTGGAGTTTCTCACTCCCATATCGGTCCTGACTATTTTCCATATTATGGTGAAATCGGTATGATGGGGTTTGTATAAATAGGGAAGTTCCTACTTGTAACGACGATAAACTACCTCTTAAAACAAATATAAATAGAACAATGTAATGGAATTAAATATAGTATTCCGAGAATGCTTTATTTCCTTTCAAATCGAACGTACTGTTTTAGTACTCCAATTATTTTCTATTTTGGAAGAGTTTGGTCCTTTACAAAATCATGGTAAATCCTCTGGCTTTTTTGTATGGATTTTTAAGATAAATCTACTTGCCCTGCTAAATGGGTGGAACACTCGCTGAACCTCTTTCTAAATACGAACCTGTGCCTCAAATTTCTCTATGAAGGCTCATTGTGATATCGCATGGATACTTGGCATATTAATCGGTGAAATAAGACCGGTCTATTTGTTTTTAATCCAGAATGGCCACATATTTTTTAATAACCCCCCTTGTTTTTCCAACCGGCCGGATTCTTTCGTATTACGGGAGAAAGGGGTAAGGTGAGATGGCTGCAATTTCCTTTGTCGTTTTTTTTGAATCTTTTTGTAAAATCCTGAGAATAGTAATATCCAGTTTGATCAAGTTGCTCCATAAGTTCTAAAAAAATTACTTTAAAACAGATATTATTTAAGGTTAAAGTAAAAATTAACTTTAAAGTTCTACAATTAAAGTTTAATTAACTTAATTATTATGTAATTTACATGATTGGCCCTGTTTATTTGGTAATTTTGATAGTCATTAACACTTTTGTTTGATTACGAAATAGATGAAAATTATGAATGCAAAATTCTGGTAAATCGGAGCCCAACGGCAATTGGGGTTCAGTACTGACGCAAAGCCACTACAAGTAGATTTTGGCTGTCGGCAATGTAAAATCGCTTCCGAATAATCCATGAAGGCATCTTAATTTTCATGTTTATTTTGAGGTATTGGATGCTACTGATCAGAAAATCAAATTCACAAGTAGTAACTAAACATGCCATTACGCAAGTGTATCATTTGGCGGGCAACATTTTATCTGCCCAAGGGAGAGGCAAATCCTTTGGCCACCTGGGATTTAACATGAACATGCTGTTTCAATGTCCTTGGGAAGTATCGAAGAATCAGCGAATGGACAAGGTGTTTTTTTCCAAGTTCCATTGCCGTTTTTTGGGGAAGACTGCCCTGCGGATATACCCTAATAATGCCATCTTAACCCTGCCAACTTGTTTATGGAATTGAGCAAGCCGCCGGAGAAACTGGGCACAATATTAATTACTTGAAATATGGATTGGATGTAAAGGTCCCTACGCCTATCCGGAGTTATTCTACCAATCCATGCCAGGCGGTGTACTACCGATTACGCTGTGGATATTTTTCACAGGCGGTAATTGGGAAGAAGGAATTTAGTTGCTTCTTAGAAGAAAGATACTACACTACCCATGATTTTTTTATGGAGGACGCTATAAAGAGCCACCATAGAACTCATGGAGGCACCTAAAAGAAAAATTACTTTAGAAACATCGTATAACCTTGCGGAAGTAGTTTTTCAACCAAAGGATATAGGTGGAAGAACATCGCGTAATTATTATCCTGATTTTCAAGTGAAAATACGAGCACCGACTTCGGCAGGAAATTGCATCGCATGGCCTAATTCTCAACGACACCGAGGCGTTTAAAAGATTGGATGGAAGCCGGAGACGACCTTAAGTTAATTAAACCCGAACTATGATCGAAAAGCTTAGGGAACATTACGGAACCCGATCCAAAAAATCATTAGGGAATCCTTTTGTAATTCAATATGAACGGGCATATGTCCTGTCAACAAAAAATAACTGGAGAAATATGTTCAAGCAATAAAGAACGATTTACAGAAGGAACTTGAATGCCATTAAAGCGGATGGTTTATATAAGGAGAAAGAAATTATTACTACACCCAGGGTGCAGGAATCAAAACCACAATAACTCAGGAGGTACTAAATTTTTGTGCCAACAACTATTTGGGTCTTTCCGCCCATCCGGATGTTATTAAAGCGGGCAAGGATGCTATTGACTCCCATGGTTATGGAATGTCGTTCCGTTCAGGTTTATTTGCGGTAACCCAGGAAATTACAAAGGAATTGGAGCGCAGACCGCCCGAGTTTTTGGGTATGGAAGATTGTATTTAAATATGCAGGCCGCCTTCGATGCCAATGGTGGAACTCTTTGGAAGCCTATTTTGGTGCTGGAGGACGCTTATTATTTTCCGATGCACTTACCATGCTCCATTCATAGACGGTATTAGGCTGTGTAAAGTCAAACGTTTTTAGGTTTGAACTACCATGTCCATGCCGGACTTGAACAACAATTAAAAGGCAGCAAGAAGGTTCCCGAAGAAAATTAATTGTGACCGATGGTATCCTTTTCCATGGCGAACGGAACCATCGCCCCAATTGGATAAAATCTGTGAATTTGGCGGATAAAATATGATGCCATGGTTTGAAATTGACGAATGTCAACTCAACAGGTTTCTTGGGTGCCACAGCCCGTGGATCCAATGAGTATAAAAATGTAATGGGAAGAATCGATTTATTAGGCAGGGACTTATGGCAAAGCTCTTGGAGGCGCATCGGCGGATTTACGGCAGCGAGAAAGGAAATTGTTGGGACATGCTAGACAGCGCTCCCAGACCCTATCTGTTTTCCAATACAGTGGCAACCTTCAATGTTAGGGCTTTCCTAAAGGTTTTGGAACTATTGCTTCTTCAACCGCACTGCGGTGATAAGTTGAGGAGAACACGATATATTTTCGAGAAGCGATGACCGCAGCAGTTTTGATATAGTTTCCGGGAGATCAACCCAATATTCCCGTAATGCTTTATGAAGCTCCCTTGGCCAAGAGTTTGCCTCCAAATTGTTGGATGAAGGAATATATGTAATTGGATTTTTCTACCCTGTCGTGCCACAAGGCAAGGCCAGAATTAGGGTTCAATTGTCGGCCGCCCACGACCCGTCAACCATTTGGAAAAAAGCCGGTTTTGCAGCATTTAACCAAGTAGGGAAGGCCTCAAGGTAATTTTAACCCTATGCCCTAAATATTTGGAAATGGGTAACTGCTGTTCCCAAACTTGGGTCAATCTTAAAAGTATTGGGTGCACTGAAAATAAACTAGAACAATACAACATTGCTTTAGTCTTTTGTTTAATTTTTTGCACGCCCAAAAACGAACCGGGCCGAAAAAAAACGAAGGTACTGTGTTACCCTTTGTTTTCGAAGAGCCAGCTGTAGCGGAAAGGGCTAGTTTGATCGCCCTTGCCTTAAGTAAAGGCAATCTATCTCCAACGGCCGCACTGTCCCAGGCCGCTTTCACTTGGTGAACATGAGCCCAAGACGGCTTCATTGCCACAAAGTGAAAAAACCAACTTGATAAATTTTGAGTTTGGGGCCCTTGTTGAATCGTAAATTTTTATAAAATGATAAGCGTGATAATACAAAATACCACTCCGGCCACGACCAGGGGAAACTGATTTAAAACATGCGCCATATCCTGCATATAGAAAAAACTTGAGATTAAATGCCAAACCGCGGGAATTTATTCATGTCTTTTTGGTACCATGGCAAAGAAAACCTGTAAGGATGCTATAATAGGCCAATAGTCCTCATTATGATGTTCGTCATTTTTTAAATTAATTAAGGGTCCTTTCTCTGTAATCGCTTTGGGTTCATTTTTCTTCTATTTTAAAAATTCTCTAAAAAATTAGGACTGTCGGCTAGTAGATCATTACGGTCTGTCTTCCTGCTGTCCCAATTTAAATTTTTTTTTTTTTCCCCCCAAAAACGGTTAATGTTATGAGCTTTTTCTGTTAAAATGTTAAAAATCGTTTTCTTATCCGTGTAATCTGTCCCTTGGTCTCCAACATGTCCGTTTTTTTTCATTTTATTAATAAATTTCACCACGCGGGATGTTGAAAACTGTAATTTTTTCCGATATTTCGGTGGATGGTCATGGTCTCGTTTTCTTGCAAAAGAATAAAAGATCAAGTTTCCAAATTTGGTTCATATCCAGTCCTTCAGTTTGGTACAACTCCTTAGTACTATAGAGGAAGGGAATCCTTAATCTCTTGAGCCTACTGGTTTAGTCCCACAAAATTCCATTCCGTTAAAAAGTCGTTCATTTATTGTTTATTTAAGTAAACTGGTTACGCAAAATGTAAATAATTTTACGTAACTGACATAAATTATTCATTTTGAAAAAATAATACTTTTTCAATTGATGCCCCACATAGAAAATAGAGTGAAATAAGTAATTATGGAAGATAGCCGCCTGCATAAAGCTAATTTATTTTTGAGCAATTTCCAGCAAGTCCTAACTAAAAATGCCCCAGGTCAATCCTTAAAGGTCTTCCAAATAGGATAAATTCCATTAATGGGGTATATCTTCCCCGATTTCTTTAAATAGTACCGAGAAGGGATCCAAGGGCAGACCAGAACAGCCCAAAGGTCGGCCCTACGGCCGCGCCTTCACCTGTGGTATAACCAAATACCCAATCATTGGAATCTGGCAGAAGCCGCCACAACAACTGGCCAATACCAACTGCACCTGAAAGAGTTCAATTAGTTAACTTATTTCCTGCCGGCCCTTTTGGTTTGGATAAATCCAATCTCTTCGGGCGAAAACTAAGCTCACCCGTTTATTTCCTTTTAAATGCAAGAATGGAGTCCGATAGTAAGCAGGATTTTCCCTTTACCAATTTTTTTTTCTATGTAAATCAAATACCCGAACAAATTCCCCAGTTGTTTTTATCTTTTGTTGCCCCAATAGGTAAATAAAAAAGATGTAACGCAATAAAAATGCTAGGAATACAAAATAATTTTTCATGATGGTTAATATCTAAAAGTGAAGGGGGGTATTTATTGGACCATGGTCGAATAGATGATATCTAAGTTAGTGTATAATCTCCTGATAAATTGTTGTTTTAGCACCTATTACATTAATCCTATATTAAAATAAAGGGGAATCTGATTAACAAGGCACATTCCTTAATTTTAGAAATTCCTAGATTGCCGTTTCAAATAGTGCCCTCTAGGTCTATGAAATACCACCATCCACCTCCGAAATGAAGTGTTTTATACAAGCTAACTTTTGCTCAGTTGATCCATACAATTGGTTATAGTTTTTGGAAAGTTGGTAAAAATATTCCATAGCCCTTATTTAATTGAAATACAGCTTTTTTTATCCTTTAAAAAAAGATTGAAGTTACGCGGTTGAATATTTAGGGAGGATGATTAACTTTCCCGAAAAATTAAATAAAGAACCAATCCCAGTATAAAAAAACTACACTATGCCGTATTGTCGATCGCTTCCTCTTGGATTATCACCTCCTTATTGGGCAACAAAAACCAACACTCCAAAGACCATACGCATCATTCACATGAAAATAATGCTATAGCCGATCACCAGCATGCCGCAAATGGCATCAGATGAAATGCCTATGCAAGCAAAACTGGTTACAGGCAGGGCATTTATACTTTTCATGGGAACCAGGATTTAAACGGCAGCTTTTCAGAAGAGGACCGATTTGAACCGGGAATGCACGGAGGGTTTTCATGAAAATCCAGAAACAGGAATAGTATATACCGGAATCCGGGGTGCGGAACTGTGTTCATTAAGCCCTGAGTCTACAAAGTGGTCTACTTTGGGCAGCGATCAGCGCTTTAAAGGATAATATTCATGGTATTGGTATTCTTTATTCACAAAGGCAAATATCTTTGCGGTAGCACAGGAAAGGGAAAAGAAGTACTTGTAATGACTTTGGATGGCACTATTGGTAAGTGAAATTTTGAAAGCCTACAGGCACGAATTTAAATTTGCCCCCCAAAATGAGTTCTTTGCATCCAAGGACAGCAATTTTGGGGTAACCAGGATGTAACTATCTGAATGGCACCTTGTATGTAGCGCAAATGGTTATTCTGCGGGATTTTGTTATGACAATAAAAGAAAAAGGTGGGTGTTTTGGAGCTGGGGGAAACTTGCATGGGGTGGAAAAGGAGACAATCCTGGTCAGTTTCAGACCGCGCAAGGGAATTTAGCCCACAAAAAGCATATCCTAGTTGCCAATAGGGCTGCAGGACCAGGTCGTTAAAATTTTACCAGAAGGGTAAGTTTGTGGAAACTTTTAATGAAATACTGAGGGCAGTTTAGTTTGTAATGTTGCTTTCACGATGAACATTACTTCCTAAATGCGCTGCAGGCCATTGGAGAACAGAAATCGGCTCCTCTTTATGTTCAATACAGGAAAAAGTTGGTGTTCGACAGTAATCCTGGGATTTGGACATTCCTGTCTTGACAAATATTCACCAAGGTTTGGCCACAACTTTGGGTGGCCTAAAAAACGGAAAGCAAAACAGCTTTACCTACTGTTCATGTGGAACAACAAGGCAAATTTTGCTGTTTTAAAAAATGGAAAATAAAGGCAAAGCCCTCCCTTGGTTTCTAAAGGGAGGGCGACAACCTAATGTTTTGCTGTACTACTTTTATAGGGGTAAGAACCATATTGCGACTAGGCCCACATTGGCCATGATCACCTTGTAATAGATAGGTCCTGGGCTTAGCACATCGAAGACCATGCCCCACCGGTAGGACCCCAAACGGCTTGGTTGTCAATTATTTTTTGCCGTAAAGACACGGTACATGTCGATCACTTAAGGTGATAAAATGAACTGCCATTCACCTGCGGGTTTTTTCGCTCCATACTAAGGGGTAATGCGACCTGTATAGTGCCCATATTATGGGAATCCAATTCCTTGCCATAAGAGTCCACTACCTGAATTTCATAAAAGTCCACGTACCCGTAAACCCCACTATTATTTCCTTCGGGTACGTTGACCTCCAGCTTAAGGTTGAAGTCGTTAAATCTTGTAGGCTCCGAATATTTCCATAAGAAATGTGCTTACCATCTTCGGTTGCACCGGGTCGTTTTCATCCAGCCGTGCCGTCCACGAACCTTAAAACCATTGGCCCTTTCTGGATCCAATCACTTTTCCAGCCACTAATCCTTTCGCATTGAACCAATTTTGATCGGTTTGTCATAATTTTAACTTTGGATAAGTCTGGCGTGATTGGCAGGGTGCATTCGCTTTCCGGAAAATTTTTGACGGACACCCCGTTTCCATCATTTTTTTTGAATTTATTTTTTTTTCTATTGGGTCCCAATCATGGTACCCTTCAAGGCCATCTCCCATTTTTGACCTCTAAGGTAAGTACCGTATGGGCCTGCGATCGGAACTTCTTTTAACCCTGATTGGTACGGGTAAACACCAGCGTATTTCGTCAACTAGGTAAACGTTGGACACGGAACTACACTACCGCCGATCCACAATTAGTTCGGCCTCCAAGAAGCCTTGTCCTCATGTACGTTTAAGCCAAACCTGCACCTCCACCTTCAATATCAATCCCCACATACCCATAAGGGGGTGCCAACAAGTGGTAGTTCGTACTATTTGCAAAGCTGTTAAAGACATAACAATATTTTATTACTGAAAGAAAGTGTCCGTTTCAAATTTGAGTGGGTTAATTTCCCGTTAAATTCCTTGGTTTTTAGGCAATTATTTATCCTTGAAGATAATAAATTGTTAGAATAAAAGTTCAATTTCAGTGTTTTAAATTAAATCAAAACTAGATTGGGGCAGATACCCTCACAATTGATTCCAAATTGAATTGCTTTGGGGTATTATTCCATTTACAGAATAGGGCAGGGTGGCAACATATGGAATACTTGGGCTATACTCATAATGAATTCTTTACAAAAACCATACAATGTTGCCAGGGAAGGTTATCTATGTCCGCTCAAGTTTCATTCCCCGGGCTGCTTGCAATTTCTTCACCGCTTGCACTTCCGCATTTATGCAATTTTTTTATGGGCACATTATCATCCTTTCACCCTGTATTTCGATCAAAAAACAGCTTTCCATTTGCCCGCAATGCTTTTTTATTGGAACCACGATTTCTAAGGGATAAATTAAACTCATGATAAACGTCTACTAGGAGCACCTTAATCCTACCTGAATTTTCTGGTAGGTTGACATTTTTTTCGCTTCCTTTTATGACCGACACATTCCCTTAAATTCCGCTCTCTTCTTGCGCTGGACGATTTCTGCCAACATCTCCTCTTGGATATCAAAGCATAGATAAGCCCCTTGCCTCCGCCATAGGAGACATCTTAAAGACTGGGTACGCGGATCCCGCGCAATGTCCGCTATAATATCCTCCGGATTTATGGTCATAATCCTGTAATAATGTAGTGGTGTTTTCCTCTTCCTCACGATCAGGGCGATCTAACCACTGCCATTTGGCCTGAATACCCCATAACATGGCAATTTCCCTGCCCATATACCATTTGCCAATACCATTATGGTCACCATTTTTAAAGGTGTAAATAGCTTTTTTGGGTATGGATCGTGGCAATAACCATGGTATAGCAGTATAAAACGCAAAAAAGCAAGAATAAAAACTTGAGCTCTTTTTCCATATTCAACTGGAGTTTAAGTTTTTAAATATAAGTTTATTGGGCATGGCAATGCCACTTGTGGTTGTACACTTCCCCTTGCTCTATTTGCAAGGGTTTACAATATGACCGGAACCGAATTTCAACGTTGGATAAAGATAAATGGATCGTTGGGGTTTTACGGTGGGAACTTAAAATCCCTATTTTATATGTCTTCCATTTGTCCTTCCGGTTTTTGTCATTATGGATTTCAGCCTACGAATAAAAAAAAAATGCCACCCAGCCCTCATACCTTTCTTGAATTAATAAAAAAAAGAAATTATCTATTATTTTTTTTATAGTGTTGAGCGGGTGGCTATTTAGGCCAGAACATAATATTATCCACGCCACACATAAATCATTCCTGAAATTTATCAGAGGAAACAAAATTCATTCAGAAATTGTGAATATCTATTTTGCGAATGGGAGGATATTTTTTTTTTAAGACCTATTTTTGGCAATCCTTAAAAAAATTAGATATGAGTCCAGACTTTGGTACGAAAGTGCAAAGTGAAGTATAGAAAAATACATGAACTGGAGAACAGAAGTAACTACGAAGTTATTTGTTGGATGCGATATCGTATACCGAAGCGGAGAAGCAGAATAAATGAGAGATGGCCGCTATACCAGTGGGAAGAATTCTTGATTACGAATTAAAAGTCGCCAAATTTTCTCTGAAGGTACATCCTATTTTTGAAAAATTGTCGGGATGGTGGTTTTAAGTCGGAAAGTGGCGCAATTGCAATTCGATGACAAGAGTGGTAAGGAAATGAAAACCAATATTTATTTTGCTGGTACAGGGCAATGATGTCAAAGGAAGCCATAATGATAATACCATTCAGGCTATGAAAGGTACGATGGGACGATTACAGCA
>Ga0163217_1027545_pt1 | contig 20069 bp, 12 predicted proteins | sample SynspAceP_FD_185933 | JGI IMG/M metagenome (GOLD analysis project Ga0163217, IMG submission 185933) | Saline lake microbial communities from Ace Lake in Antarctica - Synechococcus sp. Ace-P (PacBio error correction) | ecosystem: Environmental > Aquatic > Non-marine Saline and Alkaline > Saline ...
CACCAAAAAGGCGGAGAAGATTTTATTTTTCCCGCGAGAACCAATTAAACCCTTTTTTTCAACCTTAATTAAAAAACGGACAAAAAGCTTCTTTTCAATTTTTTATGGAGCAAAAAAGCAATATTGCCTTGAGAAAATAAGAAATAACGGCCCATTTTTTTTTCCTGTATTAAACGTCTCCCTATTGTTCTCACATAATTCCTTTGGGGCGGCGAGTAAAAGAAATTTTTTAAATTGGAGTCCTACGGAATGCGGGCCCTATATGGAGATTATGTTCACGCAGTTGGATTTTTTTTATATTGGGCCAAACCTGCTGAAAACCTTGGATAGCTTAAAAATTGACCGAAAATACAATTGTTCCTCTTTACTAGTGATAATGGTTTCCAACTTTTACGGAAACCAGCAAGGGGAATACCGACCTTTTTTCGGAGGTAAGTAACAGCTTTGAAAGGCGAGATGGAAATTAAATGTAGCTAATCAGTGGTACATCACCCAAAGTGGGCAATTGAAGGAAGGCCCACTAAAAGCATGACGGCTTGGGAAGGAGGCGTTAGAACTCCTTTTATTGCCTAAGGTGGCCCAGGAACATTTTTTTCCCGCAAGGCGCTGTTTTCTAAACAGGTTTTTTGCCTTAACATTAATTAATAATGGGCTAACCCTTGGCTTCCCCGGTTATTGAATTACGATTATTGGAGAATGAGGGGGTTGACAGCTACAATAATGGCCCTGCCCGGGGTTGTTAAAAGGACTTGGAGAGAGGAAGGTGAGAAAATCTGTCCGTTATTCAGTCTGTGGAGGTGTAAAGGGTTTTGCGTATGGGGGACTGGAAATAATATTGAACCCTAACAATTCTAATGAAGGATCAACGGGGAAAGTTTATAATGATTTGGAAAAAGATATCCAAGGAGTCCGGAAAATCTTATTGGACAAGATTAACAAATCAAAAAGGTGGAAAGAATGAAAATTTGATTAAATAATATCGTTGGCGGTAATTCGTCAAATAATTACAAAGTTAAAGTATAGGTAATAAATGATGAAATAAAAAATTAAACTATGAGACAAAAACTAAGTTTTTAACCTCAGTTTTTTGATACTGGTTATTATAGTGTCAATCTATCATCCAGTTTGTGGAAATAGTAGCAAACTCGGACAATAAGCAACGTCTGCCGTCCCCGCCGACATTAATTATTTATGGAGGTAACTTCTGGCGGCCATTTCGCAGCATGGAAGCAAAGCGTTCCGGGGTAAATTCTTGTAATAGTTGTATCACCTGACAGTTCATTTTGGGCGGATTGTCCTCCGGGAGGCTTGGGAATATACAGATACAGGTTGAAAAAAGTGTAATTGGAGTCTAGCTAGGGAATTTTACCATAGGGTCTTGGCTACATTTACAACCACGAACGAAGCATCGGAATTGGCAGAAAAAAAACGAGTATGGAAACCAAGGCAGGGTAACTCCTGCCATGGATGGAAGAGAACAGGACCATGTGGATCTTTGAACCGCATGTGGCGGAAAGGTATTGTGAGGATATGGTGACTGAAGAGCAGATCCGTGATAGATGGGATGAATGGTTGGAATAGGGAAAACGGGGTGCAGGATGAAGAATGGTAAAATAGTATTCCCATTACCACTTGGTCGGGGAAGACTTATTCGGGTAAAATATGTTCTTGGATACTATTACGAAGGAGACCTTTGGCCCGCGGCAGGAGTGAGCCTATCAGTGGCAGAGAGGCAAGGAAGTGTATCGGGGAGGAAATGGAATGGGGTTCAAGACCGGTGTATTGCCATCACAAACATTGGTTTGAGGCATGATAATCTCACATTATGTAGTGCCAGGAGATTCCTACAAGTGGTCCTTCTTCCAAAGGTATCAGGCAGATGACACTGGCGAAAAATATAGTGGGGACGATAAATTTCAGCCTATTGTTTTAGAATGTGTATGACAAATCCTCCAGAAAATAGGATTCCATTTCCAAAACCGGAAGGTTTTTACGATCCAATGCAGTAATGAGCTTTGCAAGGGTTTTTGAAAATGGGTGAAGGATTGGTTCAATAAATTCGATCCTTTATTCAACCAACAAAACGGACAACCAATAATCACGGCTCTTTTAGTAAGTGACAATATTGGGATTGAATTATGAATTATCCTGAGGCTAATTGAACCAGGAGGCAGGAGATCTAAAAGAGCATGAAAATTACCAAAAAGGATTGCTGGTGGTTTCGTAGCCAATGACCCTAGGGTCCCTGAGGATATTAAATCCCGAAAATGCAAGACAAATGGGGATTGTCTAAGGACGTAATTTAAGGACAACGGAAAATTGCCCCATCAGATTTATGTTAGGGAAGCAACCGGATGATAGGTGAGTTTGTTAGACCGAAAATGAATTTTGAAAAAAAATCCAACTTCCTAATCCAATAGGCTAGGTTCTTATACTTGGATTCCAACATAATGTGCAACGCTATGTAAAACCAGTATGGTTTTTGTTACAGATGAAGGAAGAACATTGGGGTAAGTACCCACGGGCCATACATCCATATCCTACGGTCTTTGGTGCCAAAGAAGGAAGTTGTAAAAAACCTTCTAGTGCCTGTAATGCGTTTCTTTCAAGCCATATCGCCCCTATTGGTTCCATTAGAATGGAACCCGTATTTTATGGACTTTGGGAACAATCGCTGGCTGCAAGCTGGCCCCCCCCCCGTGCCCCCCCCCCCCTTTGGGGGCAAATTCAATGAGAATAACTGCCTGTTCAAGAGGTGGATTTAGTAATAAGTTAAAGGGGGTTCTAGTCGTAAAGGACAGATAGTAGAATAGAAAAAAAAATTCGTGCATGATTTCATTTATAAGTTTTCCACTAGCAGTTTAATTTTAGGCTAATTTCACCTATGGCTAAATTTGTAGAGAAAATATTTGGTGTGGATAAGGAAATGCGTCCACTCCTGGCTATAGATTAACAGGATGATGTGGATTTTATGCCTCTTGCCTGCATGGCGAATTTTTCTCAATCCAATTTCTAAACATTGCGGGGCTTGGCCCAATTTCGGAGCTAATAGCCGGTGCATGTTCGAACCTGCGCAATTTCTATGGATTGTATCATGGGAGCATATTTGGCAGGGCTGTTCCAGCGACTATTTTTTCAGGGCATGCTTTTCTATACGGCCACGACGGACTTAGTATGTAGTGAGGGTAGTAGGTATATTACCTTGGCCAAAGTATGAAGCATTTATGCGCTTACTTCACATAAATCCCTTTTGATTTTTTTGTCGGCAACTGTTTTTTTAATGACCGCAGCGCTAAGATCATTGATGGAAATGACGGGAAATATGTGAACCTTGGGTTTGGGTCGGTATTATATTGTCTAATTATATACTCTCAACCTGTTGCCATAGATTAAATGAATTACAAGCTCTAACCTATTTTCCGGAATGGCCATGGCTTTGGATGGCAGTTGGGTTGCTTATTGCACTTTTTATTTGGGGATTACCATATTCCCGGAAAATTGTACCTGCTAGATTTGAGAAATATGAACCAATAGTCCCTCTGACACCCCCCTTATTCCCACTCCTGTTCGTGACCCATTGCTTGTGGTGCCGATATCAGGTTCCATGCCAATCACAATCCCCCTTGATTGCCCGTTGGCATGAAGAATTGAAACCTTGGGGGAGAGTTTTTTATGGTACCATGATGAAACCGAAGGTATAGTAAGCCCTGATTCTGGGCCCGCAGCAGCCAATGACATTTTTGGGAATGGTAGAATCCCCTCAACGGGGCAATGTTGCCAATAACAATAATGCAGCTTGGGCTGCCAATGAAAATATCGCTCACATGTTTTTTGGGGTAGCGTAGGAGGGGTCTTGGCGCTTGTTGGGTAATCGTAGCAGCACCTATTACTTCTGGAGATACTGCTGTTTAGGTTCCTGCCCGCTTGAATTCTAGCCGGACCGTAAATTTGAAACACAGATCAAAAGAAAATCAAAAATCAGGCTTTAATCTAAGCTTACCGCTATTTGTGATAGCCTTTGGACTTACACAGAATCGATTTGGCATTTATATGGCGCTATTTCGCGTGGAGCAACCAGACTTGGCCACTGTGCGTGCTCTGGACAATTACGGCCTATTCTATGTATAATAATAGGCCTATTGGGTTAACCCTTTTACCTGCAATTTTTTATACGAATGGTCTGTAGTACCTAACATTTAAGATTGCTCCTGAAGGTTTTTAAATTGGCCAATAATTTGGCTATATAGGGGAAGGCATCATTACGGGCTTTGTGTACTATCGCGTGTGGAGTGGAGGACAGTTAAAAGACAAAAATATTTAAGGGGGCAGTGCCCATTAATTAAGAGGAGTTGAGTGCAGTTAGTTAAGTTGGTAAAAGGAGACAATGGGAAAACTATTGTTCCTTTTTTTATATGCAAATCAATTGAGATATGGCCCTTAAAGCCTAAAGTGGGTTATACTAAGGTTGTAAAAAACACCACAATCTGCACCCTATGGTTAAAAAATGGCTATTTTAGTTTTTGTTGTTAATATCTTGACGGCCCAACTTATTGTGGTTCGGTTATTATCGTAATCTAATACATATGAAAGAAGAATTTTTAGGCAATTTTGGCCGCAGGTGGCGGATTGGGTGGTGTTAACCACCAATTATGCATCTAATCGGAAAAACCAATAAAGAAAAAGGTTTGACAATTATCAATAAAGAAGGGGAGGAACCTTTAAAAGCAATACTTTGTAATAATCGGTGGAGGAACAGGAGGGTGTGCCACTGCTTGGGTGCCTTCGCATGGCCTGAACGGTTATCATGACGAAGAAGACAGATTGGATAGCGGACAAACTGACTCAACAGGGTGTGCCACCGATGAACATAAAATGGATCAATGGAATTGGAGCCACCGCTTTATATAGGGAGTTTTAGAAAAAAAGTAAGGGCCTATTTAAATCGCCATAACTATCCCTTGAAACAGGAATATGCGGAAAACCGAAAGGTTTAATCCTGGTAAATGCCTCTGTTTCAGAAATTAGTCCATGAGCCAAAAAATTTCGTTAGCGGGTGTGTGAAACTCAATGTTTCGATCCCTATATAAGTGCCGGTAATACTGGTCCTTTTTTAAAGACGAAACAGTGGCTTTTGGAGCCTTCCACTCTGGAAAAACAAGGTCCATTTCCCGTAAGGGTTAAAACACAACCCTCAGGAGAGAAAGGGATTTAATGGCGACCTTTTTTGCGGCACGCAACGGAATTGGGGCGATCTAATTGCGATGACTGGACGCGAGTTTAAATGTTTTGTTGGGGCGAAGCTAAATCAGATACAGGGGAGTTGCATGCGGCCGAAATTGCTGACCCACGGAATAAATCAGCATTTACGGTCCTGCTTGCCATGGACAATAAGGCCCAATGAGATTGGACTATAACAAACCCGAGGAGTAATGGGTTTTGGCGCGGGACTTTTAAACCTGAAAATGAAAACGCCATGGCGGGGAAAATTACTGGAACTCCAATATTCCAGCCACGCAACTCTTGCCTAAGGACTTTTAGGTTTTGATCCTGGGAAAACCAATATGAAGGAAGTGTTGAACCTTTGATCTATCGCAGAATTCTTGCAAAGGATAATTTGAAGACGGTTTTTTTAACGGGTGATATAACCCTGGTCAACCACCCCCAAAACGATTATTTCTTTAGGGAAAATGTTGGGATGTTAGTGGATGAGATGAATTAAAACATCATATTAAATAGGGACAAACAATTATAAGTCTGTCCCCTTTTGTACTGGCTGCATAACGGAAGCCCCTAGGGCAGGATGGAGGCAAAAGGCTTGCCAAAGGAACAGATTGCGGCCAGATGTAAATGGGAACCGATGACAGGATTGGCGAAATATCCTTATATAGAGGGAGGCCTGAAGAATTAAGCCTTTATTCGTATCACCCGAACATCATGTGGAAAAACCAAAGAGCAAGTATCCAAGGCCGTTTCCCGGAATCTGAGGCCCGGCCCAAAAATTTTGAGGATAGTGAGTTTGGGATAGGATATTACATTATTGATCTGCATCCAAGTAGTGGAGGGGACAATTTATATCGATTTTCCTTCCCTGCCGATTTTCAGATTCCATAATAGGAGCCTCTGATTCCACAACGGATTGGAAATATATTCCGTGAATAAAAAATATTGGAACCACCCATCTTAGCAAAAACGGATGTTAATAGCTCACCCTTGGAAAAATGGAGTATAGGTTGAGGCCATAGGAATGTTGTTGCTTTTTAATGGAAACGGGAAAGAAGCCCCCCAGAGGTTAACAAAGATGCCGCCCGAAAGTACGGAATTTCAAAAGTCTCATTCGTAGTCAGGGGTTGAACACCCATTGCCTAGCGAAAAAATGTAAAAGAATGGTTTATAATCTTTTACTCAAATTTCTGAAATATGCGGATCCTAAAAATCCCATATTTTTGGGTGCATTGCCCATTAATGTTAAGAGGTTGGAGTTGAGTCGTGAGTTAAAAAACCGGTGTTGTGAATTCATTGCCGTTTATTATTTTTCAATATTGTTTTAAACACTATTCATAAAAAAATTTGAACGTTTAAGTTGAAAAAAATTTTCTGAGCGTATCGAAGAAGAACTCCTGAAGTACATGTTTTAATTCTGACTTTTATTCTCTCTCAATGTTTCAATGATATTTTTTCGTTGTTCGGCAATTCTTTTTGTAAGAGGGTGCCCACGATACCCACAGGCTCGTTATCTACGCGATCGTTGGGTTGCTCCAATTCCGCTTCAGTTTCATGCAGATATTTTCGTTAATGAACACATAGTCATCGAAATGTTTCTGGGTGTGAAAACCACCGTCATTTTACAGTAATAATAAATAGGAGTAGTATGGGCAACTTGATTTGGGCCTGCAAAACAGCGTGCCGGCTTATCCAAGTCCCCTTTTCTACTTCTAGATCAAAGTTCATTCCATGTTTTTTCCAAAGATTGATCATCGCCATCAGGCGTTATTTGTTTCAACACTTCCACTGGGCTATTTATCTCTAACTTTGAAGTGGAATCTGGTCTTTATTCGCTAAAGCTGTTTGCCTTATAATAGAGAACTATTTTCGGTGCAGCATTTAATTTCATACCTTGGGAGATTATCATCGATACTAAAAACAAGCATAGGGGCCGGACGAGACAAAAGTGGTGTCCTTCTTTAGAATTTTTCTTCCAAGATGCCATACTCAAACTTTCCCCATCTATCAAGTATAGAACCTAACTTGCCAATCGGCCATTCCAATTGGATCCTCGGTGCAAATGAAGGAACCAAGGCCACACCAGGGAAAGTCGGCTCCTGCCGTTGCCGTAAGTTGTACAACCCAAATCAGAAGTGGTAGTAAATTTTTTGGTAAGCAGAGGGCCCCCATTGACACAAAATTGGAGCAGTCAAGAAGTCCACTTTGCCGCCTAAGCACATTCTAACTGTCATCCCCTTGAACCATTAAAGGACATACCTTGATGGGCATACCCAGTTAATCCCGTTCAATTCATGGACTTATCGAATAATCTATCGGTATTTCGAAAGTCTTTTTGTTGCCCGAACAAAATCAAATCGGCTACCAAAGCGATTGTATGACCAATTTGGTGAGTTCTTGGGTTCCTCCTGGCCAGTAGAAGTAAGCTTTCATTCTGTCCGCATATGTTCCATCTTCTCACAAAATGCATATTGGGAAAAATAAGTTGCCCACCGAAATCTCCCATTTGAAGTAGACCCCTACATTTCCGCCCCTTCGCTTCGACCATTTCAAGATTAGTGGGTTTTCTCTTGAGAACCGCGAATATGAATTGGTCATCGGCGGAATACAACCTAAATCTGACATTTTTTAAACCCACCTTATCATCTAAAACTAAAAAGCATTAACTCCATCTTCCTTTACTTCGATAGTAATTATGCGTCTGATCCAGATTATTCAAAACGCCTTTTGATAGGGGTAATTTCACATATTCAGGACGTAGATCAGATTAAAATGGCCATCATATAATAAGGTGCTAGTCAGGTTGAAAACCGTAGCGTCCGTCTTTGGTCTCCTTCCGTACATAATAGAAATGGCCCTCTTGGGGAATGCCGGCCACATATCCATGCAGAATCGGTGAATTTAGCTCGTACCCGCCGTTGACTTTCCTGTAATTTGATCCGTAACCGTAACTTAATGGAAAGGCTGTTACTTTTTTGGGCAAAGACAATTGGAAGGAAAAAGTAAAACATAAAAAAACAAGAACAATTTTCAGTGGGGTTTCATTTTCGGTAATTAAACTATTCGCCTTCTAAAGTTAACAATTAAAACTCATCTGAATTTTTTTCTAGGCCTCGGATTCTAAACAGCTAATATCTTTAATGCCGCTTACGGGGCCATTGTTCCTTTTTTTATAGACAACAACAATGGGTTATGGCCCGTAAAAGCAAATAATATAAGAAATACTAATGTTGTGAAATTCACTCACCCCTGCACACACCCTCACCAATCTGCTTATATAATCATATTTGGGAGCAACGCATGGAGGTTCTGTATAACAATTTAGCGATAAAAAAAGGTATTTGCGAAAATGGATAAACGTAACTTTTAATATAATAATAATAATAATGAAAATGGGAATAGTTCAAAAATCCTTCTAGACAGCTGGCAAAATTAAAATACTTTACCCCAAGAAGGCTATCCTTTTTGTTTATTGAAATTAAAAAGTAAAAAAAAGGTAAATTTAAAAAAAACCGGCTTCCATTTTTGTGCCCAATTTTCGGTCAAGATTTAAAGTGTATATGGCTCAAACTGTTTTTATGGAGATATTAAGATATTCAGAATTTCTGTGTGGGTAAGGCCTTCCTTTTTGTTACAATTAAAAATATTTCTCTGCATTTTTGGACGGTAAATTTTCGATTCGGCATTTCATCAATTTAATTAATCCCTCCAGTTCTTTCGTTCTAAATGTCAAACCACCAAATCAATAGCCTCAAAATAATTTTTTCTAATATAAATGAACGGGTTTAAATTTTTTCTGTATTGATCAATAAACTCATTATAGACGGACTTATACAATAAACTTCTTGATGGATAAGTCTGGATTTATTTTTTTTCTCTTATCCCACATCTTAACAAATACGTTTGACAATATCTTCGGCAAAATCATGGTCATTGCACAAAAGGACTGGGCATAGGCCGCACAAGCTTTGGTATAAAATCCAATTAAGAAAATCAAATAGGCTTTGAGCACCGGAGAAATTAATCTAATCGGCAAAAAACGAGTTTCTTTTTTTTGTACATGTAAAAATAGGTTATCTCAATATGATAATGCAATAAATAGTAAATATCGGAAAAATTAAATTCACAAAAAATAGAGGGTGTTATTAAAATTTTGAAACGTATTAGGTGCATTAACGTGTTGAAATTCAAATGGCGCGAAATAGAAAAAATATTATTAGTTTTTAAATCAATGAAGCAAATCATTCCGAGTTGGAAAAAATGTGAAGATTTACTTTAAAAATTAGGTGGCATGACAGGTCTTCAAAATAGTTTTATGTTTAAAACACAATACATAAGAACACTTTTCCATGACAGAAATATGATGTTCTAAGGCCAAGGAGACCCCTTAAAACTAAAGGTTAAATAAAAGGTCAAACAGACAAGAAGGGCACACCTATATAAGAAAATGGCCGTTGCGGCTTCGTTTATGCTGAGTTTGGCAAATGGCTTTTTTACATGTTATATAACGCATGACATTAAAAAGCAATTGAACCTGAAAAACAACCCTTTAAATATGAAACCGGTACCGATAAGGCCATCCTCACCCTTTGAAAATGGAGATGAGGTGGCACTGGAAAAAAGGAAAAAAATAATCAAACGGGGAAAGTTAGCAGCAATGGTGAAGAATTAGTATATGAAGATAAAGAGCAAAGTGATAGTGGAATGAATAAGGAGTCAGTGTACAAATTATTTGACTATTCCAAAGAGGAGTCATTTTTTGTTAAATCATCGGATGGTACGGAAATTTGGTTGAATTCTGAAACCAAATTAAGAAGTATCCGGTTGCTTTCATGAAAGGTCCTTACCCGTGAGGTGGAGCTAATATACGGTGAGGCTTTATTTAAGGTTTCACCAAGTATTGCGCACAAGAGGCGCCTGCCTTTCAATGTGCTACAAAAATCCCAGGAAATTGATGTTTTGGGTACTGAATTTAACGTTAAGGCTTAATAAGGTGGACACGATAGATGGCCACTACCCTGGTTGAAGGAAAAATTAAAATTAAAAAAGGCATCGTTTAGTGAAACTCTTGTACCCAACCAACAGGCTACAATTAACTATGAAAAGTGATAAAAGTAGATATTGAAGAATTGATGTGTCTCAGGAAAATCTCCTGATCAACCGGATTTGTTTTCTTTTAATGAAAAACAATTGGAGGAAATAATGATAGTACGTCAAGATGGTTAATGATACCGAGTTGTTTTTGCGAATTCCAAAAAAAGAAATTTGTTTTTACAGAATATTGGAAAGAAAAAACCGAGCGGTAGAAATATTCTTAAGCTTATAGAGCCTACTAGTGAGGGCCAATAAAATTGAAATTGCCGATAAAACAATTATTATTAAATAAAAAAGGAAAAGGCCAGCAACCGTTCCACAGCAAATGGCCCTTTTTCACAAGTAGAATCAATTAAAACAATGTTTGAACTAAACCATTACAAGAATTTTAATGAATAAATTTATCAACCCGACCACCTTGCCCATTTGCAAGTTCTTTTAACAACCTTTTAATGAAATTCCCATTATTTTTCTTATTTGTTCCGATTCATTTGCTCTGAGCCCCTATACAACGGGGTAGGCCAAAAATGCCGATATTGTGATAGATACAGACGTCGAATCCTGACCGTTTAAACAGAGCATTTCGTTTGATTATAAGCAACGGATTACAAATTTATTTATCGTCATTGACCTCCAATTAAAACAGCCCCGAATATTAACCTAAAAAAGGGAAGTTATCAAGGGCTGGGGATCTATTGGAATAAATGCCTGACACCTATAGTTTTTACTTATAACATTCACTGATGGTGGTACTATTGGTGGGTAAAAAAGAAACTAACCGACTCCACTTGATAGCGATCCAATAAAATATTGGAAGAGAACTTTGCCAATTTCAGGTAATGGCAGGTAACTGATGAAAATGGCACCCCCTTGCCAGGAGCTAATATTGTATGAAAAAGGTACTAACAAATGGAATTCCAAGTAGATTTGACGGTAATTTTGCAATTTCCTGTTGAAAGCGAAAATTCAATTTTGGTTGTTCCTATATCGGTTTTGCAACAAAGAAGTTTCCATAATGGGGGCAATCTATATTTCAGTGAATTTTGGAAAGAAGATGCCTGCTGGATTGGATGAAGTTTGTGGTCGTGGGTAACGGACTATAAAAAAGGGTAAACTTGACTGGGGGCAGATAATCAACTGTAGATTTTGATGAGAATTGACCAAACCGCATAACCAATGCCTCTCAAGCACTTGGGAGGACTGCTTCGGTATATGGGTTAGCCAAAATTCAGAAACAACCAGAAGTGACGGAGCCCAAATTCGCGTTAGAAGGCCTGGGAACATTAAATAATTCGAACCCCACTTATAATAGTAAGAGGTGTAAGAAGGGATTTAGTCAATCAATCCTAATGATATAGAGAATATCTCTGTGCTTAAAAGATTGCGCAAGTGCAAGCAATTTTATGGGTCAAAGGCGGCTAATGGCGTTGTTCTTATTACACTAAATGGGAAAATCGCAAACGGAAACCATGCAGGTTAATATAAATTCCTATGTGGGAATGCAATCCTTAGGTAAGGAGATTATATGTTATACTAATAAGCGCTCAAACAATGGAATTAAGTAATCAGCGCATTAATTAATGATGGTTGCCAGTGCAAGCTATACTCCGATTATTTAATTGAGCATTTTAAAAATGGAACGACCGTTTTAAATATCCAAATCCAGATTGGTTTTGATGAATTTTTTAGAACAGCTGTTATTAAAGAGCATAATGTATCAATTAAAGGTGATCTGAAAAAACATCTTCATTTATTTCATTAAATATCTAAACCAAGACGAATAGTTCTATACTACTTCAGAACGGTACGGATTGCGATGCAAATGTAGAATCTTAATGTAAAGGACTGGTTTAAAACTAAATGCAAGGGTTTAATTAATATCCGAAAGGATTCTAAAAGAACCCTTATGCTGACAATAAACCTACGGATCCTAGGAACGGGTTTTTTGATATGCTACAGGGTGCAGCCTCCGTACATTGCACCTTAACTAGCGATGGGCGGTTTTGGTTCGGTTCAGGGCAATAGCCAAGAATGGTAACTCTTTTGTATGACAATAGGAATCCTCTTCATAGATGCTGCAATGGTGCCACACAATTCTGGAGATGAAAGGTTAACCTTAAATGTAGTGGCAGATGTTAAGCTCAATGAAAACTTATCATTAAAAAACAACTAATTTCTTCTAATCGAAATTGAGTTTGATTGATCGATATAATGAAATTGTATTTTGGGTATACGGAAATACTGGAACTCGAAAACCATAACAAAGACCTTATAATAATGGAAGGATTGGAGATAAACAGAAGAACAAATTCCAGCGTCCAAAATAATTTGTTACTAACGTTAAATGAATAGTAAAAAACTTTCGCTGATATCCACGATGTATCTGCTATGTGGGTTGCACATTGAAGTCCAATAAATTCAAAGTTTATATGCTCGTAGTCAGAGCCTCTCCAAAGAGGTTTGAACACAAGTGATGACAGGAACGTCGGGTACAAGGGGAGGGAAATATGAACGGGTTAGAAATGTTATTTATTTCGACGGATTAATTAACTCATTTTTAGATAAGTATTGTTGAAACCAAACTTAGGGCCGACGTCATTCTTCACGTTTTAAAAAAGATAATAGATGGGGTATTTTCCCTGGTTTTTCTTGCTGGATGGAAGACTACCGAGGAAAGAGTTTGTGCAGGTCTAGGAGTTTTTTTCTAATAAAGTACGTGCTTCATGGGGCAATTAGGACAATCAAAACTTATCTAGCTATTGGCCATAATCTTAACTATATTGATCAAAATAATGATTTGAGTTATAGTTATAACGGTGGTTTTGCACCTGTGCAGTCCGCTCCTTCATTAAGTGATGAAAAATTATAACTGGGAACTTCATCTACTTTCGATGTTGGGGTTGAAATTGATTATTGATGGAAAAATAAGTTGAGGCTGATTAATTTTTCAAAAAACCACAACAGACATTTTAGTACAGATTAACCATTCCATTGGTACTCGTGGATTTTCTGCTTCCATTCGAATGTTGTGAAATGACCAAATAACGGATTTGAATTAATTGTTAATTTATAACAATCGGAATTTTTGAAAAAAAAATGAGCTATGGTTTCATCTGGGTTTCAAACCTAACTTATATTGAAAATGAAGTAACAAAATCTTAGAAGCCGGAGACTCCCTGATCAAATTGTATTTAATACGTAGAAGGGTAATTCATTTACTCCATTATACGGATATAATGCTGTGGTATTTATCAGTCTGATGAAGGAAGCAATTGGAGCATATGCATTCAAACAGTTTTTAAGCCTACCCGCGGGAAAATCTAAAGTTTGAAGATATTAATAATGATGGGAGATTAGGCTTCGAAAAATAAGGTTTGCAATACTGTACCAAAACTAACTTTCGGGTCTCTCCCTAGTTTAAATAACCAAGGATTCGAACTTGCATTTGTTTCAAGGTAGCAAGGGTTTATATGTAATACTCAAAACTTCTTTCACAAATTGTATCTATGAAAATAGGGTTTTCTCCCAAAAAATGGATTGATGCTTGGACTCTCAAAATACAGACACAAAATGTTCTAGTATTCGATTTTTAACAATTCTTGGGATAGTTTCCCACAGTCGTCCTATTGGGTCCAAAAATTGATTTTTGTTAAAGTTAAAACCATTCAAATGGTTTTATGGCTTTCCAAAAATATAGTTCCGGTCGGGAATTGGATAAATTTATATCTATGCTAATGCCCCAAAATGTATTTAACGCTGGTAAAAATAGGTAAATTATGAAGGTTACATCCAGAAAGATCAACCCTTTAATTCGGTAAATGTGGTTTAAATCCAACACCACGAATAATTTTTCATTTGGCTATTAACGTAAATTTTAAAGACATGAAGATCATATCTTATTATATATATCCTATCATCTTAGCCCCTATAACTTGGTGATGTGATGAGAATTTTTAGAGTTTTATCCTGAAGGATAAATTACGTCGCTAAATTTCCCAAAAAATGAAAGATGATATAAAACTACAACAGTTAAATGGTGTATATGCCTTGTTTAAGGGAGATTCAAATTTATAATGAAGGTTTTGGTTTTGGAGTTTAGATGGTGCGACACCAAATGCTTCAAACTGGGGAAAATTACTCCTATAAGCCAAAAAAGCGGGAAAACGGTCAACTGTCTTCGGTCCTGGACGGTCAAGATGGTTATTTAGTGGACTAGGTTCTTAGCAATAAATTTTTAGGGCGAACAATTTACTAAATCTCTTGAAGAAATTGAGTTAAGTGAGGACATAAAGTCGAAATATGTTGGAGAAGGGCATTTTTTGAGAGGTTTACTTATTCTATAGCTGCGATAGTACGAGGTGTTCCACTTTGTCAGGGCCCTTACCGACGGAAGAAGGCAAAGGACCATAGGTAGGGCATTCAATTAAGAATACCTGGGGTCAAGCTAAATTCGGTTAACAATATAGCTATTGAAAGAAATTTGATATAGAACTCCTGAGGTCGGACAGCGCTAACAGTGCAGCTCTGGCAATGAAAAAGAGGCAATATTTTATATCAAAATAAAATATCACAGATTCTGGTGTTATTTAGTGAAAATAGACGCCTTGAACAAATATTCGCTTTTCTAGTTATGAGGACTGTTTTTAAACCAGAAAACGAGAATAATTCTGAAGTATTTGATGTTCAATATAGTTTCCTGGTAGAATTCACAAGGGTCTACATATCAATTCTGCGAACTGGAACTGGAAGTTGGACGCGCCGGAAGTAGATATGTGCCCACGGCACGATTTGGTTAAACGCCTTTGAGATCGATTTGATGTTCCGCGCTGCTGACCCAAATGATCGGCGTATACTGGAAAAGGATCCGCGCATGGATTTACTATTGTTGTTCATCTGGATCTTACATTTTGGGATATCAGTTTTCCAAATTTATTTATCCGAGGCGCTTTTAAACCATCCGGTAACAAGGTAAAACATTTTAAGTAGTAAGAAATATCGTATAGGAAACGAAGCAAGAAATTTACCACCTTCAGGACATTCCTATTTGAATAATATCATCTATTCGTATGCCTGATGTTCTTTTTAGCCAAGCGGAGGCTATAATAAAACAGATGGTAATGTTGATGAAGCCATCAATATTAATTACCGAATTAGAACCGAACGGGATGAAATGTAAAAAAATACCACAAAGGATTAGTTTTCAAAAATTGAAGCACGTGATTTTTGTTAGGCATGAACGTAGATGGAATTTGCTTTAGAAAGGATGTATTCGGTCCAGATATTAGAAGATGGGGTATAGGTTCTGACCAATTTACCCAGTTGAGGTAAAGGCCTCACAATGGGTGATGTAATTGAACCAATTTCCAACAGGATATCTGGATTTTCTCGATTTATTTATCCTATTCCAGACAGTGAGATTCCCTAACAAGAAATCTTTGTTTCAAAATCCAGGCTGGTGTCTGTAATTGTTTTGTAAAGCCATTTATTAGCCATCGTTTTGGAGACGATTAATATCCTGTCCTGTTGGTGAATGCTTTCAGCGAAGCATCTAATAACAAAAAAATATTATGATAAAAAAATTGAATTTTTCAAATAGTTATACTCTATATCTCCTTAAGTTTCTAAATTACGGGTTATCTACACTCGGCAATAAGGTAATGGACCAAGTATTGATTCGAAAAATCCGCCCAACTTTGTGATATTTTTGCAGAATGATTTGGGTAATTGGCGACTTAAGTTCGTACGGGCAATCCAACTATAAAAAAACTAAATCTGATCTAATGGCTAGTGAAGGACAGAATGGGACTAATTTTATGTTGGTGCTAGTGTATTGTACCCCTAGTAAAGCGGCTCTGTAACCGGAGGTTGCCCATTAAAGAAAGTGGGATGACCAATAACAAAAGTAAAGAGTTCTTTTCCAAATTCAAGTTAACGGTCTGCCTTCTTCTGAAGTTACATTGCCGAACAAATTAAAAAAAAGTCGGATATGGGCAAACAGCCTTGTTATAGGAAAAATGGATTTGGCGACAATAAGGAGGAATATCCTACCAATACGGATTTTTGATTATTATTTTGGAATTCCTAATTCCAATGATAATGGCAACATAAGCTAAGCTAAAGTCCAAGGAAGAGTATAATAAAATTTTTGGCAAATCCGCGGCGAACCATATAAAAACAGAAATTTTAAATGTTCCTTGAATGCGGATACGAGATAAATTGGAGCGTCCTGCCAACCAAAATACTATCACATAAAAGGTACACAGAGGAGGCTTATTTTTTATATAGAAAAGGAATCAGAACAAGCCTTTTTTGGTATTTAGCTCATAACCTCCCATATCCATATTGCATCGAAAGAATTTAGAACAAGCGCAAAGGGGATATATGGGGATGTAGTACAGGAAATAGATCATGGTATAGGTCAGAATAATTTTGTTTTGAAGTGAAGAAGCTTAGCTGACCAACACTATTGTGTTTTTAACTTCTGAAAAATTGGGGACCTGGTTATCCCTTCAAACCGATGTGGTAGTGCGGGTCTGTTAAGGCAGGAAAGAGGCATGACAAATGGGAGGGTGGAATGAGGGTGCCAAGGCATATTTTGGTCTCCGGCCAAATAAACCGGGTTTAATATCGACTTAGGCACTACTCATGGATTATTCACAACTTTCCAGTGCTTTGGCCGGTGTAACCCATCTCCAAAGGATGGGTCATTGACGGCATTTGGATTTGAGTGCGACATATTTCAAAAAACTTACCTGGTGAGCGAATGAAGGTTTTTCATTAAGAGGAAACGACCTCTACGCCATCGCGGGTAGGGGATTTTAAAGCACACCTTATAAACTGAGGGGGAAATCGGAATGTTTGGGGAAACGTGAAGGTTACAATGACCACCTTTATTATATAATCTAAGCCATGACCCTTCGGAAAAATTATGATATAATGCTGAGAACCATCCTAAATCCTTGTCGAAATTGAGGAATGCCGTTAAAAGCATGAATCGAAACTTGTTAAAGGGTAAGGATCAAAATTATTGAAAGAGATGAGCGATGATTTAATTTTCTGACGTTTTGCAAGGTATTATCGAGATATAGTGTCAATACAAAAGTTCATCTGCTTTTTTTTGCCTCTTATTAGCTTCATTAATCGCAAGTTGCGGGCTGACGTAAAATCGTCCCAGACCTAAATTCGTAATTAATATGGCGGAATGACCTGGTTATGGAGGGATAGGTGCCTATGGTAATAAAACGATTAATACCTCTAACTTGGATTATCTCTCCAATAACGGTATAAAATTTACAGACTTTCCCATTCGAATGGTCAGTTCTGTACGCTACCAAGAGCAGCATTATTAACCGGGAACTACCAGCAAAGATCAGGAATGGAAGGGGTGGATTATGTTCGTGTGAAACCAGAAAAGTTTAAGGCCTGATCCTTCCTCTACGGACTATCGCAGATTTTTTGAAAGAATGAGGATTACGTAACAGGCAATAATAGGAAAGTGGCATTTAGGTATGGGAGGAGTTTTAATCAACAAATTTTGGTTTTGACGAATTTATGGATAATCCTCAGCGGAAATGTTGATTACAATTCTCATTTTGAATGGTTCAGGAAAACATGAATTGGTGCCCACAATGGATCTTAGGGAAGAAAGGCTTATATACCACCGATTTAATTTCAAAACACGTCGGTGGGATTTTACGAAAAAAATAAGAACAAGCCTTTTTTTCTTTATATACCTCACGAAGCTTCCTCATGTGCCATTTCAAAGGTAGAGAGACAAGGCCTTACCGTTTTTCTAACAATGAATTCACCTAATCACGGGACCCATTGAGTATACTGAAGGGCTTATATGGGAATGGTTGAAGGCCATGGATGATGGAATTGGGAATGATCAATATTAAAAAAAATGAAGAATGAATCTTGAGGATAATACTCTGGTGTTTTTTTTCCTTTGCAGATAAATGGAGCAGAGGGAATTTGGTCATAATGAGGATTAAATGGAAATAAAATAAGTTTATTGGAAGGTGGTCATCGTGTTCCTGCAATAGCCTACTGGAAAAACAAAATTACCCCAAATTATCCAAGAGTATTAATGAAGTATGGATTTGTTACTATCATTTTGTCCAATTACAGAACTAAACTGAACGAGATATTTAAGTCTGATTGGAATTGATTTTTCTAGAAACCTATTTTTCTGACCCCATCTGAAGAAAGGCCGGTATTCTGGAGATATCGAAATCAGAGGCTGCCCGAAATAAACATGGAAACTTTTGATATCGGAAAATGATACCGCATTATACAATTTGAATGAGGATATCAACCGAATCAAAATAACCTTACCATGACGATAACCCACAATGCAATTTTAATTTGAACCCAAGCAGTTAGATAAATTGGGAGGAAAAACGTAGACATGCAGAATAAAATAGGTTTCAACCCTAATCATAAAATCTACCACTTTAAAGTTTGTTCTTATAACAGACTCTTAATCCATATAAATATTTAAGGAAACATATCTAGGATTCCATGTAGTTTCTAATAGACTGGAATAAGAAATACAAAACTCACATCAATGTTTAAAATTAAAGATAGTAAAATGCACAAAAGGAGTTATATACAGTATAATGCTATGTTTTACCATAATTGCTCATTGTCCAATGAGCAAAAAACCAACATTATTATTCTTTTAGCGATGATTTAGGTTTATAGGACTTAAGTAGCTATCGAAGTACACAGGTACAGACACCAGCCATTGGACAGGTTGGCATGCAAAATAGGAGTTAGATACGAACTTTATGCTGGCTCTTGGCGGTTTGCTCCTTCTAGAGCTTCTTTGCTACAGGGAGGTTCTCAGTTCGCACAGGCGTTTACAGTTGGATCACCCTTTCAAAAAATGCATTTGCCATCAGGTGAGGGTTACCATTGCAGAAGTTTTAAAAAAATCTGGATACTCTACTGCTCATATAGGAAAATGGCATTAGGGGATAATTTGGTTAGAGGGTCTGGTCCTAGACAAATCCAAAAGATCCAAGTTTTTGATTATTGGTTGCGACGGCAATCATGCAAACCATCCATTAATAACCTGATAATTTTTGTAGGAATGGCAAGGCGGTAGGCGAGCTCAGGATATTCATCAGCCGATATAAGTTGATGAACCATAAGTTGGCTAATAATAGGGAGAAATCAAAAACCCTTTTTTGTCAATTTGTGTTTCATGAACTGCGCATGCCCAGTAGCAAGCGCCTGACGAGTTGTTTCAAAAGCAAAAAAATACTCCAAGCAGCTATTATGGAAGTATTGAAATATGGATTATGCATAGGTAAACTACTTGATCATCTAAAAATAGGAGAGACGGATAAATACCACTTGTAATTTTATGTCCGATAATGGAAGTTATTGGGCAATTTGGCAGCAATGGCGAATTGAAAATGGAAAAACAACACTGTGGAAGAGGAATTCGATTCCAGGAATATTAAATATCCAACTGTAAATTCCAGCTGCATAATTGAGAAACAACCTCAGGAGTAGTTTGATATAATTTCCTACTAATTTTGCCGATATCATTAATGTCGAATTTACCCTAGGGACAGAACAATTTGATGGAGAGAGTTTAATGCCGTTATTGACGCAATCAAATTAATAAAAGGACTAAGCCATTATATTGGTTTTATAGCCCGTCGAGACCAGTTGCCGTTTATCCGGATGGAGACTGGAGTCCTTATTTGCAGATCCAGAATAATATTCCACATGTCATTACT
>Ga0163217_1095139_pt1 | contig 20069 bp, 16 predicted proteins | sample SynspAceP_FD_185933 | JGI IMG/M metagenome (GOLD analysis project Ga0163217, IMG submission 185933) | Saline lake microbial communities from Ace Lake in Antarctica - Synechococcus sp. Ace-P (PacBio error correction) | ecosystem: Environmental > Aquatic > Non-marine Saline and Alkaline > Saline ...
AATTCCCAGCCTTTTGCCCTTTTGCGCTGTAATAGAGCTTGCTACCGTACGCCTGTGCTCGTGGGTTTATCACAATTTAGTGAGCAAGTCTTACCAGCCGCCTTGCAAACAACTGCTTGGTCTAGGGCCGGGATTCATACTCGCGTGCGGTAACGAAGCAATTAACCCGCATAAAGTTCAGGCGGTAAAAATCACTTCTGCCAACCGAAGATCATTGACCATCACTTGCTTGATAATCGCGTCTTTCTATCAAATGGCAATGGGCGATGGCTTTCGACGTTAAGTTGTTTTCAAAAACAGGTTTTGGCATGTTTAAAACCCTGAAAAGTTAGTGCCTTGCGCTGTTTTAAACCTGAATGTCCAGATTTTTTTTGTAATATGCACCAACTCTGGCGCAAATCGCCTGCAATACAATCGGTTTCCCGCGCATTAATTTAAGCACTCTAACCGGTCCCGGATCTTTCATCCTCGGTTAAGTGTGGACTAATTGTGGTCTCGCAAAACGCTTTAAGGTTTAATCGCCGCTGGCCAAGACACAAATGTAAACAATCACCGTTGCTCAACGGGCTTGATGTCAAAGTCCAAGTGCTTTTGGCTCATCAAATCGTTAGGCAAAAATAACCGATAATTAATCTTGCGGGAAAATCTGCATCTGGCTGTGAAGCGCAAAAATCCAACGTCCGCGCTTAATTCAGCCTTCAATGTGAATTAATATTGGCGATAACTCTGCGGCATGTGGTGCATCGTTAATGCCAATAAGCTGTCATAAAGTCGTTTACATCTGCCGAAACCGTTAATGGGTTGCCATGATGAAAGCAGCAACATGATGCGTAAGTAATCGATAGTGGGTTGGGCTCAGCTTTGCCAGTGGGCTAGGCTCAGGAGTTGGTTTTGGATGCAGCATCAACTCCACTAGCCGTTGTAAAAATATTTAAGCGATTAACGCGCTCAGAAGCGGCATCGGTATGCATAGCGTGGATCTAAATTAATCGGCGCCTTGCGCGAATAGCAAAATGGATTCTCCGTATCAGGCAATCGCTCTTGCCAACAGCCAGCCAACAACAATAGGCCCAACGCAACAATAAACGGTGTCCCAACTTCAATCCTTGGTGACACAGTTTAGCTGTAAATCGCCTCAACTTTTTACAAATCCCTAACTTTTACAGCGCCGCTAACGTTACACAGTGCTAGGCCTAAGAATAATCATCAAATCCACTTGGTGGGCGATAGCCAGGGTTCAGTTTTCCCTCGCCACCGCCGTTGCCAACAACTGATCGGCTTTAGTTGGGCCAATATAATTCGCAGATGCGATATAGAGAATATTGATCATAATTTGCTTTTGCTATTATCAAAAGCGGCATCGAGCGCTGCGGTATTTTGATGTGCCCACCGTTTTTTTAAGGCAAAGGTTTGCTTTGTGTATTCAGTTTAAGCTTACCACCCACATGCTTCCATCAATAAGCTTTTGCTTTTAAGCCAATATCGTCAACCCAAAGTTTTCAGCAAATTTTCGACAAATTGCACAAACCGCATTACGGCTACGTATTGCGTTGAATTTGTCATCAATATATCAAATTGAACTCGTCTGTGCATTTACATGGGTCGAGCAATAAATCCTGCTCAGGCGACTCTCAGCGTTCAATATCGATTAAACAGCGCAGTCGGTTCGTTCTAAAGTGTTTGCGTACAACCAGCATTCTGAATAAAAAACTGGGTAAAGCATAAGTTGTTTTACCTCAACGTAATTTCTGCCCAAATTGTCATCGCATACAATAAATCAGCATCCCCTACAAGGGTCGCAATTGCGGTAAATATCAAAACCCCTTTCTTGTAATAAACAGCACCATTTAAAACAACTCCACTTTTCAAATCTCTATCTATAGCTTTTCTAAGATTATTAATTTATCTCCGTATACTCAGCTTTGTGGACTAAACCTGGATAACCAATCTCACCAATCTCGGTAATATCTATATCCACGCTGTCGTGCATGGTGCTCACTCGCAATGCCAACGGTGTTATGCATTAACAATACATGATAAAAGCTGTCAATCATCACCCAAACAAAAAGGCGGCGGCATGCCAATCAAGCTGAAACCGTTTTTACTTGTGCGGGATCAAACAGATGCCTCGTCAGAAAACAGGCCTGCCCGCCAAGGTTCCCCCACACCAGCGAACATTGAACAGAAACAGCACCGACAACATCATCTTAAGCCCGTTTTTTCTAATCAATTTATTACCTAACACCGAAATCCACACCGCCAATTAAACCCGTCAGCACGGCAAAATGAACTCCATGTTTGCGCAAACCAGCAGTATCGCAACTAATCCTGCAATACTGCCATTTACGTACGCCGCTCGTCATTAAAGCAGGTGCCTTTAAATAAAATGGAATGAACAACGCACCTAACGCGCCCTGCCGCACCACTGCCAGGTGCGTATTGCGCAAGAATATGCCAACATTTTGTGCCCTGCAGCAACGTGGCTGCCGCCATTAAACCCAAACCAGCCAAACCAAAAGTAAACAAGCCGCCAATGGCAACATATCATTATCCCTGCATGTTCTCGGTTTTTTTTTGTCTGGTCCAAAGCGTCCTAATCTGCCCCTAAAACCATAATCGCGGCTTGCGCCCCCAACTGAATGACAACAGTGAACCTGCAAAATCAAATAAACCCCATTGTTTAACCAGCCGCTTCGTCTCCAAACCCAGCTCCAAAAACAGGAATAAATAAACGCCGTCAGTCAATCGCACCAATAAATACAGCCCCATATTAGTGCGTTCTGCCGGCACGGCTCACTTCGTGCTGCGGTTGCGGCAAACCATTGTCTGAAAAAAACAAGGTGGTGTAATGCCATCCCGTCATGCTGGATAAGGCAAAATAGGTTCGGTCCAAAAAAACCTACACAAATTGTCACCAAACATTAAGCCATAGCCAACCAACCAAAATAAATGAGCCAACGCACAAATCGCATGTAATTTTCATCATGAGCATTCACCGCGTTTATTTTGCACGCGATAGGGCCAGAATTCGAGCAAGGCAAATCCGCCTGCATCAGAAAACCACAACTGCTAATAGTACCCATAATGTATTCATCACTTCCGGACGACGTTGCTGTTCAGCTCAAAATGCCAAATGAATGAAGAAAAAATAAACAACAAACAGAGAAGGGGAAAATTGCTTCTAATCATACCTATTAAACACTTCCAAAAAAAATGAATGCGAATGCATCAAACTTTTGTAGCCAGCATCTATGTGCCAACAAAGGTTATCAAAAAAAATAAAAACAGGTATGAATGTAATTTTAACAAATCAATATATCGAACAGGAAAATGATAGGCCGCTTAGTGCAACTATAGCAACTCATGCTAGCCCTTATTTATTCTCGCTGGGGTTGGAACAAGTAACCGACCTTGCAGGCACGCAGTGCTTATATGGAAGCATGGGCCCGTCCTATGCGCTTACTTTGGCCAACTATTTTATTTGGAGATTCGGCGGTATTGCGAAATTGCGATAGTATAAACCGCGTTAGCAGCCTAGTTTAAGCGCTTTTTTCAATCGCAAGCAGCGGTGCTTTCCCCAACAGTGATTTAGCGATAAACATGGCAGATGATTTTTAATTTTCAAAAAACATTGCCATGGCTGGTGGGGTTAGTTAATACTCGCCACAAGCGGAGCAACAGCTTACCAGTTTAGATAGAAAGAAACAACAACAGCCATTTCTTTTTAAACAGCATCTCTTGTAAACAAAGCAATCATTCAACATGCGCCGTCATGCGGTAACATTTAATCACCACGCCTCAGTTGTAGCCCTTTTCATTCACTAACACATCAATATCCCCGCGCCAATGGGCGGGATTACAAGGAAACAGTACACAATCCGAGCAGGCGCAATTGCTATCATCAATCGCTTTAACCCCATCAAAAGCGCACGCGTGGTGAATCGAATTAACCCATTTATCAAACGACGAGCGCGGTGAGTGAAATTCATCTGTCATTTTTAAATAAATCCGATTACGCCAAATTTCGTTGTGCTTTCCTAGCCATTCAACGTTGCGCTTTCTACGCACGTGCCACAAATTATCCAACCTTTCGTAGCCAAATACCGTTGCTCCCGCTACGTGCGCAATTGGCAAAGTGAAGTTACCATGCCACAAAAAGAGTCCCGCAAGTAACCTCACCACCTCGTGGTTGCAAACAATTGCATCGCGCGCACGAATCATCACCCCCTCATTAATTTGTGATTCCACTTTGGGTAAATTCCAATTCGTTTAATAAAATAAACGGATAAATTACAATCAAACTCTTTTATGAATATTGTAGCGATGGCGCATCTAATGGATAAAACGGCTTCCACTGTATCTGGGCCCTTTGGTTTTGCGTCCAAATGCTCACAATGGTGTTGGTCGCAAAGTTTTTATAAATAACGCCCTTACATCTTTCCTGGTAATAGCACATCCATAATACGAATGAACACGATATTTTTACGTTGTCCGATTGCTTCACCCACAGCTAGTTCCAATGTGAATTGTCGCGCAAACTGAAGATTAAAAATGAGTTCTTGCATGGGTATCAACGCAGAAACTTCTGGTGTAATACTTCACAATTTGCATATCCGCCACAAGCGTGGCCTTTTCGTTAAAACCAACAAGACTCGCCTCTTTTTCGCTACATATTTAACGCTTAATCTGGCTTTTATGAACGATAACCCCACGGTTGGCCAAACAGATGGCGGCAACATATTCTCAGCCTTCGCTTTAACCGATATAGTTTAATGTCAAATTTTCTAATACGTTGCTTCGCCGCCCACCTGCCCACAGCATCTAAATGCTGCATTACAACCGCCGCAATAGCCAAATGTTTACATTTAGCATTCAACCCGCAAGTTAGATGCTTAAGCACAATCCACCACTTGCAAAACGCACATACTATCTTTACTTACGCGTGACTTGGATACGTCACTTTTTCCAGTCGGCAACGCGCAATCAATAAAAATGGCTTTGCCCCATCTACATGCGCCAAACCCCTTCTACCTCTTGGTCGAGTGATTCAACCATGACAGCAGCAGAAATTTCAGGCCGGAACTGATTGTGAACCGACTGAGATACGACGAGCCATAGCAAAACTTTCAAAAAAGAAGTAAAAACAGAAGTTCGCATTTCAGCCGCATAAGTGAATTGCTCAAAAGAATAGGCTGATCTACAAAGGCAATATAATATTTAAGTCAGCCCTTTAATTAAAAATTAGCTCTTATGTCGCTCACTTTTGTTTCAGTGGATTTAATTAATGAAATTGTTTATTTACATTTTGTACCTACTACTTTTGCAATGCCCTTTCTGGCGGGCCAGTGAAATGTAGGGACACTTATTTAAAGTTTTACTGATGATGACTAGAAACAGGCTAGGAAGTCAGAGTTTGGTTTATCCGGCCAAAGAGTACCAGATGCAGAGCGTATTACTTTATTACTCCTCCTTTAAAGGCCCACGGCGATTGTGAAATGCGCCTTACTTATCAGGCATGGCCACACCCGCACTAATATAGCGTCTCAATGGTGATAGAGGTGTCACATTGATCATCTTGGATGGCGAATCAACTGGCAGCAAATGGTTATATTGTTGCAGCCCATCAACACTGGTTAAATACTTGGATGAGAATACACCAAGAAGCGAGCCATAGCTGTGGTGGGAAAGCCCAAAGACGTTAGCTTCACAACTCCAATAGACTACTGAAGCATAACTTTGGAGGGAGGCGATCAACGCGGCAAATTAAATCGGCGTAGCTGGTCACTCGGCAGGCGGTTATACCCGCGCTGCACTCCGCGGTGCGCGCATACGATTGTTAGAACAAATGAACATCTGCGAAACTGAAAAATTGCAAGCAGAGTGTGATCTAGTTGCCAGGACGAAATTTTCGATTCCAATTGATGCTACCCATCCAACATTTTCCTTATTTAGATACTAGAATAAAAGCTGTATTTGCAATGGCACCAGCGTTAGGTCCCGCATAAGCATTGATAGTCTAAACAGCATTAAAGTAACCATGATGATTGTGGCTGCTGAGGATGATGAAACTTGTTTCAATTCGCAGAAGAATGCGGCGGTTTTTAGTCAACAAGATTCCCTAAAGGCAAAAACTAACAACACTTAGCAGGTGGGCCAATTTTGTATTCCAGAATGGTACAACACCGCAAGTTATTTACTTACTTTCATCACCTTTGACGTTTGCGGGACACGAAGCAATACCTGAAAAAAATCCGCGCCCGAAACTTCACTCAACATTGAGCCAGTAGCACTTCATTTTTTCGACAAAAATCTAAAAAGCAAGGTAACGTTGTTTGATTATTTACCTAACCACCACCCTATTTCGGGTCATTTAAATAAGGTTATCGTGCATACCCCTAGTGACATTATTTTACAAAAGACCGCACCTCTCTAGCCAACGCTGATTTCGAGTCTTCCATCATTGGAGACTCCAAGATTTATAAAAAAAGAAAGTTGAAAAAATGGCAGCAAAAATTGTTTGAGGCGCAGGCAGGCGATTATCACAAACAAACCGCCGGCGGTGATTGGTGTTGCAGGTTGGGTATGCCAGTGTAAAGGTGGTGCATTAGGGCGATTGACTGAGAAGTTAGACGCCTAGGATAGCGTGCACCCGATTGGCGCGCGACCTGCTGAAGAAGCTTTCCAACCACATTATTTGCATCGTTCCAAATTGCGTTTGCCTGCGTCGGGCAAGATTGCGAATTTTTGATCGCTCTTGTAAGGCGCGTGTTGGTTTGACTGTTAGAAGGTTTTTGCCTCAACGCAAGCGTGGCAACGCGCGTTCAAGAGATTAATGAATTTGAAGGCGCACCTTAATGGATGAAAAGGTGTGCGGATAGCTAATTATTTTTCATATCACACCAAGAAGAGCAACTCACTGCGCTTGACGAGCCGGTAAATAACCCATCTAAACGAATGGAAATTACCAGTGAAGATATCCGCAACCGCGCTAAGTGGATGATTAATGTAACAGCGGCGAATGATCTATTTCGTTATACCTCTACGCAGCCGCGCCTTGGCAATTGGGGGGGGGATTGGGGCCCCCCGGCTTTTGTTAAAAAAATCCCGGGCAAACAAAGTTTGGTTTTACGCCGTGTGCGGTGCTAAAGCATGTTCCATGTCTTGGCGAAGGGTTTCGCCCCACCGTTTAGATAAACCCAATTAATTAAAGAGCAAAAAACAGCTGGGCTGGTTATACGTAGCATCATTGCGGCGCATTAAATCCTTTCGTTAATGCGCTCTATCTTAATCATTCCTGCACTATATCCCAAACCACTTTTAATCGCAGTGGTAATATTAGCATTCAATCAAATTGCTTAATATTTTTATCGTTGAAACTCAATAGTTGAAAATTATCCTAAGAAGATGCTATGAAACGGTTACTGCATGTGTATGGCTCACTTTTATTGCTTGCCTAAACGACAAACTTAGCATTTGCTGCTGACATTAAAGCATTCATCAAAAGGCTTGCTTATTGAACGGCGGCAGGCGAAGAACGGAAACTGACTTGTTAAAGCAAAGTCAGAAGCAGTTTATTTGCCATTTGTTTTTTCTATTGGTGATGGCGAAAGCGCCGACTTAATTGTGGATGTAAGGATCTTCCGACAGCACCAATCAAACTCATCTACAGATGCTAGGCCGCAACACCGAATTGAAACATGTCGTTTTGCCAAGCCGATCGTATAGCATTGTGGCCCAACGTTCAACGTGAAAAACAAAGCCATCATTCACCTTAGAAGACAACGAAATGAAACGGGTTATTTAAATGGAAAGACTGCTGATCTCCAACCGAAGAGTTGCCCAGTGAGAATTAGCAGATTAAAGTTACTAGTAATTCACTAAGGTTAGTCTTATTTCCAAGCGGCCCAAAAGAGGCATCCAGATGTTCGCCTTCAGTAACTCTGAGTAAACGTTCAGTGCGTCGCGCACCAGTGCATATACTCCTTATTCTAGGCAGATCATTTAGTTTAAACAATCCACGTGCATACACGTTGAAGCGCGCGTAAAAACACAAAAGATGGAGCTATTAGCAACACTTCCGGTTTTTCGCCAAAGTAATCGTGGCGCGGATTTCTTGTAATTTTATCCCGCCTTGAATAGCATCCCAAATCGTCTTGCTGCGCATCTCCATGAGCCTCTAATGCTGAGCCTGCAGAGCTCCCAGTGAATTCGCTAGGGATACTATCTATAAGATGCGCCAGTTGGCACGTGCGTTGAGATCATCGCCATCACTTCCATTAGACTATCTACAATGGCGCATGTGATAACGACTATGTAAATCTATTCTCCATTTAAACTCTATTATCATCTCCCCAGCTCCTCAATAACGCTAGCATTCACAGCCGTGGAATTAAGGCCCGCGCGACGACCAGAGATGTAGCTTGAAAACGGTGCAAAGTCAGCAACGCCGCTGCCGTTCCCAAGGAGATAATTGCTATGCTTGCGTGTATTCTACGATGCCATGCATTAAAGAACGTGTAAATGATTGCAAGCCTGCGCGTGGCATTGTTCCCAACGACATAGCGTATCGCCACACTGCTATGGAAGGTAGCAAGGCCTCCTTCACGCAACGCACAAGAAAATCGCCGCAAATACGGATGTGTTGGTGACAAAGGGTAAAAGTCCGGTGCCCATTTATGTTGGCGGCGTTGAGCCAAAGCCAGATTCACTACATCTTCATCTGACGTAATCAGGCTTGAGGAGCTGCTAACTCGAATCAACGTAAACCAGTTGCATCTTGAAGTGTCTTCTTGTCAACGAGGGTCCGCGTATCATAGCCAATGATCAAAAGGGCTAACGTAGCGAATTTACGCTAACCGTTCTGTGGTAATGATCCCGTTATTTTTAGACTACTTCAGTTTGCTCTGCCGCTACTTGCTTCGGCCTTTCGCACTGTTCTTTATCCGGCTTTGGTGATTCCTAAAACTGGGCGTATGCATTTCATCGCCTGAAAAGGCCATATGGGCATGAATAAACCTATGTTCCTGTTCCGTCAGCGGGTGTGATTTACCAAAGTAAGCCAAATTCGAAATTGCGAATTGACTGCCATGCGCCTCTGTGTCGGCATATTCAGGTTTCGAAAAATACCTTCGCAGTTCTACCGGTAGGCCACACAAACCAAAGCACCATCAATTTTCTTCGGTCATCATAATCCCACCAGCCTCATCTTCTGCCAGTTTTTGCAGCTGGAATAAATACCAATTCATCGTCGTAAACCAGTGAATAATAACTGTCAAAACGGCAGCCCTGCTTGGATTTAAAGTGAACATATAACACCTTGATCACAAAGGCTATGGCTTGCCAATAAATGTAGGTAAATTAACAACATTACTCGTCATAAAACCCCCTGTGCTGACCCCAGCTTACAGTAAACTAGGTTAAAATAAAGTCTAGCTAAACCGAAGTCTACCAAGCGAAAACAACAGTGGAATAACGGACTAAATTCTATAAACTTGTATAAAACAATATATTGATATTAAAGCTGTTTTAAAATGAACAGCACGATGAGTTAGCTGACTACTTTTGCGTCCAACCCCAGCAGCTTGATTAATACCATCTCAGTTGCGCTTTATCTATCCAGCGTCCAGCAAACGCATCTTGAAATACTGCCACCCAATTCGGATGCCCGTTTGGCAACTGCACTTTCCTTATAAGCTTAACTTGCGGTCTGTATTTCTGATGGCAACCAAGCATTGTCCTTTGCCTATCTTTTAGTGCAATGCTTTGCACGCGCCACGCCAAAGACCGTTGCTCCAGTCAGCCAATCGCGACTGACCCGGACTAACCATAAAATGGTGCCAATTAAGGCCCATCAGAAGCGCTTGCACATACTACTTTTTATGCCATTAAATTGCAAGGGGATCAATTTCTAAAAATTAGGTGAGGATAGTCCAAATGTATGTAAAGAACAGCCATTATCGGCCAACTAGCAATTAAAGCAATGTTTTGAAATTAAACAAAGGTGTCTGAAATCCAATGTTGCTCATCATCATCCCTTTATTATCTTGTGTCTTTGGCGTTTCAGTGCGCACCGGGATGTCTTTGCATACCCATCAAAATTTCCACACATCCTCAATAATTGATCCGCACCCTCTGTGCCGCGCCCGCTGAAAGTATATTTAGTCACACATGCCGTTATAACGCCACCTCATCCAGTATGTTCTTTTCCATTATTTTCCTTTTTAACTTAAATCTATCACGTCGTGTTGCTATCAGTGCGTTCCTTCCAATAGTCATCGGCTGACTTGCTTGTTATACCCTGACATTAATCGCAGAATACCATCTCCCTTTATCAACGATTATATGCCGTCACAGGCGATGACGTACGGCCCATTTCAACAACATATCGCCCGCCGCAATTTCCAACTAAATGTCTCAATTGGCTTGTCGTAATTAAAACTCATCGAAGAAGCGTAAGATGTGCGTGCACGGCAGCTGCCTTCCCCGCTGTAATTTCTCCAACAGCGCGTTGTGAATTTTCTTTTTCTGATTAGCCGTCACGGTTTGCAAGGAAGGCATCATATCGAAACGGCCTTCCAATTTTCCAGTTCAAGCCTTTAACATCGCCAATCTAGTCTTTCCTTCTATCGCACCAAAACGATAGTTCGCGTTAGACACCCTAAATCTAAATTTTCCGCATCGTTAATATCAGCCATACAGGCGCGTTACAACGCCAACGATCATCGATCCGTCAGATTGTTCATACCAGACTGTGCCATCCAAACACATTAAACGTCAATCGCGCCGTCCATATTCAATGCTTTATTGGCAAGTGCCCAAAGTAACTTGCCCTGAATAGCCCACCATCGCAGGCCCATCCCAGCGCTGTCGTGAACTGACTCAAATCAATCGGCGTAAAATCCATCCGTAAAATGCCAAAACCAGTTTTTACCTAGCACGCAGCTGAAACGTCTTTAAAGTTTAATGCGCCATCAGCAAAAGCAAATGACAAACTCAGGGCGTTGTTAAAAGCATAGCGATTAACTCAGCTTTAAATGCGCAGGTCCCTAATGCAAATGTTAATAAATTGCCACTCTCATAAGCAGTGAAATTTTCTGGCGCAACAGCCATAATCCCACGGAAAATATTGGCATTGACATGACTAAAGGAAAACTTGCCATTTTTTGTCTCAATATCAAGCAAATCAATTAATTTCAATTCAAAAATGACAGGTTGCGTGTTTTTAATCTGAAATTGCCAAATTGGGCTTTAAACACATTTATGCGCCCGACTTCTCTAGTTTGGTTTAAGCAATAAGTATAAAAGCCCATTAAAATCAATTTTGTTTGGCCGTGATTGTTGCAATCAGTCAACTGCTTGGTTTTAGCATCATCGCGGCGTTGGCTTTGATTTCCCCAACGTCTTTTAACAATCAGCCTCGCATTGTTAACCACTATTTTTTTGCATCACAAAACCCATTGCCGAAAAAGGCACTCCCTGCAGTCGGCCCAAAATAAAAAGGCTGCCAAAAACATACTTCCCCTTTCCTCCCCCAATTGAGCCTCGCTGCGCCATTGCCAAACCACGTTTGTTTTTTATTCGCGGTAAACTGAATTATCGCCAATTACCCTTCGCCCATCAAACCTGCCAGCATCACTAAAATTTTTGTCACCATTTGAATAGCACATCCAAAGCAATTTGTATTGGCTTGCCGTGCAAATGTAAAGAAAAAGGAATACCATGAACAGCAGAGTCAGCTTGCAATCAAAGCAATCAATAAAAACAAGCTGCTCCACTAAACAAGGTGTCACACCCACCAGTTTAAATGGCATAAAAATCAGGTGCGGCCGCGGTTTAACTGCCGCGGTTAAATTAAGCTTATGCTTCTTGCTTTTAAATCGACGTGTAACTGGTGTCTTGAAGTTGACCGATGACGCATCGACACCTGCTACGCTTATCGTGCGACCGGCAACGCTGACTGATTTAATATCCAGTAGCGCAAATAGCAATGCTTTGCGAAAAAACGCCAACACTATTGTCCTACAACGGCTTACCACATTGCTTCCTACGTAAGTTCCGGGATAAAGCGTAGCGAGATAAGGCATTTGGCTAAGCCGGGAAAACACACCTGAAGAAAGATAACCGATCGCACACGCGCACACAATGCTAACAATGACCGCATTTTTCTACTGTCTTAGATAATGTAGTGCTGATACAGTGCTGCCACACTAGAAACACCTTGCAAAAATATCCTTCCATGGTGGCTAGTTTTCTCGTCGTATTTTCCGCCTGTTGTTGATCCCATAGCTGTCCCCGCTTTTCAAAAATAGTCGTGCATATATTCCTTTCCGAGCCATTTACGAATCCAGGAATGCGCGCTCCCTTTCTTCTGGCTGTACGCCAATACTTTGAAATCGCTAGAATTTGCTTTTAAAAAAGCGCGAGTAACCCATAATTGTTCCAAGTTGTACCCATGCTAAGACACAAAATTGTGTCCTTTTCCTTCCGTATCACGCCAAATTTCAGGCCAGTGGCCTTCGAATGGGCTTGTGGGATTGGTTCCATATTACTAACTGGTCTTAAGATCAATGCCTTCACCTTCCGCCTTCATTTTCATCGCACATCACGCGCAGCTCCATACTACCGTCGGCAAAGGGTCAACACTAAATTCTGCACCATAGGCCCTTCATGCTTGCCGGCGCTCGATTGTTTTGATTTCGGCATCCTAATCATTTTTGTAAACCACGCTAGCGGCCACCATGGCTAAATGCAATGCCTGTTTATTGCCGCTGGTGGCTTCAATCAGTACGCCCGGTTGAGATATCGCCACGTGCTCCGCGCGCATAATCATGGCTGTTAAGCAGAGTCGTCTTACTGAACCTGCAGGATTATTACCTTCTAGTTTTTCATTGGGTCTGTTTGAGCCTTTGCATACGTTGCAAACAACCAACGGCGTATTGCAACAAAGTCGTTAATCGTTTTCATTATTTGTTTAACTTCAAATAAGTAAAGTGGCAATACAGACCGATAGCAATAAAGCTATCAAGCCAAGCTGCGTAATGTAATCCTAAAGAAAGTCCAATCAATAGCAAGCACCATCGCCCGTTCCGCGGAAAACCAATTTTAAGCGCTTTTTCTAATCGGAAAATTTTCAAGACATATAATCAAAGCCCACACCACAATTCGGCAATCATGCTCTCTATTCGCTTGCAATACCCAAAAATGCCCGAATGCTACGCAGCGCCAAACCCAAAGCAGTCCGAGCACTTGTAAACCAGTGGAATACTTTCGTTAGCATCAATCCCTTTGCGGAATAAAAGCAGCAATTTAAAAAACAAAACACCTAAGCTTCATGAAATAATACGCTTGTGAAATGCACGCGACATGGCTTCTAAATTGTATGCGTTTTGAATCACCAAGGCTAAGGAACGATTCGAAAACAGCTGATAAAGCCGAGCAAATAACCTGTTTTTCCCTTTTATCATTTCCAATTATTTTTCTGCATGCAATTTCCTAATTAATGGTTAAACAGTCTTTTCGTATTTATGGAATTGTAATAGATACGATAAACCTAATGGCAGATTATGACACGTTAGCCCGCAAAAAATTCCTCAGCAAATACTCTCAGTCAGCGAGTTAAATCGCTAGCCCGCGATGTGTTACAAGCGAGTTTTCACTTATTTGGATCTCCGTGCACATATCCAATTTAACCCGCGGCCGCCAGTGGTCACTCGGTACTTTTCACTCAGATGCCAGCGCTCAAGTAACGCCTGCGTGATGTTTAAAGGCGTCAGTTTATGTCGGATTTTATTCGCGTGAAGGCGATAATTGAAGCCCGTGCCACTGTTACTTTATAATGAAGCACGCCGTGATTTTCAGCGACAATAGAGTTTTGAGAACAAGCTGCTTAGGTGATTTCTTTGAAGCTTTGAGCACGTTAAAAACGTAAATCCGCCTAAAATCGAAGGCCTGTTTGATGCTGATCGCACAGCAGGTAATTCCAGAATATCTAAAACCATTGGCACGTCCATCCCCCAGATGCTGCGGCCTTTACGCGATGTACTGACAACGCTCAAACGACGCCAATCCAACACCCAGTGGATTATTACCCAACGCCCAGTCGAGAGCAAAGGTTGCGGCAGAAAATTGCAATGCCATTCATAAAGCCAATAACACGCCAAGAAGTCGATACGACTCAATTTTTTTGTTCCGTGGCGGCGGTAGTATTGAGGATTATGGCAGTTCAACGAAGAGATTTGTTGCACGTGCGGATGCTGATTGTCGTAATTCCAATAATCAGAGCGGCGTATGGCCATGAACTGACTTACCATTTGTGATACTTTGTCGCTGACTACCGGGCAGCAACGCCAACAGCAGCTGCTGAGCTGCTGTCAGGATAGTTAAGCCACTTAAACAAAAGCTGCATTTTTATCCAGCAATGATCGGCATGCAATTTAAGTTTTAAATCAACGGTCCGCAACGGATTAGACTTTTAGCGCACGCCTATTTCACCAGCGCCAAAAACCTAAAAAAAACCAAATAGACACGTTAAACGCCTACAAAGTCGACTAAACTATGCAAGTAACAAATATTGCAAAAGCATCAACAACCTATAAACAACTGAATAATTAGGTATTGAACACTGAGTCCCACAAGCCGGTGCTGCAGGTTCATGCCATCGTGTCACAGATGATAAAGCAATTACATGAATAGCAAACAGTTACACGCTTGGGCACAAACTCTGCAGATTTCAATTACATGTTGGCGAACTCAGAAGCGAACGTTCCCCCAAAAATCTTAGGCGCATTATGACATCCATGCAAAACGATTCAGTCAAACTCACAAGACCCAGCACTCGCTTAGCTGCCTTAGGCGTTGTATTTTGGCGACAATTGCACCAGCCCACTGTATACCTTAAGCAGAAGTTTTTCCTCAGCCACCACCCATTGCGCATACGGTGCTAATGTTTACGGCATCTTATTCGCTCATCACTTGGCGCTTATTTTAATTGAATCGATTAAATATATTGGTTTTCCATCATGCGTGCGGATGAACCGTGGTGAAGGCGGCAATCAATGGCTTTACTCGCTCTGCTAGGGTCGTCATGCAGCAGAAGGTAGTAAAAAAAGACGCAGAATCAGTTGTTGGGGATTTTGGGCGCTTGTATGTTTTATGCAGACGGTATGATTACACCCGCCATTTCAGTCACTATCTGCGTTGAAAGGTTTAGAAATTGCTCGCCAACCCGCATGAATTTATGTTCCAATTACACTCATTGTGGTGATGCACCTATTTTTTGTCAAAATAAAGGCACTGCCTTTAGTTGGTGCTTTTTTTGGCCTATCAATGTTCCTTTGGTTCGGCACTCCTTGGCGTTTTGGCATGCATCAAACATCGCCCATGATGTCCCTTTTTGCATGCGTTGGACTCCAGGTAATGCCTTTAACTTTTTTTTCTGCCCACGCCTTGGCTTGCTTTGGCACATTAGGCGCCGTCGTGTTAGCCGTCACTGGCCGCAGAAGCATCTTTATGCTGATATGCGGGCATTTCGGTCGGGCGCTACCCTAATTCGATTTGGTACCTGGATTTGTTTTTGTTTTTACCCCGCATTGCTACTCATTATTTTGGACAAAGGTGCTGCTAATTTTTGCATAATTGCTGAAGCCATTCAAATCCCTTTTTATTTTCTAGCGCCTAAATCGGGCAATTGTCTTCCACTCATATACCCTTGCGACATTGCAACTGTAATGGCCTCACAAGCCGTCCATTCCGGCCGCATATTTCCGTTTCACGGACAAGCATTGCAAATGGTTTTTTTCCACGCATGCTAATCTCAACACCTTCAGAAAGGCAACGCAAGGACAAATTTATATGCCACGCCGTCACTGGGGTTAATGTCGCTACCATGCATCTAGTGATTAGTTTGGCAGCTTCTGATGATTTGGCCGCCGCCTATGGTATTGCTGTGAACGGTGACATGATTATCACCACTTATAGCGCCATTGTATTTCATGAAGTAATGGAGTGGCAGTAAATGCGCGCACAGGTTTGCTCGTTGCGTTTTCCTCATCATGATTTGCTTCTTGGCGCCAAATGTTTTAAAATTCCAGATGGGCCGGTTGGATTCCCATTACTCAATCGGCGTCCATTATTTTCACCCTAATGCTGACATGGAAAAACTGGACCGCACAACTACTTTACAGTAAAGACTAAAACATGATGATATTCAAATCGCCCCTTTTATTGAGTCGATATGATGCAGACCACTTTCGCGCGTAGAAGGAACTGCTGTTTTTCTAACGCCCAATGCGGATGGAATTCCGCGATCGTTGTTACACAACATCAACACAATAAAGTCCCCTTCATTGAAAAATTGTCCATCACTCACAGAACCGATTTTTGGACTACCCTCATACCCAATCGTGATGCAAAGGCTAACCGTAGAAACGCCTACGCCACGGTTTTTATCGCGTCATTATCAATATGGCTTATGATGAGCCCTGATTTGCCAAAAAGAACTGGTGAATGCTAATATGCCAGGATTGGATTTCCAAAACCAACATGAAACCTCCATACTTTATCGGTAAAAGACATCATTGCATTACCCATGGTCGCCTTAGGTATGTTCCATTGTGGCGCTAAAAAATATTCGCTTTGTTATTTCCGCTCCGACTGAAACCATTACTAACCAATTAAAATTTGCCTCCTAACCGCGTAGTTGAATTAGGTGGCACAAGTAAAATTTTAAATCAATGCTTCAACCAATTGCTAAACACCATGCGTTTATGATTCATTAAACACCAACATTAGCTCACTTTTCAAACCATTCAATATCGAGGAGTGAACAATGAAAAAAATTATTTCCCATTTTAATGTCGCATTCATTTCCTTAAACAATCAGTGGATGTGCAAACACATGACCAATAGTAGCCAATCTGGTGTAACCCGCCTCACGAATTCTGCTCATCGCCAGCATCGCAAGTTGATCAAATGTCAGCACAAGGCCTACGCTCAAAACATTAAACGGAAAGCAAAAACAGAAATCAACCGCTGAATGTAGACAAAGCGATGTATAACCGCGTTAATACCATTTTCTCAGCGCTTGAAATTGCACAAGTTGGTGTGTTTAGACAGATGCATAAAGATTGGCTTGGAAGGTGAACGTAGAAAAAAAAATGACCAACTCAATGCCTATTGCATGCCAGGTGGGCAAAATCATGTGTTTTCTGGCCTTGTTTGAAAAAATCAAAGCAACTGATGATGAATCGCCCGCTGTGATTGTCATGAATTGCCCACGTATCCTTTAACGTGAACAATCTGGCCGGAACGTATGTCACAACCTATGTGCAACAATTTTGGCTTACAAGCACTCGCCGCTTTTGTGGCGATGGCGTGCTGTGCCCTACCGATGCAAGGCGCTGGTTTAGGTGCCAACGTTTTTTGCTCCTGCCAAAGCGGTCCGTGAGCAAGAGCAGTGAATCAGATAGAATCGGGTTGAATTTAGCCGCTCGCGCAAGGTTAACAACCCAGAATTGGCCGCTGTGACGCATTGGGCAAAATGAGCGCTGGCAACACAGGCGCACCACAGAGTCTTAAGCACTCACCCTGCCAGTGGAAAACGTATGCTGAATTTTAAAAAGCGCATAGCGCCAAAAGTCGCCCTTTGTATTTGGCGGCAAAACGCAGTAATCAAACTCACATTAATTTAAAAATGCGTGCAGAATAATGTGCGCATTTTTGTTTTTTTTGGGGCCAGAAGACAGAGTTTGTTTAAAATAGCGCTGCAATTACGCCACTATTTTAACACTTTATTAAAGTCATCCTTAAATTATTTGGAAACTCTTATGGACTCACGTCAAAGCATTATTGAAGCGGCTTTTGAAGACCGCGCTACACATTAACCCCAGCAAATGCCATCTGCTGAAATCCAATCGACTGTTGAAAGCGTATTAGCTGACTTTAGAATTCAGGCCATTCGCGTTGCTTCTCGCATTGGCGGATAACCAAAACTGGAAGTACATCCCAAATGGTGAAAAATGGCGGTTGTTAATTGGTCTTTCCGTCTTGAAGACTAATGTATTGTTGAGCGACGGCGGTTGCTAAATAAATGACAAAGTGCCAACTTAAATTTGCCAACTATTCTGAGCAAAGATTTTAAAGATGGTTGTTTTCCGTTCGTAACCAAACGCAGTTGCACGTGGGTTTCAATTTTTTGTAAAAACATGCGTGTTACTGCCTTCATACGTCAAATTGTGCTTATGTGGGTGAAAGGGCACCATGGTGACACTTGGGCAACCGTTGGTTCTTGTGCTCAAATTGGTAAAACGTCCATTTTATCTGGCGGTGTTGCATTGGTGGCGTTTTAGAGCCATTTGCAAAGCTGCCCAACGATTATTTGTGACAACTGCTTTATCGGTGCGCGTTCAGAAGTGGTTGAAGGTGTGTGTGAAGATAATAGTGTGATTTCATGGGCGTTAAAATTGTCAAGCGTCGACTAAAATTTATGATGCGTGAGAGAGCAGGGCCACAGTGACTTATGGTCGTATTCCTGCTGGTTCAGTTGTGGTTTCCTGGCAACTACCCTTCTAAAGATGGCAGCTACAGCCTTAACTGTGCGGTTATCGTGAAAAAGTCCGATGCAAAAACATTAGGTAAAGTCGGGCATCACGTGAAGCCTGTTACGCGGTATTTATGCCTAAATTGTTTAAGCACATGAGGGGTTTTGGTACTTCACCCCTGTTGTTTAGCCAGCATTGTTTTAGCAGCTTGTTTAACCCAAGTTTTTTCCTTCCCCGTTTATGTAAGCTAGTCATCAACTGGCGAGCAGTGATTGAGTGGTAAATGATTAAAGTGAAATAAATGGCTTGTACATTACGACATCTGGCTCATCCTCATTTCCATCATCGCGAATAGTGGCGCTATATCCATTGCCTTTGGCTTTGTGATAGATTACCATCGCCTAAGGCAACTCACCAATCGACTCTTATTAAGTACCGATAGCAGCCAGGTACAACACTTTGGGCGAAGTCCATCTACTCACTTTTTTTAGTACGCATATCAATAAGTGGCATCAGTCTTTTTTGCATTACGTCCATGCACATGGGCTTGTTGCACTCAAATGATTGCAGTCCTGCTTTTACATCAACATTGTGATGATACTTGAACCGAAAGCACGGCTACTTTAGGTGGTAGTGCGCAGCTGGCATTTGTACATTTGGCCTTTTTTATACAAGTTATCTTTGCGATTAATGCACCCAACGACGGCTAATTAATCATTAATGGCAGCAACAGCAACGGTGGATTGTGATAGCCCCCCGGGGGGGGGGGCCCCCAAATGGCGGTGATATTGATGATTGCCTATTGGTTAAAAAAACTATACGGGCAAAAAATGATACGCCAATTAAGAATATATTAAGCCGTTGCTATCAGCACGCACTTACCTTCACTATTCACTTTGTTTTTTATAAGCGTTTTTTTCTCATCCTACTGAACACATCATCAACTCCAGAACGTTAACTGAATTCAAAATTGCAACGATTGCCATTGTGCTGGCTTACATTAGTTGCTATGAAGGCTTTTTATGTTTTTCTTGCTCTATGAGCCGCTATGGCAAAAAACGTATCAAACTCGCTGGCGCTTTCGCCCCATAGCGCAAATAAATTTGATAAAAAACATCTTCAGCGATTCAACTGCCAAGTTACCTAAATCGTGCGCGCCATTCGGAAGTCTCATCTGCGCTCCTGCAGAAAAACGTGCTGCCCCGTTCGAAATGGTCATGCATTTGCGTCGCGTATATCGATTTAGATGCGTTCAAACCTATTAATGATACGTATGGCCATCACCCCCCCCCTGGGGTCCGGTGATACTGTGTTGAACCTGACTGCAGACACGACCTGAATGCGCTTTATTTCGCGGTTGTGATTTTTGTAGCGCGGATTGGCGGCGTGAAGGTTTTGTGGCGATTTTAGAAAAGAAATTGATTCTGAAGATGCCATATTCGAACCTGTGGTTACGCGCCATTGTGACTTCGATTAAAGAGCCCTATTTTATCGACCACCTTAATATTGAGCTTTCTTGCTCGGTCGGCCATT
>Ga0163217_1038431_pt1 | contig 20063 bp, 28 predicted proteins | sample SynspAceP_FD_185933 | JGI IMG/M metagenome (GOLD analysis project Ga0163217, IMG submission 185933) | Saline lake microbial communities from Ace Lake in Antarctica - Synechococcus sp. Ace-P (PacBio error correction) | ecosystem: Environmental > Aquatic > Non-marine Saline and Alkaline > Saline ...
TGTGAAGAAGGAGAAATGGTGTAAAAATCGCCAACGCCCGGAAACGGCCCGGGCAAATGAAAAAAATTTTTCGCGTGGTTTTTTCCCCTGCGCGCAAAAACACCTCGCAGGCCCTAACCCCGGCCCTGCACGCTTGACTCCCGTCTCAGCACATCGGAAAAACCAAATCGCGGCTAGAGAAGCTTTCTCGCCGCGTATTTGTTTTGCGTTTTAAAAGCGAGCCTTTTTTTTTGCGGTACGCAGAAATCCCAGGACTATATTTGCCCTGAACTTTCCCTGCTGTGCAGGTCCCCCCAGCATGTTGCAAGAACCCCACGCGTGGCCTTTTTTCCCTTCTTCAGCGATACTTGAACATGGATTTCTGCGCCTTTGGGTCATCGAACACAACGATGCAATTGACCTTCGCCGTTTTGAAACTTGCCACACGTCGAATACAGTGGGCTTTGGGGGGTTTTTAGCCCCATGGGAAACCTTGCCTGATACATCCGGCGATCTTGATCCCTGTCGGTTCAAGGGGGCTCGCGGTAGCATAATTGGCAACAACGCTAAAGGCCAACGGACCAAGTGCAGGCGCGCTCTTGTGATCCTCACATCATTGTAAATGGCCTGCGATCAAGCAGGGTCGGCCACGGAAGGTCCCACAGGCAAATACGATCCCCCGCATCGCCAGACGGTTTTGGCGAGCGTAATCCATCCCTGCCCAGCCCGGGATTCACAAGATGCGCCTCCATCATCGTCCATCAGGTGTTCCTCACGTTTCAGGAATGGGAGAAACACCTCTGCTCGACTTGTGCCATCGCTGTTCGGTGAGTTTCGGCATGTCCGCCGGGGTGCGGGCCCACCTCCCGGCCAGCACGCCATATGTTCACGTCCCCGCCCCCCCCCCCCCCCCCCCCCCCCTGCAAAATAATGACCGCCTGCTGATTTAAAGCCGTCGCCGGCGAACAATCGCCGGTCTCGTGTAGGTGCAACCGCGATGCACGCCTTCGGGCAGGTCCCAGCTGTCAGCGCAGTTTCGCGCAGCGCAACGCCCGGACTCTGTGTCGCTTACCGAAACGGTCCCGACCTCTCGCCGTCGCCGTTCCAATTGATCGGTTCCGCTGTGGTCTCTGGCTGCAAATTGCGGCGCTTGTCCATCAGCCCGCAGGCAACGGCCAGTGGTGAATTGCGATTTTTCAATGGAAACTCCCTTTATGCTTGGCATTTGAACCGGCCCACCTGTGGTCGATTGTCAAAGACCCACCCGTCCATTTAGCTAGGGTTCCAAGACGAACAGGCGCTCGGCCAAACTACCCCATCGGCAGAAACTTGGCGCTGGTAAAGCCGCCGAACCGGCCACGGCGTGTCCATCGTTTCAACTACAGATAACCACAACACAGGAGAGTTTGACATGACTGCAACATCAAACACTCTAAGCCTCGTATCTTCCTCTGACGTGAACGGGACGATGTGTAACAGCCGGCGACGGACAACACACAAATCGGTCCATCGACCACCTGAATTTGATCGACAAGCAATCAGCAAGGTCCGCCCTATTGCGGTTAATGGGCTTTGCGGGTTTCTTGGCCTCGGCGAAGACAACCATCCAGTGCGTGGGCAGCTCGACTACGACACTGTAAAGAGGTTTCGTAACCGAACCATTCAAACCCGAAGAGCAAGTCAATAGGCGCGCCGGACGCACGACGGCTGGAAGCGGAATCGGACTGGGAAACGCCGGACGCAGAACCACTACAGTTGATCCCTCAAACTATTGGGATCTGTCCCCGCAAATACTACATCACCGCCGTCCCCCTTTTCGGGGCGGTCTTTTTCGATTGCCGCCCTAATCTAATGCTTTAATCGCGTTGAAGCTTCCGAAGATCACCCATGCCACATCCCCCGCAGCCCTCCCCTCTCTGTCTGGCCGCAGAGCCCACGCGATGTGGGATGGAGCATTCTGAACCAATTCGCCGCTCTCCCCCAGCCCTGCCTCTATCCGTGTATGATCTTCGCGCAACGCTCGACAGTCGTGTTTTTGCCGGGCTCCATCGGCTGGAGCGTGAAAAACGTCCAAAACGACCGCGGACTGCGTACCATATCTGATCGGTTCTTGCGTCCTGCAATCCACTGTTTGCTGACCCTCGCCCTTCTTGCCTCGGAGCGCTGAATTGGTGACACCTATCAGGATGACCCCCTGCATTCAATCGGAAAGCCGTCACCAGCGGCGTCGCCTTCCTCGCGGCGGGGTTTGATCGTCTTTTCGCAGGGCGAAGTCCGCGACTGACGACAGGTGCCACAATGTTGGTTGCCAATGCTGCTGGTCGCTTGCATGGCGGTTGGGCGAATGACCATCGCGGCAATGACCGTGATCCTTGCCCTGTCATCAATTGCACTGGTGCGAAAGCTGGGAAAAACAACGCGGGCTACCTACGAGGGAACACGACTAGATCTACCACTTGTGCATGCAAATGCAACAGTTTGTGACGTTGAAAACCATCCTTGTTTTACAACTCCGGCGGAATACCTAGTCTGCATAGGCGATTTCATATCTATAGGAAAGGATAACGATGAGCGTACGGTTTGATTTAGCACCCAGGCTGTGCCGTTTGGCGCTGGCTGCTTGTCGGAAGTACCAAACTACCACTGATAAATGACCTAATCGAACACCAGGGTTTTTTTCACGGACTGCGGAAAATGTGCGCCTGTTTTGCTGGGCCCCAAAACGCAGGAACCTGACCGCGGTTAAGATCGACCCCACCAACGGGTGCTACGTCTAACCGCTATCTGCGGGCCGGTCAAACAAACCTTCCTGCCCCTGCGTGGCCGAAAAATGGCCGTCCGATCCTGTACCCGCACGATCGAAGCAGACGCAGCGGCAGGCTAATTGCGCCCAGCATCTGACGTAAAAGGCCGCCGGAAGCTCGATGCTCCGGCGCCTTTTTGCATGTACCACCCGTAACTCCGCTTAGCTCGTTTGCGGTGATGCGTTCCACTCTGGCGGATAAAGAAATAGCGCGCGAACCGGTATTAACATGTTCATACAATGCCGTTGATATGCGCAATGATCATCCGCACGCAACCACGAGCTCGCACGCACCCGATCGACTGTCGGGTTCGGCGAGCCGTGAATGCGCAGATAGGTGTCGCGGTTTGCCCACAAACAAGAACAGCGCACGCGACCCTAAGGGGTTCTGGTGTCGGCATCCATACCGTTGCAGGTTTGTTCATATAGTTCAGGATCGCGAACGGACTCATATTCCTGGCGGCGTCCACGTCGGCCATTCGCCTTGCGCTTGATCGAATATGTGCCGCGGGTTCGTACAGATTCCGAGGCCACGCGGCCAAATCGCCTGACAAGGCCATATCTCATGGCCGTACCGTTGTCCTGAATTGGGTAAGATAGGCCACCGCATCGACGTGAATGTCACCCGGTATCATCCGGGTTCGAATTCGACAAGCGCGGCAGGAAGCGCGGTGCGAACACCACCACGGTTTTGTCGTTGCAGTGGTCAAAAAGCGGCGGCGGTCATCTTGTGCGTCCGCACGCACCCACAATTCGACGGTTAGTCGCGCAGCGGCCAATCAGAGGTTCGGGGCCAGAGGGGCGGAAAAAACAGACGCGGCAGCGGGTGCTGGTGATGAAATGTCGTTTGGGTCAGCTGCGACACGCTCCCTATTTAGATTAGTGCTTTATTAGTTAGTAGCTTGAAAAAAGTAACCCGATAACGCGCCTCTGTCCCAAGAACCAGTCCCATGGCCGTGTGAGTTTTGTTCGACAAGGGTAAAGCTAGACGCCGCACCCAAAAACGCTAAAACGCCTCGTTTATCCCATATAGAGTATTGTTGATAAAATTCACAGATACTTGGACTAAGTTGCCGAGATAAACGAGATGAGAAATTTCTTGCCGGATATTCATTGAATATGTGAGCGCACAGCAGATAAACGCTCACCTATACCAGCTCCCCGTATCACTATTCCGCAAAAACATCTCTTGCGGCCGCGACCCAAATAGCAGCCCGATTTCGCCGCTCGAGATATCGCGGGCTTCCATACTGGCCACGCGCACACCCGTAATCTGAACGGCAAAACGGGAAGCGCAGCGCGAGAGCAAAATGCACACACGGGTCGCCAAAATCCCGCGTACGAATATAAGGGTCCGGCAGATGCCGATCATCCTGCGCCCGGACACGGTTAATGCCTCTCGACACCGCGCGCACGACCACAGCGAAGCTGGCACATATAAAGACACACACACACACAATGTCCCTGCGCGATATTCAATTCATCCATGACGGTGCGAGCGCGCGGACCACGCCAGCTTTAGACCACGAGAACTCACGCGTGCATCATATGCCAAGCCCATTCCGTTCGCGAGTCATGTGCGTCCGTCGCCAGCGGACGAAGAGGCAAAGGAGGCGTGCCGAAAGTACTGCGCATGCGCGCACTTTACCATATTCATAAGACAGTTTCGCGAAACAAAACCCCGATGCAGTGTCCGTTTGGAAATGCCTTGTGTACAAGGTAACACACGCCGCTTGCCTGCCGCGTACCCGCCTGATCGTCACTTTCGCGACCAAGATCACCGGGCATCACGGCGATAAAACCGCCCTCCCCTGCTCGTCCTAAAAGACGCCTGTATTCATATGAGCCACTTGGGCTGTATTTTGGCATTATCATAAAATTATTTTTAACTACGACTTATAACTGATACAACAACGGCGAATCTGTAACTGAAGTTGCACAAAAATGTCAAAAACTATCCTTTATGAGCATCCGTTTTTTTTCTTTTTTTTTTTTTTTTTTACTTTTTTTTTTATTTTTTTTTTTTGACCGCGCCCATCTGCCAGCTTTACACCGGTCAAGAATTCCGTCGCCGCTTGAATTCCCGCCGCGCACTTGGATTGACCGTGCCGTTAGAGGACGAATAAGAAACTGCATGAAAGTGGGGATGTTGCCGGTTTCTCGCTGGAGTAAGCCTCACTCAATTCTGCGGCTGTTAACTTGATTATCGGAAAAAGTCCTGTTTCCTGGCTCGCGCCGAGCGCATTGTCCATTGTTTTTTGCTTCAACGTAGTCGGTCACAAAGATACCTTTTGCCATCAGCTATGTCTGGATGCAGGACCTGTATAACTCTGGCTCACGGCGCAAATGTTTACCGCCGTTGCCGGTTTTTTGCGCGGTCTGCCGCCGACGATCACGTTGCGGTCGATATTTTTCTACGCCCCGCCAAAATGCGCACCCATGGCGATTACAGATCTGAAATCGGGTGTTTTATTCCCTGCCCTGCTCTTACCTGGATCGTCTACAATCTACTTCCATGCCATTACGTGCAGGCAGCGCCTGGAGCTATCACGAAGGGTCCGCCAACGTCGTGGCAGCCGGGGCTCTATAACCTAAAAACCTTTATCAATTCGTCTTGCCGCCTCCTGATTCGCGCGCAAGGTATTGCGATGGCGATCCGGTCTATGTCTTGGTGCTGCGGGGCAGGGTCGATCTGTGTCCCCGCCGCGATGCGCGGTACGAAGCCCCGATGCCATTCAAAACCCGCCACCCTTAAGTAGAGCCGCTGATGGACCCGAATCTTTGATTGGCGAAATGCTTTCGCTCGCGCTGGAATTTTCTTTCGGGCGTCGTCGCTTTTTGCTTCTGGCTTTCCGTTGCCTTCACCCTCCCGCACTCGTTACTATTCTTGCGGTGGTAGGAGCATGGCTTTTTAGGCGTGTTCGACCCGTCGAATTTCGGGTCCGTTTGCCGAACCGCTATACGTCGCTTATTACGAATCGAAGTCCCTCGTCGCCGTGCCCCTCTTTAATCTTTATGGAGGCGTGAATGCTTGAACGTAGCCAGATCGCCGAACAGCCGTTGCCTCACGATGGGCAGGAGATGTTCCGGACAATTGCGCGGTTGGGCTTGGATCTTCTGTCGTGCTGTCGGCGCGAATGCTTGCGGCTCTACTGGGTTGTGGGTGCGAAACGTGGGTTGACCCATGGGGCGCACTCTCGCTGCCCAGCGATGCTGCGCGCGGGATATGAACCCGAAACTGTCCACCGGCGTACCAATCCTGCGGCACACGGCCGAGGATCACGCCGGGCGCGGAGCTACCGTCCTCAATTCTTCATGGTTGATATGCTGTCGGGCATTAACTCTCCAGGTGCAGATGGCCTCAAAGGCAACTATGCCCGCGCCGCCCGTGCCTGTCGCGATCGTCTTTGCCGGCGCTTTGCTGCCCGGTCTGCTGCTCGTGATCAGAGTTGGTTAGCTCTTGATTAATCGTTTTTTATTGTCAAAAGCCGCAACCGAATTAAATCAGGAAATCCTGCCCCGCAACACCATGTGTCGGAGCAGGAGATGAAGAAATCAGCTTTTGAGAGGCTCGCGCGCGAGGTCTTTGGAACTAGGCGACTTTGGTCACTGATTCTCTGCTCGATAAATGCAGGCTTCTATTCCTCGGGCGGTCAATCGAACCGCCCGAACACGAAGGCCGGTCTATCGTCGGGGACTGTTGGCACTGCGTTGGGCGGTTTTTGTCCTTGGCGTGCTCAAGAAACCATGTCGCGGAACGCAACGATCACCAAGCATGTGTTTGTGACCGCTCGCGGGCGTCCGGTTTTCTCTGTCGTGTTGCCGCATGATGGGTTGCGAAACGAACTGGTGCACTGAATTCCTCAGCAAATCTGCCCGGCGGCACCGCTGGCAGCCTGTTGCGGCGTCGTATGTCTGATCATGTTCTTCCTTGGCTTCATCCTTGACAGCTTCCGAGATCATTTCTTTATCGTAGATCCCGCATCACGCGCAGACCGGTTCTACTGATGCTGGACGTCGTCCGATCATGGCTGGGCGTGCTTGTGGGCGAGTGAAACCTGCAATACATCGTTCCTGAACCCGCCCTTTGGGCCTTTTTGGCGCTCTTTTACCCTGCGCGGCGTCGCCCCCGCGGACCGTCTCTACCAGCGCGATACTACAAAGCATTTCTGGCCCTTTTTGCTGTTGGCAGGTGGTGGCGAATTTTGGCGATCTTGTTCAAATGATTCCATACCAGATCGTGACCGTGGCTGCCACTGATCGCGGCTAAGCGCCCCACCTCCACTCGAGCAAAAAAGGCCCGGTGGTTTTCCAAACCGGGCCTTTTCTTTGTCCACAATCTCGACCTTAGTATTATTGCGGTAGCTTTGACGCGCTGATGTAAGGGGCTGTCGATCTTCTCTTCCTGGGTGCGGACAAGGTTCAACGCTTTCGACAAAGCCTACTCGGCGTTTCTCTTAGAACACTAACGGTCGTCCTGCTGCTGCGCATTCCTCAATGCACTTATACCGACGCCCTTTGGCACCATGCTTCCATTGATATCCTGTCCTGGGAAAAGTTTGCCGGACAAAATGACAACGTGCCTCTCCAACCAGAGCGTTTTCAAACGCGGCGTGGATTCGTTTGGCATTTAGAGAAAATCTGCCGCAACCTGAATCGTATTGGCCTAGGCTGGACGTTCACGTGTATGGATGGCCTGCAGGTCTTCGGCAGTTCCTCCTGGTACGTTTTCTTTCGACAACCAGTTCGGTCGCCGAGGCACGATTCAACGAATAAGACGCATGGTTTAGTTTAGTTCTTGGCAACCTGATGGAACCCAGAGTGGCAGATCGTTGTAGGGGCCAACGATCAGCAACCGCATCAAGCGTGCCCGAGTTGCAGCGCCCTGAAAGATTCGCCCGCCCGCCATGTGGTGACCGTGGCAGCCTCAGTTTTTTCCCATACGCACCACCAGGCCGGGGTCCGAATCGCACGCCTTTGACATCATCAAGGACTTTTGAGCTCGGTCAACGGAACCACCGCGGTTTGCGTACCCGGTTGTGTCCGGAGACAGAACCTGAAACGCCGAACTGGTCATAGATCTCGTCACCATGATTTCCAGACGGCTCCATATAGCGGCAGTCCAGTGCTGTCAGCATCGGCGTGGTCATGCGTAGGGCACGCCGGTAAAAACACAGCGCAGGGGATTTGTTTTGCATAAGTAGCGGCCCGTGGCTCATTTCGGCGGTGCGTCGATGACCGCGTCTAGCGCTGTATGTGGGCGGCACCAGGTTCCCCAGCCGAGAAAGACCTTTTGACCGTCAGCCGGCCACCGAGAGGCCGCGTGAATACGGTCGGCGAGACGCTGTTGGCCGACACCAGCCAAGACCGTGGGGAAGTTGTTCGGCCAGGGTGTGATAACCATTGCGCGCACCGTATGTTGCCATCTGCGCAACGGCGGTGCGCCAGTGTCGAGGCGGCAACCCCTGGCCCCCGCAACGCCTGCGCCACGAATGAATGACGAACGATCCATGGAATGGTTTCCCCGAGAATCAGATTAATGTCGATAAGTCTCTCTGACAGACGTCAGCCTCTCCCTATGACGGCACGTTAATCCTCTGTTTTCACTGGATGTCATGGCTTGAAGGCCGTTATCGGTGTTTAGGGGATTTGCAGAGTTTTCGCTACTTCGCTTCACTAAACGCGTTATGAATCAACGTGTTACACATATTTGCCTGCTATTTAAAGGGGTGTCCGCAAGTGGTTTCGACTCGCGATAGGGATCTTGCCACAATGTCACAAAAAAGGGGATCGCTGCTGCGCCCCCCCCGTCTATCTAGTCCTTATCGGGTTGCTCTGGGCGTGATGGGTTACGCCGTGGGTGAACCCGTGTGCCGAGGTTACCCATGGGTAACCGGACAGAGGGTTTACCAATGGGTATACCGGTTACGAATGCCGCGGCCCACCTTTTAAGGAGGACCTCTTCAAAAGCCCGTAACCGGCTCTTCCAACTGCTTTTTCGGCATGGTGGCTAAAGTTCGATACCGTCTTACCAAACGGCATTTCACATGGCGGGCCGGTGAACTTTAGTCTGGCCAACGAGAATTTCGAAACTTCATGCTATGGCTCCGCCTTGCTCGCGGAGTTTGTCCGGCATGGCTTCGTCGAGCGTCAGAAAATCTTGAGCAATTTAGGATTCTGTCATCGGCGTCGAGGTCGTCGCAAAGCTTCTCCTTGCAAGCGTGGCCGGCTTGGTCCGTGTGCGCAGGGCGCGGGCAACCGTCGACGCCCAGATTTGCGCGGCACAGCCTTGGGCCACTGCAAGCTCCCTTCTAATGCAGTCACAGAACACTAAGAGCTTTTTTGATGTAAGGGAACCGTTTTAGTCTTGTGCAGCGCGCTGTAAAGACTGCCCCACCAGTTCGCAGGGTTCGATCTCGTCTACGGCGTCGTCCTTGGCCGCAGTGATCGCAACCCTGTGCGCAAATCTCGGCGAACGACAGATCTTCGCGTTAACGACGTTTTTTCCTTGACCATATGACTCATAACGCGAAAGGCGGTCATTCATCGCCGATCTTCGACCTGCGGGCGGTGATGCGTCCAAAACGGTCGTCCTTGGTTTCTGGAAAACAGCTGCGACAGCAGGCGGTGAACCGGCGCCAGCCTTTTCTTGAAGCTGATCGCGTCCGTTTGGCCCGAACATAGACTTCGACCGGTTCACGCTGCCCGCGTCGCGAATAGAAAGCTTCAGCTCTCCAATCTCGGTCCGTAACTAGCCGTCGACTTCCTTTCCAGCGCGACCGAATCGCTGCGCAGATCATCCGTAAAGAATTTCCAGACAGGTCCGATGCTGGTACCAGCAACGCGGCCTTTCCGCCCTGGGCCTGCCGGAAACGTCTTGCGTCATTCGCATTGCGGCGGCGTCTGTTCGATTTTTGGCTTCGGCTGGCTCCTTGCAGGTTTTCTGCACGCACGCACCGCGCAGCCCATGGGTCCGGCTGGCGGTTGCGGGCGGCTACCAAGAGGGCGAGGCTCGACCCGGGGCGAAGCCGAATTTATTTTTACTGCTCATTCTGCCTTCTCTTACGTTTTCCGTTTCCCTTCCAATGGACGCGTCGGCACAGTTGTCCAATGAAATTCTCATAGGCACGGTCAAAGCTGTGCCGTGCAACGTTTCCATGTTTTCGCGCGTCATCTGGCGGTAGTCGTTCGTAGACCGACACTGCTGGAGCGCTGCCCCGAATTGTTCGATGCCGCACGGGTCATAGTTCAATTCGGGTTGGCGCAGACGTCGGACGCCAAAACGTTTTTGAACGCATCGATCAATGGCGCTGTGCAACGGGTTGTTGGATCTCAAAACGGGTATCCATAAGTAAGACGGGATGTTCGAAACACTGTTTAGGAAGCGGAGTAATGCCTGCCGTCCGCCTGCGAGGCTCGCGAAACCTTCGGAAAATGTCACGCCATCGCAAATCGCCAACTGGCCCGAGATAGCTGGTGTACTGGTCATATTCCGCAATACCGGGCCCGATGGGATGATAGATATATCAGCCCGCAAACCGCGGCATTTAGGACTGGTACCCCGAATCCGCGGCGGGCAGTCGAAAATGATGATAGTCATATTTGAACGTCGGCAATTCATGAGAGTAGCTGCGCAACGCACCACACACAAAGCTCCATGCCTTTGTTGCCAAGGCGCGGTATTATAGGGCCGAGTCAAATTCGATCAAAGACTCCGCAGTTGGCGCAAGCACTGGTATGAGTGTCGATCGTGGCCAACCGAAGGTCGGCATGGATGCAACCCCTGAAACCGCTGCGGCGGCGCAGATGATAGTTGTAACGTATCCTCGGTGCAAGTTCGTCTGCGGCCGGGTAGGGGCAGTCATCGGTCGGTCATTAGCTGGTCCAATGTAATCCGATTCGGATTCACGCTAGCCAAGGGTCGCGTGCATCAACATTAATGATGCCCCAGAACCGTGTGTGAGTTCTTTGACCTCGTCAGGCCCATTGAGTGGGTGAAGCGGTCGAGCTTGCGGGTGCCAAGTCGTAACGCAAAGCACGCGTAGTCATTCAAGAGGTACAGCCCGCGGTGGGGCAAGGTGCTGTGCTGACACCCATGTCTTGCCGACCAGCCAGCCTTGAATGTTCGAGCACGGCGGACGCGCATGGCGGCGACCACGGGGCGTTCGGGAAGTAGCTTTTGCGGGCCACGGAATTTCACGGCGGCGTAAGTGTCGTCATGATCTCCTTCGAGGCTGAACCAACGCCTTGGCGGCCATTCCTCTTCCGGTGATCCCTTGGGCAAGGTAGGGTCGTCTGCCAAGTTTCTTTGCGCAATGTGGTCGGCGGGACGTCGAACTATCAAATCTGGCTGATCTCCATATATTGAGAAGGGGCGCAGGGCCTTGATCTCTTCCGGGGGAGAGGTGGCTGCGAACCGCAAACAGCGGCCTGTTGTTCAAGCTGCGCTCGTTCATGTTTAAGAAGGTCGTTGTGATTTCTCATCTTTATATCTCGCGTTTTTTAGCCTCTGATTCGAATAAACGCCGAATTCGGAAATTTGGCAAAACTTAAATTTTCGCGAAATTTCGACGTCCGATCCGAGAAACGGGTTTATTTTGCAGGGGCGAACGCATCACCAGAAGAGATTTGGTGAACAGGTAAATTTACAATATGGGGCTTGTTTTGGTGACGCAGGCCTCATGATAAGGTGACACCTAGCGTCCCCTGTAACCTATTAACCTTTATCAAATTGAATTTGATTAAGGAAAACGGAAATTCGTAGTTTTTTCCCATCGGTTGAACCAGAAGACGGGATTTTAGAGCTTTGTAGGAAAGCAATAATACGGAACTCGGCCTCAGAAGGCTGACCGGACAAAATAAGACGATACGTCGAGTACGCAAAACACAATGAACCTTGCAGGCTGACCGCCTGAAGCACGGGTGATCAAGTACGACCTTTTGACCGCTCTGAGCGTGCGGGGTTTGAACGGGTCACCGACTTTGCAAACTCGTTGATGCGGCCTGAGATCGCAGCGCTGACTTCGCGCCTACAACTGGCGGTCCGGACGAGCTGAGCGTTGGTGCAGGCGGATCTAGGCACAGGATGTGGTCGTGAATGACGCACGGGAAAACGCACGGATTCAAACGCTAATGGAATGGCGCCGTTGGTTTTGGCACGCGCGCTGGCGTGCGGGGCAGGGGTGGAGGCTATCGATTGAACTATGCGCAGATCGTGGCGGCCTGTCACCCCTCTGCCTGTTGGTCGGGCGGATTACGATGCGGCCGATGAAAAGAACGCTATCGGGCGAAACGCCGGTTGGAAAGTGGTCAATTTTAGCAGATTACGCGAAACACCGAGTTATCGGCGTCTGAAACCAGTGTGCCGGGGACGTGGCAAGCTGGCCATGCGCAGCTGTCCGCGAGAAAACGGGGACAGTTCAAGAGCGTGCGTTTTCGCAGCTTGAATATGTGTCGTTCGAAGCGGGGTGCTGGTGTGCGCACATTCGATGCAAAATTCGCACAACGCTATTTTGAAACGCATCTGTCGCGCCCGCTTGTTTACGAGGCGTCGAGGCAGCGCTGGGCCCTGCTGACGCGATCAGTTCAGGGCCTAGTAAGCGAACGTTGATGGCGCGGGCGCTTCTTGGGCGAATGGGGTGTCGGTGCTGCGGGCTGAAGTCCTTCGACCGCCGCCATTCCGAGAGGGAAGCCGGCAGATTGTGTATCAGCGCTAACGGACCACCCTGACGGTTGAGAATAGCACATCCGACAGGCGACTTCGGCCCATGACGAATTCATTTTTTCCTACAAGAGCAACCCGTCCTCTACGCGCAATGTTCGATGCCTTTCCATAATGCTATCAGGGTCAGATATTGTTCTGCGCGATGTATATTGGAGTTTAGCCGGAAAGCGTGTCGAATGATCCGCGTGCTTCGTCCGACCGGGCAGGGCCGAAAGCGTGGCGCGGCCACCCTGCGGATGCAAAAAGGTCGCACGCTGTGGCCAACGAGGGTGGCGTAAAAGGTTTCCAGCGTTTGCCTTTGCATGCGGCAGGGCATAGATCAGCGCGGGTTTCGTTCATAGAGGTGAAATGTCGATCCGCTTGACAAAGATTGTACGCATTTCGAGGATGACAGGTTCGCGACTTGCACCCGGGAATCAAGTCCGCAAGGTGTCATGGTATGGTCCACAAGCGCAAGCCGGGCAGGTAGCCCCTGATCAATCGGCGCGTGCGCGGATGTGCCCCAGAGACATGAGCGTAGTGCACCCATCGTATTGTCGCGGCCTGAAGCGGTCGATTCTTGCTGCCTCGCGGCGAGTGTGGTGAGACGTCAGCCGGGCCGTCTTGCATTCGATGAAAGGCGCTGAAGCACCATGGATCCGCACGCGGTCTAGCCGGCGAGCGCACAAAAAGCCCTGTCCGGCATCGGCCTGAAAATTCTAGACGCGACTCGATGAATGTGGGAAATCGTTTGGGTAGGCATTGAACGCTCCGGGTTGGACGTTGGGATAAAGACAATGCCCTAGCCATCGTAGGGCAATACAGGCTTGTATCGCAAAGGCAATACATTTACTTTGTGATTGCAGACAACAACCGATTAGGTTGGATAATTTTGATTGCGCGTCGCGCCATATGGCTGATTTCTTCATGAAGACCAACACTCTTTTGGCGCCTGAACACGCAGATATTGCAAGAGAAATAGAGAAGTTTGAGTGTAGGACTGGTTATTCGCGTTGGAGTAAAAATAGACGTAAGAAGGAGACAAGAAAGAAAAACGGCGGTTACAAGTCGGTGGCGGCTACGTACCCGATGGTGGTCCGCCCCGCGATGGTCGATGCCTTCAGAAGGTGAACCTTTGGCATAACCGGCGCGTTGAAAGTCGCCGAGGATTCCGGGGTGGGATGTCGTGCCTATTCCTTGGCGGGTGCGATTTCCGTTCGGCAACCTGTGACAACAAGAATGCGTTCGACAGTATTCTATAGCGACATTCTGGACGGGCTGCGCAATGCAGGGCCCATTGGAATGGGGTGTTTCTGGATTTGCATGCGCGATGTTCGTGTGCATGGGAGCGAGAGGGTGAAGCCGAGATCGGCGCGCCAGGTGGCGTGCGCTAGTGGACGGATCGTGGGCGGTGGCATGGGCCGCGCGGACCGCATGGCAATATATAGAGGCATTTGTAAATACTGCTGGAGTGCTGGCAGGTTTTTCCGAACCTAATCCGCATATCGACATGGCAGAATACCCCCGGGGTTGGGGGGGGGCCCCCGGGCGGCGGGGGGGGGGGGGGGGCCCCGCCCCGCGGTTTTGCTGGATCATGTGATGAAGGACCGGCACGTCGGCCTGCCAAAGCGTTCCCGGCGCATGTCCTATCCTGGTGCCGAATCCCGTTCAGACCCGATATGGCGCCCGCCAAAGGGATTGTAATGAAGGGCTACAGAGGTTAAGAGGCGCAGGGTCGCGCCGCCCCCCGGCCGTCCCCCCGGGTTTTAATGGGGTTCCCTGCTGCGGATATCGCCGATTGCGGCCCGACGGCTGTGGCCTATGCCGACAGCACAAGAGGCGGCGGATGCTGCGGTGGATTGCCGTCGCGGACGCCTATGCCGCCGCCGAGGCCGCGTTTGAGAACAAGACCTTTTTGCCCCAGGCCAGGCCGGTTGCCCTTATGCGATCAGTGCTGCAAACGGGGCGGCAGGGCCTGTTGTTATTGCCGATACCCAAGACAACCCCGGGCGGTTTGGGTGTGTCGGCCACGACCGGCGATTGTTTGCGTGCTTGATTGAATGCGTGCTCAAGATGCGGCGATCGGTTGATCGTGGAACCCTCATTTCTGCGCCCAAGCCCAACGAGCTGGGGGAGGGGGCGCGCCGCGTTGTTCCGCATTGGCGGGCACCCCGGTCTGCCCGACGATACCCCCGTCGATGTAGAAGCCGTGGTCGAGAATGCTGTTCGGATGCAAGTGAAAAGCCACCGGTCCTATTATGGCGGAACGATGCTGATCTGGGGCGCGTCGGCTTGTTTTGCGCATCGGTGGCGTAACGGGTGCGTGACCACACGGATGCGCCAGATGTGCCGACCGCGAGATGTTCGTTTTGTCGGAATCGCGACCCGAGAACGCAAAAAGTCGTTGTCGTCAAAAGCTCCTACCCCATTTTCGGGCCGATTTTCACCCCGAAAGCGCGGCGCGAGATTATCGTGGCCTGCGCCCCCGGTCGATGCCTTTCGACTCCCGCAGACCTGCCCTTTTACGCGCTTGCGCGACCGGTTTGCGGCTTTCTCCTAACGGTTCCCGTTTTCGGGCTGCGCGTGCGGCGCTGCACGCCTCCCGATACCGCGGATCAAACGGCCGGTGTCAATATAACAATGGCAGCACCACAATGGGAAATTGGGTATGCTGACTTTAGCCGAACCCCACTTAAACAAAGCTCGGGGCTGGCTGCGTCGCTGATGACGACAGCTGCTCTGCTGGTGCCTGCCGCGAGCCTTCGGCGCAGGAGAAACCACGATCACGGCTGTGATGCATTCGGGCTCGGGTGCTGATCCGTGATCCCACGCGCAACATCAAAAACGCAACCAACCGCTAATGATTTTAATGACGTGCTGACCGCGGTTGAAAAACTTTGCCGCGCAGCCTGGCAATGGCAAGCTGGGAAACCTCGACGACGGGCTGGTTCTATAACGTCACCCTGCGTTGCGGGCTGGTGTTCCATCGATGGGCCCCTGTACCGGTGCCGATTGTGTTGCCTCGCTGACCCGTTGGGGCAACGCGACATTGCGGCGGGCAGTTGATCTTGTGATGCGACTGATAGCCGCCTGGAGGCGACAGACGACAAGACCGTTGTCTTGGACCCTGAGCAAGCCGTCGGCCGCTGATCGGACGTGAATCTCAAAGCAATCTGCTGTGCCGCCGTTTCATCATGCCCTCGCACGTTGTTTGCCGAAACCTCTCCCGATGAGACAATCACCGGAATATGTCGCTCCGGCCCGTTCGTATTTGATCAGGACGCCTATGAGCCCGGCGTTCGTCACCTATGAAAAGTTTCCCGAATGATTATGGTGCGCGGACGAACGCATCCTGGATGGCCGGTGGTAAGGTGCGTGAATGTGGACAAGGTAGGTCTGGACCACCAATGCCGATGGCGCTGACCCGTTTAATGCGCTGTCCGCAGCGCGAGATCGCTATCTCCGAGCAGGTCGCAGATCGACCTGATGCCGATCTTGTCGGGCAATGAAGTGTTGTGTTCGTCGAGAAGCGTGATGATCGGGCTATGTTCACCACGGCGTCCGAACTTCTTTTGCAATGCACTCGTCGATCTAACAAGCTTGGTGCGTCAGGCCGGCAATGGCCAACTGGATAGGAATCCATGCTGGCAACGATGCAAGGGATCCCGATACTACAAATATGTGGCGCGATCTTTGGCTGTTCCACACCCTTGGGGAGCGAGGCCGGCTCTGATTTTGCTGAACGTCGGTGCGAACACCGAGCGCGCCAAGGACTGCTGGAAGAAGCAGGCTAATGACGGGATTAACGCGATTGTTTCTGATGCAACCGACGAATTGTTGATCCGACCCTGATACAACTCAGCCGTTTGTTTGCGGCCCAAGCCGCTGCGCGAGGTCAGGGTTCGAAGTTGAATATGCAGTCGATGGACTGGCAGTCGGTCGTACAGACGCCGTGCACTAACAGTCGCCTGTCCGCTTGAGGCGGTGGAACCTGTTCTTTACCAACTGGATGGTGCCGAATGTCTGACCCCTGGCCAAATACGTAATTTGAACGGCGTGGCGATGACGTTGGTTTCGGCGGCCTGATGATCCTGAATGAAGCCTGCTGGCCGAGTATGTGACTGCTAGCGACGACGCGACAAGAAAGAGATCGCGACCGCCGTATTCAGGAAAATGTGAATGGACAACGTGAACTAATCTGATGATCGGGCGAATACATCATCCGCAGGCGCGTCGTTTCTAGACATCGAAAACACATATCCGTCCCGGTACCGGTGTTTTCTTGGAACATGACCAAAGCGGCCGAGTAACTGCCAAGAAAGGCGCGCCGTGTGCGCGCCTTTCACCCCTAGTACCCCAAGGAGCCGTTGCTGTTTTTTCTATATCCTCAAAACGCAATATTGCGAACGATACCCGGTGATGGTGATTCGTGGCGATCTTTGTGTTTCTTTTGCTGCGGCCTGGACCCCGGAGATCCTGCGCCCGCGATCCTTGCTGGTGATGCTGCACCCCTGCGCAGCTTGAAAACGCATCCGCGACAGTCTGGGCTGAAGGCGACCCGCTGCTGTGCAGTTCGGCACGTGGACGGGCCAATTGCTTGCGCGTGACCTGGAATCGTGCTGTCGAATACCTCTGTCGCGGGGATGTCGGCGACCGTCCTGGGGCCGACATTGAACATCGTGGCGCTATGTGAACGATGTGTTTCCGTCAGCCTTGGCCGTGCCCTATGGGTGTGGATTGCCTGCATGGCGGCACCGGTCCTGGGTGATTTCCCTTGTGATTCTTTTCGGTGCTGGGGTTTTTCGTGCCGGTTCTTTGTGAACGTAATATCCTGATCCAGATTTTCGCCATCGACCTAAAGTGGTGCCGGTGCAGGCTATAAATCGCCACTGACGCATCGGCCTTTCCTTAAGCGTGCAATCCATGCGTCGCTGACGTTGGCCACGATCTAATATCGCGTCTGATTGCGCGGGATGACGCCGGCGTCGATGCCTTGAGTGTTGGGCGAGGATTATATCCGACCGCCCGTGCAAAGGGGTACGCAGAATGTCCGTGCTGTTCCGCCAACGCCGCTGCGCAATGCGCGGTGCCGATTCTGACCATTATCGTAACGGGCTTGCTGCTGATCTCGGGCGTGGTGGTGACTGAAGCGTGTTCACATCCCGGTAATCGGCGGCTGACCGCGATGCCAATTCTGGCCCGCGATTATCCCGGTTATTCAGGCGATTGATCCTGCTGACGGCGGCAATCTATGTGAACGGTCAATCTGTTGATCGCATTTCCTATTCAATTCTTCGATCCAAGGATCGTACTGATATACGCAATCCCAACCTCGGCGGCACAGTGCTGGGCCTTTCAGGAGTTGGGACCTGCGTTTCGGGTCTGTCGAAGCGCCACTGCGGAGTACTCGCGTACAATGGTCCGACGATCCTGAGCCGCGAATTGATCGCGAACGTGTGACATCAGTAGTAAGCTAAGCGGCGCGACCTTGCCCCTTAGCTATGTGCCCGTTCAAACCGCTTGAGATGATGCGATTCAGCGGCTTCAAGGCCGCTCGTCAGGAGGCGCAATCTGTTTGGCACCGACCCCTTTATGGCCCGCTATAGGTCTTGTAAGCCGGGTCATGACCGGGGGCCGTGTGTGCTCGCTGCTGATTGTTGATCAGGTGCCGGCGGTGGTACAGCGTGCCCTGTGGGCCTGCTGACTCGGTAACTGGTTCGCCCGGAGTTTCGTGCTATGGCCGAGATTCAGCATGCGGAATACCTGATGAGGCCTGAGGCGAATCCCGCGCGAACCCTGCTGTCGATTGCGCATGGTGCCCTGAACGTCCGAGCGTCAAGTCGGGATCATCGCGAGTGCGACCGGCTGGGGCCCCGTTTTCGGCGCTGGTACGGAGTCGGTGGTGCCTGACTGCGCGCGAAGAAGCCTATTTGTCGAGGGCGGTCGAATGCGCTTGTGTCCTCCATGCCCAACAGTAGTTTTGCGCAATCTTCTGCCCAGAGCACCTTGTGCGCCTGTGTGATCAGTGCAGGCACTCTGAGTGAGTCTCGATGCCTCTGCGCATTTTGGCTGAGTCGAGAGCGATCCTTGAGTCCTTTCCTGGGGGATCGTGTATCGACCGAGTTATGTGACCCACATGGGCACATATCATTGGCCGAGCGCAGCTATTCAGATCAAGCGGCTGAGATCTTCTGCGTGTTCGATGCTGTCGTCGTGTTAATTCTGGCGAGTCAACTGCCCTGCGAATCCGTGCGCCAGAATAGGCTTGAATCGCAGCGTAGAGAAAAGCGGGAGGTGTAAGATGGAATGTCAATTCCAAGAGCGATCTTTACCGATGCCAAAGCACGTTCTGAAGATTCCGCAGGCTGCCGTGACTGCAGACGGCGGCCCAATCTAGCCAGGAGTCCCGGTATGGCGCGGCCATCCGTCATGATATCTCGCGCGGGCGAGGCCCACTGTCGTGTGGCGAAAGCCGCCGTATGATCGCGCACCTCGCCGACAGCGATGGGCTGTTGCCCAAGGACCCACTGGAGAATTTCAGGCGGGTAAGGATGTCTGAATTGAGAGGTATCGAATACCCAGCGCCTACCGCAGAGTCTGGCCTTGTGAGATGGCGCGCGTATCGCGCATGATTTCTCGCGAACTCGATGACCGCGCTGATCCCGTTTCTTCGGTCAGGCCAAGCAGATGACGAGGAAGTTGCCTTGACATGCGCAGCGATCTGCGCGCGCGCCGAGTCGAGGGTCGCAGCACATCGACATATGGAGCAGGTTGCACCGCGGATCGGGTGGCATCGTGCGCTGCTGGCCCGATACTATCGGTCGTTTCTCCTGGAATGCATCAGCTTGCGAGGGTGCCAACGCCAACGATCATGATTCGCGATGCGTGGATCCGCTCTTGAGCGCGCGTCGATCTCGAGTCGCGACGAACCGACTCGACGGCGCCGGGTTTGACGAACGCAGCTTGGCGAGAGTGTTCTAACTGATCTCGACGATGCAGAACGTCAAATGGCACAGCGTGCTGTTTATCACGCATGACATGGGTGTGGGGCAAGATCCGCGATACCGTCAGCGTCATGCAGAAGGGGCGCATCGTTGAAAGCGCCCCGATCCGCGACTGCTGACAGCCCCAAGAAGACTACACCCGCAAGCTGTTGCAGCGGTCCAAACTCGACCCACGCGCGCCCCGTCGCCGGCGCGGCGCGGATGTGATCCCCGTTGAACGGCTTGAGAGACCTATGGCGGGCGGTTTTTTCAAAGCAGCCAAGGGGTGCGTGCGGCGCGGGATGTGAAATTTCACCACGCGCGGGTCGGACCCCTGGATTGTGGCGAAAGCGGTCGGGTAAATTCGACCGTGCGCGCGCCATTATGCTCTGATCGATCCCAAACGCCGGTAAATGATCTGTTCGGGACCGAAAATGCCAACTGTCGCGCCGTCAGCTGCACCGATCGCAAACACTTTTCAGATCGTTCCAAAGACCTTACCGTCGCTGAATCCGCGCGGACGTCGCGCAGCCTTGTGAGGGCCGATCAACTTTGCACCAGCCGCCCGACGCGATGGCCATGCCGCCGAGTGAAT
>Ga0163217_1100945_pt1 | contig 20054 bp, 13 predicted proteins | sample SynspAceP_FD_185933 | JGI IMG/M metagenome (GOLD analysis project Ga0163217, IMG submission 185933) | Saline lake microbial communities from Ace Lake in Antarctica - Synechococcus sp. Ace-P (PacBio error correction) | ecosystem: Environmental > Aquatic > Non-marine Saline and Alkaline > Saline ...
CTAAATCACGTTTCTACCCTAAAGCTTTCCTGCAAAAATCCTTTGACTGGCTTTGGGATAAAAACCGAGGTAAGCGCGAATAGGAGGTTGAACTGAAATAAAATTTTTCCGATCGAACCAGATTCTCCTAATAAGTCCTTTTGCTCACGAGTAAATATGAATAGCGTGATCTGGATGGGCCAGAATCGGCTTGGTAACCGGACATCTTCCGAAGAAACATTGGCGTCTCCACAGCAATCTGGGGCTTATTTATAGCAATTGCTGTCCCCTGCAACCAAAATATAATTATCGCCAAATCGTCAACAATTTCTCGCCATCCTTAATTTATTTTCGAGAGATCTCATCCATGTAAATACTCCTGGCGCAAGCATCGATTTCAAATGTGAAATACCTCAGCTTTTACCACTTAATTTGCGAAAGATCTTCTAACCCATTGAGATTGAATTTCAGGAGTATTATTTGTAAACTCTGACATAATATGTGGCGTGGTGATGATCTTTCCCGTAAGCCCATACTAGCTAACCTCACTGAATAAGTTCAAAGAGATTCTCCATAGACCTTGGATCCATCATCAATTCCCAGGGAATTAAATGAGAGGCATATCTACCTCCAGCCAACTCAAATCGAGTGCTTCTACCTGCTCCGGCCTTTCTCTTCAAAAAATCCAATATCCCCATTATAATCCTCCCTCTGCTAGTTTAAAATTCATTAGTGTCGCAAAGTTCATCTTTTTTCCTTGAAACAAATCGGCGAGCTTACACCCAATCAATTGCTAACCAGGATCACTCCAATAAAATTCCACCTTCACGTGTCTTATCGAATAATAGAACATTTATATACAAAAATAGCATCTTCCAAACTGAAAAACACCATGCTGCAAATCAACTAGGAACTAAAGAAGGTTACTTTTTGGTGTCCTAAAACAGTCACAAAAACGATTGCCCAAATGTTGGCGATCCCATTTCCCAAATCTAACCGCAACATCGAGGACCGACCTTGGATCACTCTTACTAACTTGGCTTGCTAAATTCTCACTCGCTGAAAAGTGAAGTCCTCCTACGTCCCCGCAGCTGAAAAACTTTGATTGTCTGAAATCCAACCTGTGGTTCGAGCTTCTAGCTCATCAAACCAATGCCTCACGGTAGGATTCAAAAGAAAAATTATCCTCTTTGTCAGTAAATTTTTTTGGAAAAAATCTCCAAAACACCGTTATCGGTGTTTGAAACTAGTTGCGCGCCATTTTATTGAGATGTATGGAATTGGGTAATATAAGTGCAAATAATACCTCTAAGAAAGATATCCTAACCATTAATCTTGAAATAGTCGAACTTTGCCTCAAACTTCTTGATTACTAACAAAATTTTGCTTTGAAGACTGAGAAGAAATTCAAAAAATCGAACGTTTTGCTTCGAATGCATTACATCAAAAAAAGGATACGAATGGGCCAATTTCCAGAAAACTTCCAAAAACAAAACACGATACTCAGTCAAAGAACCAATGCCGTTCTTGCAGTAATATTTCGACAATACCAAAGCGAAGTCCGTCACAGCCGAATATTTGGGATGAATGGCAATTTCTTACCGAAACTTTAGGGCAAAAAACTGTGTATCGTTTTACCCAAAAAATGGAAAAGCCTGACACAAGACTTTTGTGGGTTCGGGTAAACTAAGCTGAAATACTTTCTAATATCAACACATTTTCGAAGTAGATAGGTCATCTTCGATAATGATCTATCACCTTCCCAAATGCTAATTTGGACGACGAAACTAAAAGTCAAATCTATGATCGCTTCTTTATTGAATCTGGATATTTTTCCTCAATAGAGCCCAGACGGCTCAAGCAAAACTCAGGTTGAAGCTAGCAAGATTTTTTCAATATTTACTTCCGAGAATTAACTAATATGTGACTCACTTGGAACGGCAAGCGAGGTGGCACAACCACCCGAGGTGGAAATCCGGTGAAAAAAGGAAATCGAACCGATAAGCGAGATATCCGAAATCGGAATCACACTCCTAAAGGAAAAGCATAACTAAAAATAGAAAAGCAAAGGTGAAACCGAGTAAAGGTAGAAAAGTAATCGTCCCGTGTGGCCATCGTGGCTATACCAATGTGGCAAAAGACCCTGAAATGAATTTGATTACCAAGACAGATATTTTTGGCGGAAAATAAGCTTTTTTTGCCACAGTGGAATTCTACAGTAAGAAAAGTGGTTTTTGAAAATGTTCCGTTTCCTCTTCGACACGGTTTGGGTTTAATCCGTAACAACTAAACAACCACTCAACTAATTGAATCCTTTAAATATCCACTTTAAAAGAGATTCGAGAAGCTGACTTTTAATTCAATGTGGTAGATATTTTCTCATCCACACTTCGAAAGACCATATTGCAGTGGTCACCTCAAGACTCTTAATGAAATAAAGGCTGGAGAAAACCCGTCTGTTTGGTTTTCAACAAGATTGGACTTAGTGGAGACAATGGCCAAGCGAGGAGAAAATATGCAAAGACGAGTTTGGGAGCTTGAAGAAGCAAACTACCTGGATTTTCGAATCGCTTTCTTGAGGCTTACGAAAAGAAAACCTGGAATAAAGCCCGTGTTTTATGCTGCCGACAGCGGTAGCTAATGTGGAAAAGATTTCGGGAATGCACTTATCGCACCAGGTAAAAAAACAGCAATCGGAAAATCTATCCTAATTACCTTGAGGATGAGTTGTATACCTGGACTGAGGAGAGAAATAATTAAAAAATGAGATTACCCGACATTTCTTTATCATTAGATTTCAGGAAAGAGGAATGGATCCACAAGACTTTGATAGGTTCTCACCGTATGGCCTACTAGGGACCAAATTAATTTCACATTCTAAATCCGCCAAACTCTTTGGGGTATAGTTTATTCATTCGAATTTCCAAGATTTTTGATCCAACCTAGCGGAGATTCTGTTACTCATCAGCAACCCACCGTAGGCAAATCTTTGATCTCACAAGTCATTTTTCGAAGAAATTCCACCGCAATCCTGACTCAGTTAATCCTGTTTGGGGAAATCATTTTTCGGAAGTAGCGACAATAGCCCACTCCGTGAATTTGGGATCCAACTGGTCTTTTTGCCTTTTTTCCCAATTCTACTCCAAAATTATTTCAAAAACTCAAACATGCTGGGAAAAGTCTTTTGAAAGTGTAGATTCCAACTTTAGAAATATCGGCAAAGTACGAAATTCATGTTAGCGTGTAGTATTTCCGTCTCCTCAAATCCATTTCCGATCTAGTTCCCACCGAATCACGATCCAAATTTCCTTCAAATACGGATGCTTAAATCTTTCACCCGCTTTTGGCTCTTGGCTAGGCATCTTCCTCGAGCGCTGGAATACGGTGATAAAAAAGCCTCCCCATTCACTAAGTGGGAAAAAATCCGGGGTATCCAAAAAAAGCTTCCCATCCGAGGTCAACTTCAGTTTCTCGAACTTTCCAGCTTGGATCAAGTGCGGAATTTGAACAGGTTCGTAGGAAAACTCAGAAGTCAAAACCGAATCAGTCCTCATTCTCCGTTCCTCAAATTGAAGTACAGGTACTGTAGATTAGAAAACCCCCCTGATTCACCAAGCGCTCCGCCTGATCCATGAATTTCGTTTTTGCCCCTGCATTTCACAAAGCGCTAGCCTGATTCTAGAGACCCATTCATTTTCTTGCTTCGGGGGTACATTTAAACGAACATCCTTCTCCCAAGGCAAAAGGAGCATCCACCAGACAGATCAAAAAATCCTCAGGGGAGTAAAATGGGGCTGGGGTCATTATTGGTAAACGGATAGTATTCCCTAAGCCCCATTTTAACAATATTTTTCTTTCAGAATCTGAGCTCGTGATTGATCACTTTCATTGCTAGAGTAGCCCATCCTCACCAAGTACGATGACAGCAAAGTGCTCTTACCATCCAGGAGCCTGCCGCTAGATCTAGGTATATCCCCTGAGGTTGCTAGACTTTTTAAAATATGAATCAAGAACAGGAGACGCTTCCTGCACGTAAAGGCACCTGCATGAAAAGTAGGGTCCAAAGTAAATGAAGGACGGTTTTCTAGATAGTAAGCCATTTTCAGACGCATGGATCGGAGATTTGTTCAATCCTTACGAAAGCTTGGCTTCGTTGAAACGAACAGAAGTTTTCGAGGCAGATCGATTGCATTTTAAATTCTACAAACTCCTCTTTACCGAGCAATCAATCATATTGACTTTCAAAAAGCTGCAGGCAAACTGGATATCGGACATGTACAAAGATAAGTTAAGGATCTCTCAAGCTGGAAAATCTCTTTAAAAATGTAAAAAATTCATTAAAATTGCAACGTCATGGAACTAGCCCTCACCAAAATCCTCATTATGACTTGTCGCAGTTAACATCTGTATTTTATTTGTAACTTCGAATGTTGGCTTGGGAAACTATCGCCGAAAATTTTCGCAATTTCCCTGCAAGATCTTTTCCCAAAACCAAAGCACTTGCTTGCTAATCAAGGTTTGTAATAATGGTTTTTAGTCGCAGGAATTGATTTGGTCGCTTTTAATTTATCTGATATTCCGGTATGGGGCAAAAAAATATTCGCCTTATTTTCTTGGATGTGTTATTGGTAGCAGGAGTCTATCGAGCTTTTACTGCCCAGCATGAAAATCTTCTGGGTCAGGGTTTTGGCCGGCATTGATTGGGATTACATTAATCCCTTTGACTTAGATTTTTTTTTTGGTATAATTAAGAAAAAAGTAATCGTCTATTTTAAAGACTTGAGCTCCCAGCATGGAACGTGTTGCATAGAATTATAAATGATTTTCTGCCCAATTTCTGAATCCTTTTGAGAAAAAAACAAAAAGGGATAAACTGTTAGCATAAAGACCATCTAATCAGGACCAACACAGGTTGATATCGGATACTCACAACTCAAGCCAGCGAAAAACAGGTCAGAGATTAGCGTCACTATTTATAATGTGGATTTTTGTAGGCTGTTAAATTAAAGATTTTGATTGAGAATTAAATCGTTTTTATTCGCAAAATGATTTCCCTTAAAATCTTTAAGGAATCCTCAAATAGGAATCCATATTATAATGAATCATGAACGCTTTTGAAATATGAAAGATTCTTTGATTTTGAACGCCAGATTTGCTTGTATCGCAGGATACGATGGTTATTTTCAAAAAAAGTCAATGAGGCCGTTTCAAACGTTTTGGATATAGTCTGAAGAGATTTTATTTCAGACCAATAAATGATTTTATTTTATTTTACAGATCAAAAAATAACTTCTTGAGTTTCGAAATGAAATCAAATCAAATTCCACCCCATTACTTGATTTTGAAAATAGTACGTCCATAAAAAAAAAACCCCCGGGGAAAAGAAATCAATCTGTTATCTTGGACGTCCTCACCCATTGAGGATAAGCAACTAAGTATTCTGACTATTGCGAAGAACATTACGCATAAAAAGCGAATGGAAAATGAAAAGACATTTACTCCTTGAAGAAACCAGTAGAATAAATCAAAAATTTAAAGCAAGCTTAGTTTCACTGCCTCTCATGACCTAAGATCTCCTGTGAATAATTTGTTTGTCAATCAATGAATTGTCGACACAATTGCCATAGAAGACCCCGAAAATAATAGATCTTCATGTTGCTAAAATACGCTAATAATCACACCTTAGAATCCTCTTTGACAATCATGTGGATTTATTGAAGAAACTCAATCCTCTAATGTAAAAAACAAAATAATTATCTAGAAGGCCACCTTGAAAAAAGTGAGTCAATCGATCATTCACTTAATTACCAAATCCCAGTACTGAAGTAAGCTCGGATTTTTACTGGTTTTTAATTGAAAGTGAGGTTATCAAGCCAACCTAGAAGCAATTTTTTTAAAACTTCATGAGTAATTCCATCAAAATAGTTCAAAGGGCTCTGGATACCTCCGAAATAAATTCCACACTCAATCATGAAATAAAAAACAGCTGTTTTGTAGAAGATAATGGACTAGGAATTCGAACACTGAAAAATTGGAAAGGAATAAAATTTTTAGGAATCATTGAAAAATCAACTTGTAATACTGAAAGGTAAGGGGTTGGCCTCTATCTAGTAATACAATCATGTGATACTATGGGTGGGAAAATCGAAGTGGAAAAGTAAGATTAATGAGGGGACAAAATTTTATCATCACCTTCAAACGCCACTAATCTTTGGCAAAGAGCTAGAGATCTCAACGGTTGAAATATCAAGAATGCTATTTGTAGATTCCGAATAGCTATTCATTCACTCCAAAGACACATCCCACTGATTTTTTTTCTCGGTAAACGCAATTGTCGAAAATCACTGGTCTATCTGCAATATTGTACTACTAGATCTGGAATAGTTTTAAATGTTTTTTTATCCTAATTTATTTCAAAATCCCTGTAGCTTTTTACTTTTTGAATTATCGGGAGGAGTTTCTTGAAATGAATCTGGTCCAACTAAAAAAGGAACCTACTTTTGGAGTCCACTTCAGAAGTTAAAACCTCCTACTTTTCTGCAATCCTATCATTATTTTTTTCGAATTTGATCCGACATGATCATCACATCTATATCCACTTTCATCGAGGCAGAGCCATCGGAATAGCTTCCATCAGAAAATGCTTTCTTATACTGATATTCCTTCAGTTCGTAACATCCAAATACTTTTTTACCAATTCTATAACTTCAATTTCAGCCATTCTAGGACTTTCTTTTGTTTTCAATCAGAATATTCTCAACTTCTTTTTGAAGGGATTCTCGGACCTAATCCTAGATACCTCCCCTCTAATTGATATTTCAAAATCCAAAAATCCGAAGAATTCTAATTGTTCATCAGACAGTTCAATTTTAGATTTTTCTGCGAAGGTAAATTAAATTATGAGATTTGGGAGCAAATTCCTACTACCTTTAACCACAATGCTTTTTAACGATTTTTTCTTATTACCAGATGACAAAAGAAAACCCATGAAGTAATCGCTTCTTTTCTATAAGAATTTTTGCTAACCTAAAAATCTTCTGTTGCTAGAGCCTATCCAATAAGAAATTTGCCTTTTCAAAATCAGCCTTATCCCATCATTTTTCAAATTCATTCGGAAGTTACTTTATTCATCCAATAAAAAAAAAAGCCTTTCGGCTTTTTTTACAAATTCATCCTCCTCCGAAACCTTCCTCGTCGCCCGCCCCAATGTCAAAACATGGAGCTAAAGAGATCTTTTGAAACTTGAAGCCCAGTATCCAGTAGTTTTTACCCAATTGCGAAATAATCAGGCCAAAACCAATGCAATGGCATAATTCCATAAAGAACTCCTTTTCCTTTTCAGGCACAATTTTGACTAAGTTGAATGACCACTTGTTCTTCCAATCCTGGGGTACGGCATGTAAAGCCTCTTTTATACGTTTTAAATCTGGCTGGGAAGCCAAGAAATATCCCAATACGTTTTCCTTCCCGAACCAAGCCCCAAAGAAGTACATAGGGTTGCCTGTGTTTTCTCTTTTTCTTTTGCTCTGGCTTGGGAAATAGTTCCAAAACCTGAGTAGAATCGGCTTTTCCAAATTAAAATTGTAAGCACCAAGCCGGCACCTTCCCTGCTCTCCTTCATAAACCAACTCCACCTTTCCTGTAATCGCTTGGAATCACTTCCCGATAAAAGTCAGCAAATGCGAACAACAGTATTGGATTCTCCATTCCATGTAAAGTCTTTCGCTCAAGCTGCGATACCAGATTTTCATAAGCAAGAAATCGTCAATCGAGCCGCGATACCCACTTTTCTGCATCCACATATTTCTGAGCTTCTCGCCTTCGATCGCTATCTGCTGTCAACGTCCTTCAATCAATTCTGGAAACAATGAATCTGATCTATGGCTTGCCTGTCAGTTGGCTTTCTTGAAGCCGTAGTTTATTTTCTTACGATCTCCAATGTTTTGGATAATGGGTGATGAATCCTGACTTTCGATTCGATCCTTCAAGCGGATCCACGATACTTCCTCGATTCGTATAATCTTCTGGTTGGCAGTCGAATACAAACTGATATCTCAAGCGGATAATCGGCAACTTAAATCCACGATCTGAATGTCTCCCTTCTTTGTAAAATAATTGAAAGAGCCACTGTTGAATTCTTGCTTGCCAAATCAGGTAATTCAATTGATCACGAAAATGATCCGGTGCGATCTTTGGACCAATCCTTAGTGAATCACGCGCTCGCATTTGGTAGCTCAGCTTTCATCGTAGCTGCCTTGATTGATCTACATCTCCGATCCAAATCTCTACGGGACACAATCTGGTGTCGCTAGCTTTTCAGTAATAGCGATCAAAGAGCGAGCCACAAGCAACCGGAGTACTATCTACTTTTTCTTCAATAAGTTTCTTTCGCAAAAACTTGTAAAGCGGCTGCAATGGATCATCATTAAGCTCCGTCCCAACACAACTGGTACATACTCATCAGCAAATGTGTCATCATTCGCGCAAGTTCCGTGTTTTTGCTTGAACCACGGAGACCGAGTAGGTTGATCATTGTGACGGAAAGAAATCGCCCGCTCAAATATTGGAATCACAGTATCCCATAGCCCATATTCCTTCGAAAGACCATTTTCCTTCGCTTTGATCTTCAGGATCCAAATTCTCTCGAAGTTCTTCTTTGATAGATTTGGATTTGGTAAACCGGCAGCCTTTAACTGGCCAAGGGTTTTTATTTTGGTGTAGGTCTGCAAGTCTTCAGTTTGTTGTATTCCATTTGCTTAAAAGCGTTTCCGTTCTGTGTGTTCGTCTGTTAATCTTCAAAAAATCAAATCTACTAGTCCTTCCAAGCTGCTGTAATAAGCATTACCCGTTATTGACTTTAGTAAATTCTTTCACAAATATCCTTCAAATAGGGATCTGAGGCAATCATAAATTTGGTACTGGAAATCTTCAACATTTGCCGGCATTGCGCAGCAAGCTTGAGCGTTCGGCCCAAGATCTTAACTATCGATTCCAAAGGCATTTTTTAATAGTATTTAATACGACTTTGAGCAAGTAGGTTTGCCATCCAGTGATCATAATATCTGTTGTTTGGATTTTTCCTTCCTTCGAGAAATCCATCGCTAGCTCCAACCGGCAACCGTATTGGTGTGGATAGGGACCACACTTGTAAAATAGGGTAAATCCTTTACCTCGAAATCTTGCCAGGTCAATCATTTCGAAGACAATGATATCCAAAGTGTCTTTTGGCATGCGGGTTTTTTGAATCATTCTGCCAAAGCCACGCCACCTTTTTTCGCAGGGGTGATCGATCCTCGGCCGTAAAAGTCATCGAGTGGAGAAATGTCAATCATCAAGAACCGTTGAAGCCTTGAGATTTGAATTCTTTTCAATTGATCTCCAGATCACTCTCGTCAATAAATAATCTCCGAGAGTCCGTGATTGATTTGAGCATCGCGAAGCGAATCGGTCAGTGCGATATGGTCTAAGGTTTGTCCAACCAAAATTGGTATAGACGCCGTCTGTCCCCGCTCTTCCCTTCAGCGCAGAATGAAGTGGTTTTGTGTTGACCCATTTACTATCGTTTTAAATTACCAAAATCTCCTCCAAGCTGACTTTCGAATCGTGCTGCTCCAGCTTTTCGCAGTGATTTTGAACTCACCTTTTTGATTTTCTTCATCAATGTAACCGCTTCGACTTCAGGTCCTCGAATAAAGTCACCAATCCAAATAATTCGGATTGGTCATATTGTAGCGCTTATCGAGGTTACGATCAGCCAGCTAAGTGCCTCAGCGACATCGCCTCCGGTCATGGTGAACGAGTTGGAAGAAAAATATTGAGCAAGTTCTCGAAGGTGTTCTTTTCGGGATCTTGGTTGGTACAAACTGTGAGAATCGAAATTCCTTTCATTGGTAGATTTTAGTGCATGATTCAAGAATCAAAGACTAATAAAGTCATTGAATAGCTGGAATTTAAACTTCAGTTTAAATTTAGAGTTTCGAACTCATTTTGGCGTAAAACACCAAATTCCAGATTCTTAATCTTGAAGTTAAAAAGGGAAGGGGCAGGGAGTTTACTTATTGTCTTAAAAAGCAAAAAAGAGAAATAGCGTAACACCCAATCAGCAAAGGAAGGAATGATTATTAGACATGATGCGAAGATTCCATAAGCTGGTCCGACTTTTCGGGATGACCGCTGAAAACAAAAATATAACACATGAAAAAATACGAATTTGCTGTGGGCAACATCGTCACCGGTATTCCTATCCTATTTGTAACACTAATTCAGTTTTGAAGTAAGCCAATTTTTGATTTTGGTTAATTTTTCTAGCAGGACCCTTTTTGGTAATCTGGATGGTCTATTCAGTTTTGACAGCAACCGATTAGAATGTCAAGGAGACTTTCCCGAGGAGCAATGTATCAGGAATCAGCCGATTTGAAGCGGATCAAGGAAAATGAGTCTTAGATATCAAATCAAAGAAAGCGGATTTTTTGAATGAATCCGCCTGACTTTAGTCGTAAAACCTTTAACCTGTATTCTAAGATTATTTCGATTTTTCCTATGGACCTGAGATCACGGGCCAAAACAAAATTCTGGGAAATTAAATCTTCTTTAAACTGGTAATTTTTTGGGTTTCAAGTCCTTCCTATTTTAAAACAGTTTGCTTTTCACTGTAATAATCACCATCTGGAATTAATAGAAATAGGAATACTTGAAAATTCCATCATACTCTTCAAAGAAGTCGAAGCGGAGTCGCCTTGGTATCATTGAGGGTAAATAAGACATTTTCAAAGAAACTCCTCTTGAATATTTTCCTGAAAGAATAGATTGATCTCTGAATATTTGCCAATAGGTATTGGCTGACTCATCGGAATGTTAGTTCCTATAACTTTTGGCATCCTGAGCTTTACAGTAAATTCAGTTTCTAGAAAGAAAAAAGATAGGAGGAAAGGAAAACTATACTTATTATAGCTAATTGGTTTCAATTTCCCTTACAATATAAAGTGAGGTTACGTACAACCTAGTTTGTGAATCTTTTATTCTATTTAAAAAACCGAAAACTCCGCATGAATAGGATGGCTTATTTTAGCCAGTGGATATCATTCGTCGGCCATTTTCAAGGTATAGGAAAGTGATTCGATCGTTTCTACTAGTATCCAGCTTTAATTGTAAGTCTGCAAAGTAGATAAAGACCGAATAAATTTTCGCAAACTATATGACCCGGGATATTTTCCTTTGTATTGATCTAGAATCTGATTGAAAAAACCGACAAAGTCCTCAGTGAAAATTCGTATTGCCTATATTTTCGCGTGTTAAGAATTTCAGTCTCCGGAATTTGAATTGAATCTTTTACCCGAATCATCCAAATTCAAGGAATCCAAGATGTTTAGTCGAAAATAATGGCGTCTAGTAAGTACAAAATTCTCAGGCCAAAATCATCTTGGATTTTTTGATAGTCATTATTGTACTCCATTAATAGATACTATCATAGGGAAGGGTTTTCCTCCTGCAATTTCTTCAATTATCAAGTTTTCGAGTTTTTGAATTATACCAAGATCCGGAGTGTCATTATGTGTGATCCCAAACTTCTGCAATACATCAACGGTGTCTAAATTTGCATTTGGATCTAACTTCAATTTTCCAAGCTTGGAGTTATTGGAGCGACAACCAAAAGTAATAAGAGCAGATAAATGTACCTATTTTATTTTTTAACATTTTCCAACATCCAGCAGCCCAAAAGAGATAAATAAAGAAGAAAAATAAGTTTACTCATTTCAATGATTGAATTCTCATTAAGATTTTTTTCCATATCTGATCAACCACCATTCCCATCTTTTTTTAGAAGTGTAAAAGAAACACCAATTCGATTTCCTCTATATCTCAATTAGATTCAAAGATTTTATTATTATTTACACAAGCAATAAATTTCATCACATACCTTAGATATTCGTTTTCACAAAGATCCTTCCCTTTAAACACCTATTGGATTCCAAATTTTTCAGAAATCTCATTTAATTTATAATTAATATCCATTTAATAGTCCTGTAAAAAGGTAAACCTATTTTCCTAGGAATTCTATTTCCAGAATTGCCGTCAATACAGTTCCAAATAGTTTTTCGTTTAAAATGCATGTAGGGGAGCAAAATTGGTTTTTTCATAAAATTGAATCATTAGATAGTTAAAAGTTTTCCTAATATAGAAATCAACTAGTTATCATGCAATAAAAACTTAATTTTAATCATTTTTTTTAAAAGAATCAAATCCCGACTATCGGGCTAAGGATTTGTACATGCTTCTATAATCTTTACCCCATGACCCCTCGAGAAACATGCTCGATAATCAACATCCACCGCTACCCGGCTTTGGCTTTGAATTCTGGTCGCATTGGCCAAAGCGGAATTTTTTAGAGAAGAAGCTCCCAGATTGGTACTGGGTCCAATCAAAAACTACCAAGGCCAAATGGGTGTTTTTGGCGAATCATTTTGACCAAGCGACTCGATCCTACCAAGCTGGTCGGAATGATGCAAACGGTAGTGTCACTCGAGCTAAATACAGATTTTATCCTTCGGAAAAAGCTTCAGAATCCTCCAACCGAATCACAGCTTGCCAATTATGCCTACGGCGAAGATTTCATCTCGTAATTCGGGAGAAATTAAACAACTTTTTAGATCCTTCGGGAAGAAAATCGGGGAAAATCAGCGACGGGCATTCGTGGAATTCGGCACCCGTGATGGAGCCGTCAATGGGCCGCAAAAGCGGAATCGGTTGGATTGGGAAAAAACAGCCTGTTTTTGATCGAATGGGAACTAAGGGACTAAAAGCGAAAATTCTTTTGGAGAAAGAATGGGCAATTTTTTCCCCTCTGCATATTTTGAAGTCTTTCTTATCTCGGGTGATTAAAAAATCATTTATTGGCTTTCAGCAGTAAATATTGAAGTCCATCTTCTTTTGTCTTTGGAAAGCCTGAGTTTAAAGATTTTAAAAACGCCTCCTTTCCTCCAGAAATCACCTCGCAAAAACCCATAAATGAATCCAATTTATCTTTCGCATTTTTTAGTTTATAGCGATCAAATGACATGTAAATAAGCAGACCTAAAGAAAATGTCAGAAATAAAAAAAGCTGAGCTTCACCTTCACTACCAATGAAAGAAAGGCTTAGAATCCTCTTACAAATGGTGCCTCGGTTTGGCCACTAAATCAAGCGCAACATTCGAATCCAAAAATATCCTAATACATACTTTTTAAATCGCGATGTTCGCGATTAGTTCTTTATGACTTTTCTAAGCTTTGGATAGGAGTCTCTTTTTAACCTTCTAAAAATCGAGCGCTGCAATTTGCTTCCGGTGTTTTTTCTAAGAATCTGGACTTTCCTTTTTCAAAATCTCTTCAAACATCTTTGAAAGGAAATTCCCTCTACTAGCGGCCTTAGCTTGGCTTAGCTACTAATTTCCCTTTTTTAACAGTAAGCGTTTTAGTTTTAGTTTTCATCAGTGAACGTGTTAAATTCAAATATACGTGTAATTAGTGTAAGAAGTTTCATAAGTTGGGCTGATTCCTTCCTAGATTCAAACTCCTATCTTTACCCAATGATCCCCTCCGAGAACATTGACCCTCGATAATCAAATCCAACGCTAAGCCCGGCTTGGCCTTTGACTTTTTGTGGAATTGCCAAAGCGGAAATTTTTAGAGAAAGGGCCCCAAGATTAGAGCAATGGCTGAAGTCAAAACTACCACGGCAAATGGGTATTTTGGCGAATCAATTTTTGACAAGCGACTTGATCCACCAAGCTGTAGATGGTGCCAAACGGTTAGTGTCACTGAGCTACATTATTATCCTTCGGAAAGCTTCCTGAATCCTCCACAGAAATCAAACTGGCCAAATACGCTAACGGGGAAGATTATCATCTCGTGATCCGAGGAAAGCTAAAATAGTTTTCTAGAAATCCTGCGTGAGGAAATCGGGGAAATCAACGGGCGGACTTTCGGGACCTCTGCTCCCGTGATTGGAGCGTCAATGGGCACAAAAGCCGGAATCGCTGGATTGGCAAAAACAGCCTGTTGCTTAATCGGAAATATGGGGAGCTTCTTCCTTCCTTGCCGAACTCAATCATTGGGATCCTTGAATCAACCTGATAATCCGATCCCAAGTATTATTGTGGAACTTGTTACCAAATGCATTGAACGCCTGTCCGAAAAATGCGATTGTCGGCTTCCGGAGTGGTCAATGGCTCGCAATGGCATTTTCTTATCTCACGAATTGAGTTAGAACAGGAAAATATTCCAAGCGAGTTCCAAAGCCAAAGTTGGAAAACTGGGCTTTTGGCTGGTGATATTTGCCAAGACGTAAATGCCCTTGAATCGATTTTCAAAAGCCGGCATCAGGAACCAAGTTTTGAACCTCATCCTGATCTAAAAAAATTCTCACCGAGATTGGATTGGAAATCACTGAGGCGAACTTTCTCCAAGTATTTGCTAAATCCGCGGTCAAGGCGCACACAAATATTCAGGATTAAAAAGCCGCAATTTAAGATTTAATAGGTTAGGGTTCATCTCCCTCTATTTGAATTTTCTAAAATCAAGCCTTACTTTAAAGGATAAAACCCACCCGATGAAAAAGCAATTTAAACAAGCCAAAAAATAAGCTGAAGAAGAAGTTTAAATTAGGCTTACCTCCCCGCTGCATAAGTTTTCACTGGGGAAAAGAAAAATTGACACGTTGAATATTACCATGATTACTTATGACCGTTCGAATGGGGTTTTGAAGAAGGGATAATCACCTTAGAGCAACTTCCTGAAGTAATTGAACAAAAAGCGAAAAAAGTCTTGTGGATTTTATATTGATGGGCTACATGATGTGGAGCTTATTGAAAAAATTGGAGCTTATTTTTTCGAATACATCCGATTGACTTTGGAGACCATTCCCTTAATGTCCACCAACGTCCCAAAAATGGAAGTTTTTGAACGATTATATCTTTGCGGTTTATAAAAAATGATCCAATGCCCAACCCCCGAATCTGAATGTAGAAGAGGAGCAAATTCAAGCTTTTTGTTAATAGGATCGATTGTGCTGATCACTTTTCAGAAAAAAAGGGGGATGTTTTCGACTAAATGTTCGATGAGCGGAATTGTTGAAGTTTAAGGGCAATATCGGAGAACGTGCAGGAAACTATTTTGCTATGCCTACTCGATGCGGTCGATCGACAATTACTTTTTTTGGTATGGAAATGTAGGGGAAAAAAATCGCATGTATTGGAGAGCTGTGCAAAATACAATCTAATCTGAAACCGCTCACAGCTTATACAGACAGCGAAGAGAAATGGCCGAACTGCGAAGAACCATCTATCCACTTCGAGAATATTAGGCGGTTTTGACAAGTATGCCGAACATAAAATCAGTGCAGAGACTAAGCCTTCCATGCGGGATTTGTATGAGAAATACGATTCAAGTAATTGAAGACCTTGGAAGTATTTCGAAGACATGTCATCCCGGCGTGTTGGATCCTCTATATGAATAGCCTTCCACAAAGATGAATAACGTGATGAAAGTACTTACACCATCTCCGACCATTTTCATTCCATTGATTTGTCGCTTGGAGTTCTATGGGATGAATTTTGACTCACATGCCGAGCCTACATTGGAGGTACGGTTTATACTTCTATATTTTGGCAGGTATGGGCCACTGGCCACAATCGGAATGCTGTTTTTCTTCCCGACGGAAAAAGTGGCTCTAAAATGCCTTTTAAGCTGATATCCATCACTTTAACCGAGTGCGTCAATGCCCCCATAGAAATGAAATCAACCCGCATTGTTGCAACATCCACCAGCCGTTTCTTTCGGTGATTCCCTCCGCTAGCCTTCAGTAACAAATCGTCCGTCAATCATAGATTACGGCTGTTTCAACGTCTCATAGTCAATATTATCTAGCATAATGTAGTCTACTCCACACTTCGAAAGCACTTCTTGGACTTCCTCCAAATTTCGAAGTTTCAAATTTTAAATTAAGCATGAGTTCATTTGCGTGAGAATAAGATCCGGTTCGCTCGATTGCGGCACGAAAATCCCTCCTGCAATCAACAATGAATTAATCTTTTAGCATCATCCTAATCATAGAAGCGCAACGGATGATTGGAGGCCTCCACCGATATTGGAACGGCCCCACTTCCATCAATCTAAAATTGGGAGTGGTCTTCCGGGTGTCCAATCAGTCCTGGCTTTGGTTGAATGATCTCTGAGTCAAACGATGTGTGATCGTAGCCAATCCCACTCACATCCCGTTTGCCATGCAATTCAGCACCAATCGCTCACAGAACAGAATCGATGCTGCGGATCCAGATACGTGTCAAGCTATATCTCCAAATTTTACCGCATCACCAATCTTTTAACAGAAGCTCTACTTTCCAATGCGGATCAAATGCCCTTAAAAATCATTTCGGCCATCTCCCAAACCTGCAAGATACCTCATACTTATTAAAACTTTGCCTTTGGGGGGGGCCCAGTTTTGCTGTTGATTGGCTGAGCCAAAGAGGAATAATCCCAGGACCAATATTCCCTTCCGCAAAAGCAAATTTCATAAATAATTCGAGGGCTTCCTTCAGTTAGGTCACTTCTGGTCGCATGCCGCAAAATAGCAGAATCCCTCGAACTGAGGTTGTATTCTCAAAAAAATGAACTAGCCTTTTACGAATTCAAGAACTGTAAATCTTCAGGCTCCCTGTTTGCCTGTGCAACTTTTTATGAAAACTTTGACAGCCCATCCTGACTTTTGAATACGTCCCCGATAAAAGAGCCTTAGGCTGGGATTGGTTTCACTGCGATAAACACCATTAAAACCCATAGATGGGTTTCTTTTTGAAATCTTTTAATCACCAGTTCAGCTGATTTTTAGGTAATTTCCCCTTGCTGACCATTGATATCAATGCAAAGACTGGAAATCAAAAATATTTAGCCAAATCTCCAATCGAACCGCCATCGAAATGGCAGAAATAACCGGATCGGAATAGATTCATCAGCGTAGCTGCCTTAAAATTAGGGCTGACTAGAACAAAACCAAAGAAAGTATTAAAGCTTAAAATAAGTGGCATTGCCCTGCATAGGCAAATACTACGCCAGAAAAAGAAGCCACATCAGCAAAAATCTATAGACCAAAAAGAGCTTCCTTAAGGCGGTTTTTGATTCTTTTAAATCTCCATTTGGCTCGAAATATAAATATATTTGTGATTAGGGAACAAAAAAGTACTTTTAATGATTCTCGATGGTTGGGGCACTGCGACCAACCCTAATGTTTCGGCTATTGGGACAAGGCTAAACTTCCTTTGTATGAACTCACTTTTACAGAAATTATCCCTCATGCAAAATTAGAAAGCTTCAAGGGCTGGCCGTTTGGCTACCTGAGGGACAAATGGGTATTCTGAGGTGGCCATAGAATATTGGTGCCGGAAAGTAGTCTACCAAAGATTTGGTTAAAATCAAATTTGGCATGTCTTCAAAAATGGTGATTAAACCACCTCACCCGGTACTTGTGAATGCTTTTGCGAAAGCGAAGGCAGGCCAAATTTAAAAAAGTAACACTTCATGGGAATTACTTCGATGGAGGCGTCCATGCCCATATTAATCATATTGAAAAGGTCTCTGTCGATTCTGCAAAGTAAACGTGTCACAGATTGTTTCCATCCATGCTTCACTGATGAAGAGATACCGAATCCCAAGGAGGTTGGAAATACATCAAGGAATTACAAACCCACCTCGCAAAAATCCAACAAGGAAAATCGCCTCTGTAAATAGGTCGATATTTATGCCCATGGATCGATAAACCGCTGGGAACGGGGTGAAGCTCGCTATGAATGCTCAGTCATGGCAGTGACCGCTCAAAGATATCCTAGCTGCGATCAAAAAATCTTATGACAAACAATGTCAACAGATGAAAATTTTATCCGTCCAATCAATCCATGTTGGCCACTAGATAATCCAGCCATTACAAAAATTGAAGAAAGGTGATTTTTGGTTGCTTTGCTTTAATTTCCGAAAGCAGACCGTGGTAGAGAGATTACCCAAGCATTGACGCAGCGGGACTTCGAAGATTAAACATTGAAAAAATTGAATCTTGATTACATCAACGTTCACAATTACGATAGTACCTTCAAGGGAGTTAGACGCTTTTTGACAAAGATATCTCAATAAACACCCTAGGAGAGGTGCTGAACAAGCTGGGAAAGACGCAGATCCGAATTTTTGCTGAAAACAAGAGTAAATATCCACACGTAACTTTTTTTCTCCGGAGGAAGAGAAACTGAATTTAAGGTGAAAGAAGGTTGTTATGTGCTTCTCCTAAAGTGGCCACCTTACGACCTCAAGCCCGAAATGAAGTGCGTTGGAAAATGTAGCTAAAGATTAATCCTGATTAAAAGGAAAAAAGAGTGCAGATTTGTCATTTGCTCACAACTTTGCCAATTGGCCGATATGGTAGGCATACGGGTGTTTTTTTGAAGCAGCGTTAAAGCCTGTGAGGCAGTAGACAAATGTGCTGAATCTGTAATAAATTACGGCAATTGGAAAAATGGTATATCCATCATTGTAACGCTGACCACGGGAATAGCGATATGATATTCAATGGAGGATGGCTCGCCAAACACTGCTGCCCAGTACAACTATCTTGTTTCCATTTATTCTAGTTAGACAAAACTGAAAAAATCGCTGTAAAAAGATGGTAAACTAGGCGACTTAGCTCCTACTATTTCTCAAACTGATGGAAATCGAAAAACCATCTGATATGACAGGAGAAATCTTAAATTAGCCTAAATGAAATTAAAAATATCAATTACGACTTATTCTACCTTCTTGTTTTTATTATCCTTTGCTCATGCGGTGAACTCACCAAAACGGAGCAGGAGAAAATGCCTTATTTTGATTTAAAAGGCTTTGTAAAATGGAAGCAAGAAAAACTAGATGGATGCTGAGTAATCTAATACAGCCGAGTTCAAGGTATAGAAAAAAACCGATGAGGAAAAAGTTCTGACGAAGAGCGAGTGGCTTGAGCAGTTCGATACAATTTATTCAACTCGGATATCAACAAACCTCTTTCTACTTATCCTCTGACAACAAAGGTTACAAATACAATGTTGCTGACTCATTCACTTTTTGAGGAACGCGAATGAGAAAGTGAAAGAAACTCAGATTAACTTACATCGACGATAAGGTGTTTCGGCACCTTAAAATCTCTGAGGAAAATCTCTTTTACTCGACCAATACGTTTCGCTGAATTATACATGAATAACCTGACTCAAAAAGTGGATCATTTACTCGATCGAACCACCCAAAAGATTCTGGTTTATCAAGCCGACAATATCAGAAAATCATGGGAGTATAAAAGCCCAATAGCATTCCAAAAAAAATCAAAAAAATCCCCCGAAAATTTTAAGCCTTTCGGGGAATTTTTTTTTAGTGGTTTAATAACGCGGGCGCTGCGCCTGCCAATTCCGAATTAAGCCTGAAGGTAATCCCCAGAAGAATCCAGTTTATCCTCGCTCAAATAAAATTCCCCAGTAAAAGTAATGGGAAGTTGGGCTGCCTTGAGCATTGAATCCCATTTGGAAGGCCATAAAGCTGGATGGCAGTCAAAATTAGGATCTTGAAGCTGTCGCCCGCCAAAGCTAGGCGTCACGATCACATCGTATCTTTCATCAAGGCAATTCACTTCTTTTCGATGAGGCACAGATCGCTGACAGGCAAGCCTGCACATATTCCACTGCGGGAATTAATCGAGCGGCTCGAAAGCCATTCGGCCAAGCATTCTTAAACCCTGAGCTACTACTGATCAATCCAGATCCAGACGAGTCAACTCATCAAAAGCCGCTGCCTTTCCTTCGACATCAACAATCACCAGTTGTCCCGCCTCTACTGAAGTTGTCAATTCAAGTGATTGCAATTCAATCCCCTTCAACTTTTCATAATTTCAACACCTTTCGGTCATTTTCTTGACCCGGACGTTCCCTTCAAAATAATTTAATAGCCGACTTAAAGCTTCTTCGGGTCCTTTTGCTTGCGTAGTTTAATGCAAGCTTGGAATCGAACTGGCATCATTTTGCGTCTCACCATTGAAT
>Ga0163217_1118519_pt1 | contig 20049 bp, 12 predicted proteins | sample SynspAceP_FD_185933 | JGI IMG/M metagenome (GOLD analysis project Ga0163217, IMG submission 185933) | Saline lake microbial communities from Ace Lake in Antarctica - Synechococcus sp. Ace-P (PacBio error correction) | ecosystem: Environmental > Aquatic > Non-marine Saline and Alkaline > Saline ...
TCACAACACAACCCAAGAAAGAAAAGAGAATTTACCGGAAAAAATTTGGGGGAATTTGGAAAATTCGGGATGCGGTTTTAGTAAGTAAAATTCCCTGCCCAACCAATTCGGCCCTTTTGAACTCAGACCTTGAATCGGAAAGATTTCCCTTTGGTTGGGGTTTTTTGGGCGAGAAGGGGGAGAGCAAAAAAAGAATCGTAAATACATATTAAAGGCGTTGGCTATCGTCCCCCCTTAGAAAACGATGGATTAAGCTATTAAAGTAAAATTTTTTTCCTTAGGTTTACTTTTTCAGCCGATTCTGGCGGCTTATGCTTTGCTTACGCGAAAGAAATACGAGAATTGGAGCGCGTTTTTGGTAATCCGTCCCTTTTGTAGTCTCTACATTTTTTTAATGCCTCTTATTGGAATCTTGCAAATTCCAATAAATGGGGCTGGGAATTTGGTTCCTTATCGGCTTGCTTTCACGGCGTTTCAAGTAATGAACTTTCGAGGCGTCAACTTTTGAGGTGGCCTAAATCTGCCATCCCTCCAACTTAAATAGAGGGCAGTCCATAAATTTTACCAATTAGTAATATCAGCCATTAAATCTGCTTTGTGTCGACCATTTTTTCCATTTGAAAAGCAGTGGATACTTACAATCCCTTGTAAATTTAAAACGAATTGCTAATTTCCTCCAGGAGAATATGTTTCGTTTTTCAATCCAATATTGAAATCATCACAAAGTAATTTTTTTAATGATACAGGTATTTGCCATTTTTTTATTCCCAAGATTTTAATTCAGTCCTTTCCGAAATTCCCCATGCCATTTTCAAATGCCTTCCAAACATCCGTTTTATGTAGAATTACAGATGAATTTTTCGGTTAATACTGTTTTTCTGATTTGAAGGTTTTCCCTAAACCCATAGTAGCGCTTCTTCATGTTTTTGTTGCTCAAAATTCATCCAGCTCTTCCCGTGTAAAGTCAATTGGTTGGGATTAAAAGACTTGTTTTTTTCATCCTCGATCTAATGGAGTTTGTCCATTTCGTGTATTCTAGATTTAGTCCATAAAGTTTTGGGAAGTTCTTGTTTGAGTGTAATGTTTCGTTCTTTCTATAGCCTTTTTTGATTCGGCTGTGTGTGTTTTCCTGATATTCAAAGCTTCATGGGTATTTGAACGTTCTGTATACTATTTTCTTCAGCAAGTGCTCGGGCTTTTTGGCTTTCAATTATAACTTATTCTAAGGATCATTTTTTGGCAGCAAAGCCGTAACAAGTTCCATATCTAAGGCCCTTGGCGGCTTCTTTCAATGAATTTAAGTGTTATCCCACGCTTCGGTTTTCTCTGTTTCAATTTCTTCGAACGCTTGGCTTTGTCATCTAATTTGTTTGCAATTGCTGCAGTGCATTCCCAAAGCCCCAATCGATGGCTTTTACCCAGATGTGGGGGGATTAGGTATTGTCTGTGGGAGAAAATAACTTAATTCTTGATTCGAGCTGGTTCTAGTTTGGATTTTTTTCCTTGTTCCCATTTTCCTTAGGTTAAAAATTGCTTAATATGAAAATAAAGTAAGGGTATAAAGCTTTGACAATACAAGTAAAAAGTCAGTATAAAGCCTGACAAAAATAAACTAAAAGTCCGGTTTAAAACTTGATATTAATGGGAAGGTCTGTGATTGCGCTGATTTTCGAGTCTGGTAATCTTTCAGAATCAAGGCTGAATCAACCACCGAATAGGGATTGATCGGATGCGGTTAGTAGTATTTTGCCAACCAATTCGGCTTAAGAACCTGGCCTTGAATCGAAGATTCTTGAGTATGTTGGGAGGGAAGGGACTGAACGTAAGGAAGAATATGATATAAAAAATAGCGCAATAGACCCGAAGAATGCCTATTGCCGATAAGGTTTATGGAGGATCCTTTTTCAATAAATCTTCCCCTTTTCAAATTTTTCTAATCTTTACAATACTGTCATCATTCTCTTTTTTAAGTCCTTTAATTGATCGCAGGAACGGTGTTTTCTGATCACTAGATCTTGCTCTGCTTTCAGTTTGGATTTCATCGATTGATAGTAGTCGAAACTGTGCTTTTTGATCACTTTGTCCATGGGGGCCGTGAGTCGCTATTCGATACAGCGTTTCGATTTCGATTGTTCACTTCCGCTGTATTTTCTCCCAATTTTCTACCAAAGGGCGCAGCACTTTTTTTGTCATTAAGAAACATTATCCTTATTCTAAACTTTCCGAAGCTGTGTTTCCAACTTTTCGATAGGGCTGCGATCTGCAGTAACCCTTAGCCAAATCAAGAACTTTTCAGTAGGGGATGCTGTCCACTTCTTTTTTTCAGGCCAATAGAAATATCAGACGAGGATCATCATTACGCTGAACTTTTGAGCGTAAGTCTCGCGTTTAACAGTGAGCCTTTGCGGTATAAAGCCGCGGTAAAAAAACCAAAGGGCTGACATTCTTAGATCGGCCCTGTTCCAGCATTCTCATCTTTTATAGCGCAGGCCTCCACAATAAAGATGTAAGTCCGCTGCTTTTGTTCGTAGTTTTTTACTTCATCACAAGGGTTCTTGCGCATCATAGATGCTTAAGTTGATCGCATTAGTTTGAACGAGTCTTTCAGATAAAGTCGATTCGCGGCACCAAAAAGCAGGGTTTTCTCCACGATAGCTACATGTGCCGGTATGTGCTCCATCATCAGGTAATCTAATGATCTCGGCATCTGAGATCGAGAACTAAGGCAGCTTGCTTTGGAAGTACAAGCAGGGCTCAAATTCCTGGAGCGCATTGACATGATCCAGGACCAAACGCCTCGACCGTGTGGTTCCGAGAATCAATCATTATCTCTGGGGTGAATACCAATCGTTGGAAGGAAGGGTAGGCAATATGCTTTTTTAATTCTACCCAATGCTGACCTTGATATGCTAATAAACATCTAGTTCTGTTTTTTTTCCAGTAAACGCAAATCAGGATTTTTTAGGACTTCTCTAAGGGTTTCGTGCTACCGTCCGCAGGCAATCGCTTCAATGGATTTCCAGGTTTTACATAGTCAGGCAGTGCTGAATACGAATGGGTAGTTTTTTGGAAGTCATTATTTCGGTAGTTATTGATCGCGACATAAGCTTTATGCTGCGTGTGTGGAGGCTCAAAGGTGTTGATCCAAGTTTCGCTTTGGAAGTCCAGCAATTGACTTGTCGTCCGTTTCCATTTTGCCCATCAATTCCAAGATACTTGAAGCAAGCCATCATCCGTGCCTGCATAGAGCACTTCCCGGAGTGTAGGTTTCAGCCACGCAGTCAGTGTAGGGAAGTGGGAATTCCATCATCTAGTTGATGCGGTAATTTTTCATCCGGTCGCTGACCCATGATCGACAATTCTCGCCGATTGACTTTTTTGTGGTTAGATGCCAGAGAAGCCAAGGTTGCCCCATTTGTCTATACTTTTCCAGAGGAACATTGGTACCCGCATAGATCCGTATTCAATATCGTGGTGGAGAGAAAGAATGGCTCATCCCAGTTGCCCTGGGAGAGGAGCCATGGCATTTTCCAATCAGGTTCCGGAATTCCCGGTCCCAAGCATCCCAATTTCTTCGTGCGCTAATTCTTCCTTTGGATCACTGGACGAATGTCTTGTCGCTGACCGGTTTTATGTTGAGTCCAGAAAGTCCAAAATATTGAAGATTCGGTATAAGACAAACTCGGGATCATTTCGATCGACTAAGTTTAAAAGCCATCGCCTCTCCAAGTCGTCTCCAGTCTTCATTCAGATGCTCGTGCGATAGGTTTTCCACTTGGACCTACCAGCTTCGTTATCCTGCAAACTCCATAAATATTGTAAGGTTTTAGCATCATCGACCGCCACACGATAATATTGAGCTAGGGAAGATTATTGATGAAAAGCCATTTGATACCTCGTCATAAGAGATACGATCCTCCATCATCTCCCCTTGATGACATGGCGGGAGTCTTTTGGTTTTGACCAAAGGATTCGATCATCGCATGTAAGAAGTCCTGCGAGGAGCGGTGAAAGTTCGGCCGCTATCATCTCGAAATAGCTATACTGATTCATCATGCTAGATGCGGGATTCATCGCTCGGATCTACAGGGCTGCGAAGCCGTACATCGTCTTGGGTTCCAGTCGCTCATCATTTCCCAGCTTTCGCTTTGTCTGCTTCGAATATAGTCCAGCTTTCTTCGTTCAATTGTGTCGTGGAGGCATGTATTGGTAGCCTTGTTCAAAGAGATATAGAGCACCTCCGATTTTTTTTTGATAAATAGAAATTCCGATTCTTCCAATAATCCTCCTTCAGGAAGTCCATTCGTCCCTTCGTCCAAGTTTTGCGCCGTCGGTAGACTTGTGTAAGTCAGCTTTCCGGTCCCTCCTCAAATCCGTACGGGAGTTCTTCTTCTTTGGTATGTGGCAGCATATAAAATGTTAGGATCACTTTGGATCCATGCTAATCGGTGAACCGGTATCTTCATGACGTACGATTCAGACGATCCCAAGTGTTTCACATCTTTGGTTGATAAAGTCCTCGTTCTTCATTGGCACCCAAGAATGCCGATCGCAGCCACGTTAAGCGACCAGCGTTATCGGTAGGATGAAGGACAATTCTTCTTTCAATATGATGGGAGTCTTTCACCCTACATTTTTCCAGTTTTGCCTTCGTCATGTACTTTTAGATTCCCGCCCAGGAGGAGCTTTGTCTATTGGCGCGCTCCAGTTTCCCTACCAGCACGATGTTGGGATGTTTTTGATTTAGGGCAATGGCGCTACCGAGTGGGTAGTTTTTCTTTTTCAAAGACAGGTTCGAAGGAACGCCATTATCGTAGTGCTTCCAAAACTCGCCCAGTGGAGGTGGGCAGATAGCAGGTAAAGGGTCAGATTCCAGCACGGCAAGGTCCCACGATTCGCCACTTACAGGGCCAGGACTATATTTCGTAGCGCAGTCCGTCTAACAGGTTCTTGGTCAATTGGCTGACCTGGACGGCTATAGAAAAAAACTCCAGCCAAGCAGGAGTAAAGAATCTAGTTTTTCATTGGTGGTGTGTTGAGTAAAAATTGAATTTTAAGGCAGCCAAATTGATTCTTCAAATTTCCTTTTTGAGGAGCGGTGGGTGAGAATTTAAACCCTTTAAAATTCTTGAAAAATTGATAATTGTTTTTAGGTGAACTATTACTCTGAATAGCCTCGGTAAACTTGGGGGTAAAGGATTTCGTAAAAAGTGTCACGACTGCGAAGCTTGTTGAAGAACTTTTTTAGGCATTGATTTTCCATAACATGAAAAATGTCAAAGCGTTTTTGTTCTCTTGATGACTAATCGTAGATTTCGCTTAGGCAATTGCTTATTACTTTGAGCCTACTATTTCTTCAAAGCATCCTTTTCTTCACCGATCAGTAGATTACCCTTCACCAATTTTTTAAGCTTTTAAAAAATATTTTTTCAAATCTATTTCTAAACGACTCTGTTTGAAAGGTCTTCATAAGTGGATTTCCGAACTGAATCGGAATGGTGCTAGAATTGTTATTAAAGTATCGATACAAATCAGATTACTTTGGATATGGCTGTTTTCTGATTAGTGGATACGGTTACAATATTATAGGGAGGTTCGTCCGTTTTGCATAGTCAGCACTGGATCTTTTTAAGTTGAAATCTGCTTTTTCGAATTACTTTCCGTAATTTTTTTTTGCCGTGGTGTACGTTGATTCAGCAGGGGTTTCAATGCAAATTCTAAGGAAGGGTTTCAGGATTTGGATATTGTAATTCTGAAACTAGTATTTTGCTGAAAATGCGCAACTTATTTTTCGGGAAACAGCCAAAGGAATACAGCAAGTAGCGTAAGTAATAAAGTCTGGTCTTAGAAAAAGGTGATGAGTTTGTTTCTTTACCTGCATCGCAACTTCTTCTTAGTATTTAAAATATTTTGAGGGTTGGAATTTTCAAATACCTGAAAATATAAAATCGTTTTTAGAACTAGCTTTGGCTAGGATTCTACCTGGCAGAAGGAGGGAGGTTTCTAAGTTTAATTTGTAGGAATTTCTACCTTCAGATAGGTATTGAAAAGGTAATAGTTCGGTGCAAATACCTTCTTCGAACCATCCGCATGTTTCATGGTCGCCGATGTATTCTTCAGCAAAATGACTGATTTCGATAGGATTCCAATTTCTTTGCTAATGTAAACTGGTTGTAGGTTTGTGTGAGAAATCCTCATTTCCGCCCCAATCTATTTTCAAAGCTGAAGACTCCTGCAACTGGGGGAGATAGTCATCAATCAGTAATAAGGGAATTCGGCTTCCATTCACTGATTACTTTCTAAATCATATACCACAGAGTCACCCACGTTGGAAACGGAAAAGTCTGCCCTAGCTCCTTGTTTGAAAATTAAGTGAATAAACCCGCTGGTGCCATGGCAGTGACATAACAGCAGCAAAAAAACTATTTGAAAGTCCACCTGTCTGATCCTGATTTCAAACAGGCCTTTTAGTATGCATCTTGACTATTCAGTTGGGCTGATGCGCTTGAACGCAGGGTTGGAAAAGAAAAATCTCCATGCCAGTCAAGAACTGCAGGGCTGAGCGCATAGACGGCAATTTTTTTTTTTTTCTAAAAGGTATCTGCGAAAAGCATCCTAGCTTGAGCGCACCATTTCCTCCCATCGAATGCCCAACAGCCATCGACTGGCAACGATCAGGAATAGTTCTGAAATTCTGATTCCATGTAATTGGACTACATTCTTTACGATATAATCTGCAATTCCCGGAAGGCTTCTGAATAGTGTCAAACTACCTTGCATCCGCGTGTTACTGTTTGGCCTACTACGTCAATGGGCTCTTTAGCAGCCTGGATACTTCATCGAGCAAAGCTTAAAATATCCTACGCTCATTCATTATACCTGTCCTTGTACCTCCATAGCCATGCAATACATTAATTACGGGATACCGCTGAGGTCTTTTTCGTATCCTGGGGCAGATAGATTGATAACTGGCGCAAAGGATTTCTCCGGCTGAGGTTGTTTTCAAAGGAAGCTGCACAACGCCCGCCTTTCCATTTTTCCCTGAGCATAACCTGCGAATGAATGCTAGTAGCAACAAGCTGAATACTATCTTTTCATAATATTTAGGTGGTAGAGAATTACTGCATATATTTAAGATCAGAAATTTATACTCTTATACTTTATCCATTTTTTATTTTCCTGGCAAAGGTCAAGTTTCTATTCCCCAAAATGCCGTTGGCATGGGCTGATATTGGGTAGATTTTTATCCGCATTTGATTTAAATGTTTGGCCAATGAAAAATATCGTCCGTCCGATGGGGAACTTGTGGCCAGACTAATTGTCAATCAGAACCAGAGGTTAAACCTCTGCCAAGAATATGGGTCGTCCCGTGGGACTGTATTGGAATCATGCTGGAGGCATGGCCGACGATCTAGCCAGTCCAAAGTTTTTGTGAGCGGAGTCCCGAACCATCAATAGCTGGGTAAATATCACTGTGAGTTTCTAAACAATGCCGATGGCATGACGATCATCTAGCGCCATTTCAATGGGCTGGGAAAATAGATTGAACATAGGTTTCCCAAAATGCCGTTGGCAAATGGATGGATATTAGGTAGATTTTAATCCCAGTTGATTTAATGTTTGGCAATGAAAATATCGTCCGTCCGATGGGACTTTGCTCAGACTCATTGTCAATCAGAATCCGGTTTAAAACCTCTGGCTAAGAATTGGGTCGTACCGATGGGACTCGTAAATGAAATAATGGCCGTTGGCAGGTGACGAGCTAGCCAGTCAAAGTTGGTGAGCGGGTCGAACCAAAATTTGGGAGAATTCAATTGAAGTTTAGGCAGAATGCGTAGGCAATGACTGATGATCTTGCCAGCCATTCAATGGCTTTGGAAAATAGAATGAACATCAGGTTTCCCAAACTGCCGTTTGGCATGGCCCTGATATTGGTAGATTTTTTCCATTTTGATTTAATGTTTTGGCAATCGGCAAAAATATCGTCGTTCCGATGGGAACTTTGCAGACCTCATTGTCCAATCAGAAATCCAGAGGTTAAAACCTCTGGCAAAGAATATGGGTCGTCCGAATGGGACTGTATTGAAATATGCGTTGGCATGGCCGACGATCTAGCAGTTCAAAGTTGGTGAGCCGGGGAGGGGTTCCCCCACCCCCCCCCCCGAAAAAAAAAAAAAAACGCAAAAAAATTCCCTTTGGAAAGAATTTCAATTGAGAGTTAGCAGAATGCGTAGGCATGACATGAAAATGATCTTGCAGCCCATTTTCAATGCTTGGAAAATAGATGAACATCAGGTTTTCCCAAAATGCCGTGGCATGGCGATTATAAAAAAGAATCAATTAAACCAGGCTCAGCTCCTTTTTTCAAATCGGCTTAAACCGCATCTTGAATTTATTACGCACTAAACCAATCCATGCCATCAGGATTCTGAGTTGTGTATTTCTTTTGATTACCGTCATCGTGTTTGGGTGTCAATCACTACAAGCTTGTTTCTTTGCCTTACCGTATAGTATGCCCTAGGACGTAACTGGATCGATGAAGATGCCTTTTCCCCAACCAGGCACCACGTCAATTCGTTTGAACCTCGGTTCGTGGTAGCAAACTTCCCAGACACGTAGCTATTGCCCTGAAGCTCATTCATCAATAAGGTTTTTCGTCCTTGTAAACTTATCCTGGGTTGTTTCATCGCACCTTTTCAAACGAATGGTACTGATCGCTTTTTTTCTCCCGCACGTTTGATGATTGATATCTTCTCGCATTCCAGGTGAAGGGCCCAAAACTGCATTTTCCGTAGGGTGAAAGCGCATGCTTCCAATGGCGAGTGTCGCCAGGAAAAGTCGTGACAGTAGATTTTTCTGGCCTCTTTCAATTGGTTATACGATCGATAATAGCAACTCACAACTGCATTGCTGCTTGCTGGAAATGCGCTGTTTCATTCGGGAGTGATAAGCAGCATGTGTGGGGGGGAAGAAGGGGGCGATCCCCAAGGCAAACCGAGGACCTCGTCAATTGCTTTGTCGCCGATCATATCCGTGAGATCAGGCGCTGGTCCATGGCCGAGATAAAGATGTGTTCTGCAAAAGTATGGCATGTGGGGCTCCAACTGCACTGATGTCAATGGCTCACGCCTTTTGGGCATCACATCCACCACCTGATTCCGGGAAGATTGGATCCTATATACACATACCGCCCATCGGTTGCCAGTTCATGAAGGTTTCCTCCTGCTGGAATACGTTGCCACAATTTTTCAAGTGTTTTGGGATCGATGATCACCAAGCGCACAGCATCCTTCTCCCCACGAGCAATGCCTCGCCTGGGAGTGGGCTAAAGCTTACCACCGGGAGAATCCGGATCAACTGCCGTTTCCCCCTTGGGCAAGCAGTGGCTGTATTCAAATAGGAGTAGGGCTATTATAAGCAGTAAAAAAACCAGTTGTTTTTTGTCATGACAAGATTTATTGAATAGCTGTATTTATGATACTACCCAAAGATTGTCCTGCGCTGTTCTTCAATCTAGGGATTCAAACTTCCGGAAGGGAGTGCGGGGGATAGCCCCGTGTAAATGAAATGTCATCGGTTTTTTTTGTTTTGGCAGGAATGTCGTCAATGCGAGAAATATGGGTTTCGCCAAAACGGTTGGTGGTGATTTAATTATGAATTGAAAATGGTTTTATCTAGCCTAGTTTAAATGGATTTTCAAAAATTCTAATTGATAGAAGGTTGTAATTTGCAAATTCACCTAGATCACCGCACAGACTACGCTCGAGAGGAGGTGTGGACGAATAGATTAATGCTCCAAGGCGAAGCGATTTAATTTTCCGAGGACTATTTTGAACCTGCTTCTATACAGGACTAAGCTTTAAAAGATCGACATTTTTGAAGGTTTGTGTATTATAAGTAAAATTATAATTAATCCAAGAATAGATTACTATTCAAAAAACTGGTTTTCCTCCAAATTTTTTTCAATTAAACCAATTACTATAACGATTCCCAAAACCTTTGACGAAATTCTGTTACCTACATTATCCTGATTTAGGAAACAGTAGTTGATTTTCACAAGATGGTCCTTCTGACGTATGAATGGACTGAGGGCATTTCGCAGGGCTAAAAGAGAAGGATACCTTATCAAAGTAATTGATAGGAGATAGAATTTACATGTTCACCTGCTGAAAAACGACACTATCAATTGTTACCGTGGTTTTCTGATACTTGGCACAAAACACACCATGCAATCCTTCACATTTTAAATTTCCAACAAACGGAGGAAGAAATGTCACTCTTTCCCTAGTGGGATTATTAAAAGCATACGCTGGAATAGTAGTGGGAATTTTTGAATTTTGGTCATCCGCTAATTGCGTTTGAGTTCAATTTAATTTTACCTATTAATTCATTTACCCTTATTGATCATGGAGTCCTTCATATAGTATAGATCGTTTCATAAAAGCAATTAACTTATATTTAGGTAGTTTTCTATGGCCACGATTAAACAGTGGGATTGGTTAGAATCGCTTGATTTCCATTGAAGTCACCCTTGGTTATTGTACTAATGTTGTTTTCATATAAAGCGTTACATAGTTCTGCTGAACATTCAATATAATCGAATTCTGGAAATTTTGAACGTCATCTGCTTGAGGAAATAATTCCTTGATTAGTTCGAAGATTCTGATCTTTTATAATTTCAATTTTTCAGTTGAAAACATTTCATCAAATGGTTACGGCGTCTTTGATTAAATAAATAAATCTTTAAAATATCATATAACTTAGAGCCAATTTGTTTCGGTGGAGTCCAGTCCATCCTGGCATTAAAGCGCTTGAGGGCATCTTGAATATGCTTCCGTCGTAAGAAAATTCGAATTATTTTTCGCCGAGCCTTTTGATCAACTCGATTTTTCCAAGTTATTAATTTTTGTTGATATCTAGTAACAGTTCTTTGGTAGGTTTCCAAATCTTTTTCAAGATCAACAACAAGTCTGCTCAGGTATTCTTTTTCTTGTTTTAACGATTAATACGCCTGGAATTCCCAATTATTATCGAAAGTGCCAATGAGATTCCTATCACCACCAGCACAATTTCCCTAATGGCAAATAAAGCATATACTTGCTTACTCTATTTTTCTTTAGATCATAATTTGTCGAATTTTTCTAAAAGTTTTAGCAAGGATCGCTGTTTTGCTCATTTTCAGGAATTGTTTTTAGCGAAAAGGAATTATCGTTAAGTTACCTGAATTAATATTTTTCACTCAAATAAAAGACTTAAGGATAAGGGGATTATAAGAGAACCTTTATTCATAGGGATAATTAAAAAGAATTGTGATGGACTAGTTGTAATTTTACACCGTCCAACAGCGGTCTGCTTCACTGTGAGGGGGTGTATTCTTAATCACCTCGTTCGATGAGACTCTTCTTCTGAATCCAAGTTTTCTCTGCCGAGCTGCTTTCAAAATCTTGATTTCCAAGAGTAATAGTGAAATTTAGCATTGCGACCCCGAGTGTCTAATTGCAGTTTTGTAATCTGATTTAAAGCAGGAACATCTATTTTTCCATAAACTTATTTGTTATGGAATATATCCTGAAACACTTAGTCTGGCTTTGAAATTTTGGCCAAATGATTTTTGAATCCCATATCACAGGGATCCCAACCAAGGTGAACGAAGCAAGAGCCTGAATCGAAGTTGAACTGATCCATCGTTCAATTCTCCCTGTCCCATCCTTTTCTGGAAGCAAATGTGTTTGACATAAGTCCAGTCTACTTGAAAATTGTTCAACTGAAATTGGGTTTTCTTGATACCGTAATCAACCGGCTATACAGTCAGTTAAGTTCAATTGAGCATTCCATCTTTCATTATTTCAAGTGGATGCTCATGGTCATGTTATATGGAACTGGAAGTACCGACATTATCCGGAGTTCTTTCAGTACGTATACTGTCCTACTGGCTGAAATAGGTAGAAAGATTAATCAGACTACGAAACTTGCTTCCCAACAGAAGTATACAATTTGTCTTTGGAAACCATGTTTTAGTTTCAATGAATGCGTGTACTTCTTGGTTTTGTAGGAAAGCATTTCTCTGCTATAACAAATATGGATCGACATAAGAACGCGCAAGGTTTAAGATTGGTAACTAGGTCGGTTGATTCTTGGTACTATAAGAAAGTACTATGGATGTGATTTATCCGTAATTTATTGAAATATGAATACACTTGGGAAGACATTTAAATAATTTTCGTTTTAAAACGGTGTTAGTGCTTGATTGAATTTGGCTTCAGAAATTTGTATGCCTCAGCTCGCAACAAAATTGTGCTTAGAGTAGCTCTCCAAGCTTTGCTGAAAAACTTTTAGATAGGCAGCTTTACATTTCAGTGTAAATAAAATTATTTGAAATAAAATAGGATCGATAATAAGGTTTTCCTTCTCCCCTTGTGAAAGAGTTAGATCATTTTGACTCTTTTACCTGAGCGGTTTTTGACCAGTTTCCATATTCCACTTGTTGAAACCTACTCTACTAAAATCCGCTTTAGCGTTCTGATGGGTTATGGTAGTTGGCAATTTCAGTTTAGCCCCTGCCCTGGCTTGAACGGGTTTTCTTGTGTTCTTTTATTTTTTCCGTTTGTAGGTGTTTTGAATATTCCCCGGTTAAATTGGCCCATGTCAACAGTCTGCTGTCAGTTGACCTCCTTTTCCCTCGAAAGTATGTTGGACAGTTTAATTTGCACATGGTTTTGGTTTGATACTGTACTAATTTTGTTTGGCGGTATTTTTGCCTACTAAGTAATTAATTCCTTTGATTCTTTTGAAATTGCTTACTGGCAGTCCCATCTTCCTCTCAAAATCCACTCCAGAAAACCGGTCCATCCATCAATAGTTGTGTTTTTTGCCTAAAAAAATATCTACTCCGGCCTTTGCATTTTTGGCCCCAGGTTCAAATACATGTAGGTTTTTTTGTTCAGCGAGTTTTGCTGTGCTTTCGTTATCAATAAACTGTTCACATAATAGATCAAAATAAAGCACCTCCTCGCATTAGCATGTAGGTACGCAAATAATTGATTTTTCTTTGCTCGGTGATTGATTTTGCAAACTGCCCATTTCCCTGTTCGAATTTCCTGAACCAACACCAAGCGAAATAGATACCATTTGTAACCTATATCATTATTTCCATCAAGTTTTGAATGTTAATGAATACCAGAGTTGCCTACTGCATCATAACTTTTGCCGAAGGGTTAGGTAATCACCTCTATCTGATCAAATTATCGGCTAGACATGGTACTGAGCAAAATAACCAAATTTCATGGAGCAGGTAAGTTTTGCTTTTCCGTCCATTTTGGACATTACGCGTCCCTTTTCCACGCATCTTATCGCGTTAGTTTGTCCGTTCTATGGTAACATCCTGGAGCTTTCCCCAATACTCGAGTGCTGTAGATCCGCTAGCAATGATACTATTTGAAAACGTTGACCACCGTTTTATCAATGTTAACTGCTCACAAAAGGTCGTTCTCTACTACCATCACTTCATCAAGTTGCTGCTATCTTCTTTCTAGCTGAAGAGTAACTCCGATAAGTGGGGTTTGATCGTAGAAATAGGGGATAGGTATTACCTGTTTATATCCCATCATAGAAGCAGATATAGATAGTCCACCATCAGGACACATCGAAAATCACAAAGTTGCCGAGTGTATCCGTTACCGCACTTTTTATCAAATGAAGAATCTGTGGGGTTAGTAATAGGACATTTGCATAGGAATAAAGGAGCAACCGAAGGCTCAAAGTACATTTTCCAGATATTGATTGGCTTTTAGCGCCGAAGCCAATATGAAGTGCAAGAAAACAATGAAACAATGCTTTCATAAAGTGAAAAAGAAAAAGTAGCAAAAAAGATCGATCTAAACTGATTATCCCAGTCGATATATTGTTAATAATAAATATAGGATTATAAAATTTTGGAAGTCATATATTTTTATAAAAATGTTATAAAGGCTATAAATAACGTGAAAACAGATAAATGTGGAGTTTTTTGTGAAAGGTTTTAGTTATATCGATAAAAACTTGTTCAGTACATGAATTGTATAAAAATTAGAATATTTTGCATATATATTTAGAATCTTGCCACAGCGGGTTTGTTTTTTAGCATTGGGCCAGGAGTAGGGCAGGCAAACCTACGAATAGGCAAGTGATCTATGCTGCGGGGTGGAGAGGCTGATAGATTGGATTATTGGTAAAATGAATTGGCGAAGGATACATTAAAGAGCCTACCTTCAGCTTTTGCATCCGAACTACACTCAAAAAAAATCCGACTACACCCTGAGCGGTAAATTTTCAATCAGTTTGCAGTTTTAGAATCTGTTTTTTAAATAGTAAATTGTAGCTTAAGCGGAAAAATTTGAAAATACCTACCCTTTCGATCCTCGATCAAACATCACCTGAATTATCGCCCTTGGCCCTGGCATTCTGGTATTTATTTTTTGTTTTTACGAGCCCCTTGAAGTGGGGCAACTTGAATGAATCTCGGATAAACTGAAATTTTCTGGCAATTTATGGATGTTTCGGGGCAAGCTGGGTCTTTACTTTGCTTCCAATCCAATCTTGGCTGGCCAGAAGAGGAAAATGGCTTCTTTTCGTTCGAGTTGAATTTTTCATGTTCATTCTGGTTTTTGATTGGCTTTGTCACCTCATGGCTGGTTTATTTTTTATATTAGTGGGGATGCAAAATCTTACGCCTACACATTGACTTATTTTGCGAAAGCCATCTATCTTGCCAGCTGCTTTGACTGTATTTCCGATTCTGGTTATCGGTCGCTGGTCCTTTCGGGAATACAAGGAGAAAAACTCGAAAAAGAATAAAATCGAAATTCCGTGGGCCGGGAATTTTAGGACTGCGATTGCAGGTGGAAGGATTTGAATTTCATACAATCTTCCGATAATTAAAACGTGGAGGTTTTTCAAAGAAGGGGAAAAATTTAAAAACACAATTGATTCCGAAATAAACTTTCCACCATAGAGGAGCTACTTGCCAGAGCTGATCCAACGCATCGTTCTTTTTTTGATCAATCAGTCCATTTCAATCATGAAAAAGGCAATAGAAAAATTGTTACATAATCAGCTGAGTGAAGGGATGAAAGTTTACCCGTACCAAGACTTACCTTGAGTCTTTGAAAGCTGCTGTCAATTTCACCACAGAAATAGCACAGTTTCGCCACAAGATCCTCGTTAATTGTCTCCAGCAGGTTCGATTTGAGTTTGTATGTTTGAAGGCAGTTCAACACATAACAATCCCCATAAAACAGTACTCATCTTAACTTCTTGGCTTGCTAAAATTTAAACTTAAAGCTTGCAGCACAATCCACTGCGATTGCGCATACCGACGGATTTTTGTTTCGACAAGTCCAGTCAACTATCTTCCTACAAGATCAGATTAAGGGGGAAGGAAGCCCAAATTCGAGGAGAGTTACCAAAAGCTAAGAGCTCAAATGAACGATAAGCTGGTAAGTTCTAAATTGCTTGGAGTCTGAATCAACTGATGTTCTGGTGCGGATAAGCATGCCACGCTGGCGCGAAAATCCCCTGGATCTTACTGAGAAGTCCTTCAGGACTCTAGTTTTTTAGCAGGGTATAGAGCAAAGCGAAGAGTTCAGGAAATTCCCCTAAGAACGGACAGAAATGTAGCGAGTTTGACAAAAAGTCAGAAGGGAAAAGTCTGGATGAAAGGTGGAAGGTATTTATACGATTGGCAGCAAGCTAAAGATGGGCGTTGGTATGGGTTTGCTTCCAGCATAGTTTGGGTAGGGGTGATTCTTTCCTCGCAAGTTGAAATCTGGGAGCCTTGGCAAATTCTCGCCTTATCTCACAGCATTCCACATCGAGTCACATTTCGATATCATCCACTATGGAAGCAAAGCCAGAAAAATCTCAAATTCGCTAAAGCATTCCTTCCGATCATGGGATTGCTATTTCCCATCTGTGTTGAAGGAGGGATCTTAAAACATAATTACGCAATGGATTGATAGCCGGCGGAGGAATCGTATCAGCTTTCAAACTTGAACGGATGATATTCAATACGTTTTGCTTCAACAGTTTCACCGGTGGACCAAGCCGAGGAACGGATGCGCTGATCGCATCACTCCAGACAGATCTTACCGCAAAGAAATCTGATCATAGACCTTAGGAATATGGTGGCGGAGCAGATAAAATCTCGGTTCCCGATCCTTAAGTGAACTGAAAAAAGAAAGTCAACATCTATGTGAATTACCAATTTTTTCACGGGTTCCAATGCGAAATGACCACCGTGCGCCTAAAGGATGATTTTGATGGCCATCCAAATTTGTGACAGCGAACTTTAATGGTGCACTTAGCTATTGGATCAACTATGGGAAAAGCTTTGATTCGCCTTCCGACTTTTTAATTTTATCCCACGGATATGCGTCAGCGAAATTATTGGCCTATGAAGAAGTGGGTGTACAGCCAGACGTCAGCTAAATCAGGCATCAGATTGGTGGGAGCAGACGGTTGCTTAACATCTAATGTAGATAATTAAAGTAACGCAATTAGATAAATGTCAATGACAAGGGATTGAAGTGTTTTGACGAGAGTTATAATCGGAAAAGGCCGGCTTTCGAGTCGGTCCTTTTTGTGGTACAGGTAATAATGTGAGTTACAAGCTATGCAAAGCCGAATGAGCTGAACTAGCTCCTAGATGGAGAAGGTTTAGGCCGTCTGTAGGGACGCGACATCGGTAGCCCGGGTTTTTAACCCGGGTGAAGAATGCATTGATTTTTTGTTTTGGCAGGATTGCCGTCATCAGAAAACAGGGGGTTCGCCAAAACGGTTTGGGTGATTGTAATTATTGACAATAAGTCTCTTGAGCTGGTTAATAGAATTGCAAAATTCTAATTGATAGAAAGGTGTAAGTGCATCGACCAAGTATCGGAATACTCCTAGGCCCGGCATTTCTACTCTATCGGGGTACACACGACCGCTCGAATATCTAAAGTGCCGTTATGAGTATTTCATTGTATGCACAAGTAGCTCGTTTATATCTTGTGCAGTAACTCCTAGTAATTATTTGCACCCAAACGCTGTGCTTGCCAAAATCCTTTTATTAGTTTTCAGTTTCATTAAAGGGAAGGCTAAGTGACCTATTCAAGAAAATGAGAACCCAAAGGAATATGATTTTATTTCCTCATTTCTTTCGTGTAAAATGAACACTCATTTTCAAATATTAATGCGAAACAGGGTGTCACAGGCTGAATAACTGGAATTCAATTTCGATCGAAAATGAACGATCAATATGCATTAAACCCATTAATGAGTAAAACACTACTAGTATTGGGATTTTTGACTTCTTTTCCTTGACTACCCTTCATCAGTCAACATTAGTTGGCAATTATAAACCTTCCAATAAACTCAGAGTTTATTTATCGTGGGCCGTGATCGGAGGGATGGAGGCTGCGATATGGATTACATCAGAGGAAACTTCCAGCGGTTTGACTTCTACTTGGGATAATCCAACGGCTGATGTCTTTCTGCTGTTACGATAACAGACTGGTGGAGGTGGAAGACAATTCAACTTTCTGTTTTATAGTCAACAAACATCCATGCGGGAAGAAGTGACACCCTCTAATGTAAATCTAAACAAAACTGAACCTACCGACTTTGAAGTGCGGGAAAGACTTAACCCGGTTTTATCAAAATTAGGTTTAGCCTCCCTATGTTTGCGAAACCACAGCTGGGAGAATATCGAAATCAATATGAAAAAACTGGCTCTGGTATTCTGTAGCGATGAATTCAGGAAACCATCGATCCTTGATTATGGTTTTTTTAATGTGGGTAGTTAACGCAACATTGAATTAGAAAGAATTGAGCAAGCAAATCAATGTGGGTGGAGCATCAATATCAATCGGTATCAGGATAAATGGAAAATATCCCAATCCGGGAGAATAAGATAAAGGCTGAGAAGAACGATTCAAAAGTACCAAGAGTGGCATAACAATGGCCATCCCGGTTTTTGATGAAGGACGGTAACCAGTTCATCGATGAAGTGGAGAATAAATTTGATGTATCAGAATTTTGGGATTTTAGTCCCAGCTTGGTGAAGTCTATTTCACCCCAAATGGTCTATTGGATATGATATTGCACGGTCGTCAGAACACGCTTTAATTATCAGTTTCGACAGCTTTAGACCAGGTGTAGAATCACAATCTTTTTCCCGGATCAGTTGCAGAATTCTAGACTTTCTAAGAGTGAACTATGGGTTTGAAGTCAGGAATAATAGCTATGTCGAAGAAGACGATTTTCGGGTGTTTCTTAATGAACCAGGAATCTCCATAGTTTGAAGAGCGCAGTCTGGGACTAAATCATAACGTTGGGGTAACTTGGAATGGTTATCTGTCTGAGAAATTATCCTAGATGGATTTTAGCTCTTGTCCACAGGAAATTGAATGTGAGTGGCAAGAAGTCCGTGTCACTGGATTTTTCGTTCTTATGGCGGTAGAGGTAACTATGTAAAAGACCTAGAACTTTACCTGGCATCGCGGGAAGATTTCACCGACAAGGATTTTTGAGTGGGAGGGTTGACCCTACGATTCAGCATTAATGTTCGATTCAGATTGGGTTTTAATTACCGGTTGGTCTAATCCAATAATTTCGTGAATCGAAGATTCTTTGGAAGGGCCAACTTTTGGTTTGGGAATGATTAATGGATGATGTGTTTGGTGAAGACACCAAACACGGGAACCAAACACGGTGATAGAAACAGCCCCATCGGGCGTTACATATGGGTAGCCAGGGTTTTAACCTTGGTAAAAAGAGAATGGTTAGGTTTTGTTTTTGTGCGGAATGGTGTTAATCCGAAAAGGAGGGTTCGCCAAAACACTTTTTGGTGATTGGATTTATTTGATAATTGGTCTCTCGCGCTGTGTAACAATAGACATATACAAATTCTATATATAGAAAGGTGTAATTACAATCCGACGCACTGTAGGGATTACACCTAGGCTAGCGCTCTACCCTAGATGGAGATAGTTAGGCGTAGTCACAAAATGCCCTAGCCTTGGGTGCAGGAGCATGGAACGGCCAATCCTTGAAAAATTGATCATTGAATTGAAGTATTTTTATGTCTTTTATCCTATGACTCTGTGTCTTTGATAGCTATATTCCAGCCTCTTATATATTTTTTTACTAAATCATTACGATGAAAAAATTTCTTTTCTTTTTTAGCAGGCTTCTGGTTTTTGATTTTCTCTGTACGGTGCAAGCCAGCTTAATTTCCTTTTGGATCTGAGTTCAATGCTCCTGTGAAGCCGAAGACTCATTAGCTTTTCAGAAAATGCCAACAAACCAATTAGCAAAATCTCTGGTCGTAGCTTCGAAAATCAGGAGAGGTTTGTACAATTTCCCATGTAAGCCAAATTAGAGTTGAAAATACGATGACGGGTGATTCTACTAAATTTTATGGTGCTCCTTGTTGAAATTGGAATGATGCAGGTTTTTAAAGCTAATACCCAAAGTTGGGAGGAAGCCAATCCTGATATTTTTAAGCTTCTTAGGAAAAATGCCCTAATAGAAACAGATAAGCAGTTATGGAATAATCAATGTTCTATGCCTGTGATTTAAAAACAGTGTCTGCTCTAGTAATAGAGTACCCGAGGTGATTATAAGCCCTGATTCAAGCTAGAAGTATAAAGATAAATAGTGGACTTTAATGGCATTTTACGAAGCTAGATCCCCAGGATGACGACAGCGAGAAATCAAAAGCCTGCGGACAGAATTGGGTTTGGGGCAAATTGGGGCGACAGATTTAATTGCATGTGCTGCCTGGGATTCCCAAGGAAAATATCAAGCTGGTATGCGGCAGTACATGGGACCTGGCTTCCGAGTCATTTATGACTAACGAGGCGTATCAAGAAATATGAAATGGATATCCTAACTTAGAGATCCTCATGAGCTCCATGAGGCAAGGAGTGGAGTTTTTACTTTGGCGACAATCTCTGGGACCAATTGAAAAGAGGATTTGTTACCTTTCGCTAAAGTCACTTTCACAGCACAAAACACCGTTTATCGGAA
>Ga0163217_1068155_pt1 | contig 20043 bp, 31 predicted proteins | sample SynspAceP_FD_185933 | JGI IMG/M metagenome (GOLD analysis project Ga0163217, IMG submission 185933) | Saline lake microbial communities from Ace Lake in Antarctica - Synechococcus sp. Ace-P (PacBio error correction) | ecosystem: Environmental > Aquatic > Non-marine Saline and Alkaline > Saline ...
ACAGAGACAGCGACTCCCCGATTCGCGCCCAATGTCGAATGGCCCGGGAAGGGTTTCTTACTTTTTTTTTTTTTTTTTTTTTCCCATTGGGGGGCCCCCCCCCCCCACCCCCCCCCCCCCCCTTAATTTCCCCTCCCCCGCTTTGATGCTTCGTACTCCACATTACATGGATATTCCCCTGGGTTCACAAAAGCGTGAAGGCCCTGAGCGTGGATTCGGTGGTTTTTTGGCAGAATACCCGTGGCAGCAAGGAAAATAACCATAGGCCTCACGATTAGTTTTTTTGCCACTGCCAGAAAGGGCTTGGGTGCTTTTTTGGGGCGGACGGCAATAGGGGCTTCTGGAGTGGGAAGGCAAGTTTGTCCCCCTCATTTTGCCCGGGTTTCATGTTTCTGGCTGGGGTTAAAATCACCGAAGCACTCCCGAGCCCTTGTCCAGCACTGAAAGACGTGTTTGGTGCGTCACAGGTAGCGCAGGCACTCTCTAAAAAATTTACAACGTACCGACACTTGGGCGGATTGACTCCATGCAATTCACGGCCTTGCTCAAACGAGAGCCCCGACACTCGTTTGCCCCGGCAGGTTATAATACTCATTTGGCCTCGATGTGGTGTTAAGCCGCTCGGAAATCGTTTGGGGGCCCAAGGAAGAATGAGCCTCAAGTCTGATCGGCGCCGAGCCCTGCCGCAGACGAAACTGGTCATCCACTAACTTTGGGCCATGGCTCTGCTCCCGGACATAACCCGACTCAAGTAGATGGCGAGCCAAATATGCCCCGTCCCTTGGCCGGTGAATGGCCGGCGAATGAGTGCCTTGTGTTTGCTCCATTGTTATTATTAGAAATTTCGAGAATAGAGGTGGTTTGACAACTTTTTGTTCTTGCAGTTTTTGCTGGTTCTTTGTTGCCTCATGACTGATTTTTTTTGTGTTTCGATTACGGTTTTCTGTCAGGGTTGTTCAATGGTTTCAGGTGGGTGGTTTTACGTCGGTGGGAGCCAGCTTGACACTGAGTTGCCTATTTAATTGCTTAGCCATTTAGGCAATTGGCCTTTCGGAGCCTTGGTTTTCCCTGAATATGGGGCAATAAGAAGTGGAACGAAGACGCCAAGGAGTCTTTTCCGAAGTGAATGAGCCTAGTTTCCGTCCCTAAATTCTGTGTACCACTAAGGCGGGTGCCTTGGCGATTTTTTTGGCGCGCGCTCACCTGCTGAGGCTGGGCGGTTTCGTCCAGGCGGCTTTGCAGTTCGTGTCCGTCTTTGCTGGGGGGTCGAGAAACAGCCAAAGCCAATCGTAGCTGGAGATGCTGTGCCCTGTTTGCCAGGGTCCAACCGGTTCCGGTTGTTCCACAGGGCTTGGCGACGCGGTGTCCATGACTTTGAAACTTGCCGCGCGGGCAGCTCCTCTGATTTGACTGGGGGGCACCCTTTAGGGCATGCCTCTTGATTCGGCGGGTGATCGCGGAATGTAGTCGTGGTAAGCATCTCCTGGAGGTCCGAGAGTTGTTTTCATCCCGCTTGAATCAGCCATCGGTCGCGCACACAGCAAGGTTTGGCGTGGCCGTAGCTGACCGGATCGCTTCGTGAGCCGTCTGGGTCCGTCATCAGGTAGATCCGCTCGCCCGCTTGATCGGCCGGTGACCGGTTGCAGCAACTCCTCCGAACGTATGCCCTGCGGCCCCAGCCCCTGAACCCTGGCTTGCCTCGCCACCACCACGTCCCAGGGACTCGGAAACACCCCAATCGCTGGTGCCTGCAAAGCCGAAGCAATTCGGCCCTCCGCCAGGCACTCACCACGGCGCCTGCTGCCCCCCAGCATGCGCGCAGGTTCGTGGCGGCCTTTTGCGGCGCAGGACCAGAAGCTGGGGCATCGAGAAAACTGCTGCAGGGCGCCCAAGACGCCAAAGCAGCCGCAGCTTCAGCGTCCGTGGGCGATCAAGCCTGTAATGGCCGCAGGGCCAGACACCAGCTTCAGCAGAGGGTGGGGCGGGGCATGGCAATGGCGTTTTCCAGGGCCGGCTGCCATTCTCAAGCTTCACCGCCAGCCCCTTTTCCAATCTGCCGGCAGACCCTGCCTTGAGCCGTCATTACGAACGCTGGTGAGGCCAAGCCCTTGCCCGCCTTGCTTCTTGCAAACGTTCAAGAGTTCAGCGGTGATAAGCTGAAAAGCCATAAGGTGGCCGCTGCCAATGCTCCAAATTCCTAGCTGGGTGATCCCAATGTCCCGCAAAGCTGAAAGCGCTTTCCAGCCCCTGGTGGTCGGACCAATCAACCTGCTGGGAGGAGGAAGATCGCCCCCAAGCACAGCGCGACAACAGCTTGCGTGGGCAAGACTGCAGCTTCCAAGGAGATGCCCCTGGCAAGGCGGAATCCCCCGGCCAGGCAAGCGCCAAGCTGCTTGGATGAGTTGCTGCCGGAAGCTTGGCGGTGGTGCGCGGAAGCCGGCAAGCGGGGTGCTGGGGCATGCGCCACTTCGACGTGCAGCTGATCGGCGGCATGGTGCTGCACGAAGGCCCAGATCGCCGACAATGAAACGACCGGCGAAGGCAAAACCCTGGTGGCCCGCCTGCCGGCCTACCTCAACGCCTCACCTCGCCCGGGGTGCACGTGGTGACCGTGACGACTACCTGGCCCGCTCGATGCCGGAGGGATGGGCCAGGTGCATCGCTTTCCTTGCCCTTCTCGGTGGGGCTGAATCCAACAGGTATAAACATGCCCCCGTTCCGAGCGACGGGCGCAACTACGGCTGTGACATCACCTATGCCACCAAACGTGAGCCTGGGGCTTCGGAACTAATCTTGCGCGAACAAACATGTCCAACGACATCCGAAGAGGTATACACGAAAGCTTCAATTACTGCATCAATCGATGAGGTCGACCTCCATTCTGGGTGGATGAAGCCGCGCACACCCTTGATCATTTCAAGGCCAGAATCGAGAGGCCCAGGAAAAGTATCGACCCGGGCGCCGAGATCGCCGATCAGCTACTGCGGGCCGAAGGAACCTCCAAAGACGGGGATCCGACCCCGAAGGTGATTACGAAGGTAGATGATAAACAAGCGCAATCGTGACGCTCACCGACGAGGCTACGCGAAGGGCAGAAGAGCTGCTAAATGTTCAGGATCTGTTTCGATTCCTGCAGATCCTGGGCCCAACTACAATCAACCAACGCCCTCAAGGCCAAATCCCCTGGTTCATCAGGATGTGAAACACAAATCGCCGCGCGCGAGGATGCCGTGAATCGTCGATGAGTTTCACTGGCTTCGGTAATGCTGGTCGCCGTTGGAGCGACGGCCAACACCAGGCGATTGAAGCAAGGAAAAACCTGGCGATTCAACCCGGTAAACGCAGACTCTTGCCAGCATCAAAACCTTCAGAATTTCCCTTCCTGCTCTATCCGCGTCTTGGGCTGGCAAATGACCGGCCACCGCCCAAGACCGAAGAAGTTGGAATTCGAGAAACTTACAAGCTCGAAGTGACCGTTTGTACCCACCAACCGCAACCCTTCACGCCTGGATCTGGTGGATCAGGGTTGTACAAGAACGAGGCCGCCAAATGGGCGCGTCCGTGGCCGCCGAAACCGCTGGTGGCATCCACCGGGCCGATCGGCCCGGCGCTGGTGGGAAACCACCAAGCGTGAAAATCAGAATTGGCTCAGTGCTCCTTCTGCCGAACAGGGCATCTCCCACACACCTGTTGAACGCCAAGCCGAGAACGTGGAGCGGGAGGCCCTGAGAATCATACGCCCAGGCCGGCCCGGCCGGGGCCGTCACATCGCCACCTACATGCCTGGACGCGGGGCCACCGGACATCATCCTCGGTGGCAAAGCGAATTACATGGCCCGCCTCAAATGCGCGAGGTGCTGCTGCCCCGCCTGGTGCGTCCGGAGGAGGGCCCACCGTCCCCCCGTTCCACTGCCGCGGGAGGCTGCCGGCGTGGCTTCGGCAGCAGCCCCTCTCCGGCCCTGGCCCCATGCCCCCCAGCGAGGCCCGCGCCCAATCGCCGCCCTCTACCCCTGCGCCCCTCACCGACGCCACCGAACAATCCCTGGTGGAAGCTGGCAAGGGAACTGGTCAAGGCCTGGGGCATCGGCCCTCTTCGGTGCTTGAACTCGAGACCGCATCGCCCAGGCGGCCGAGAAGGCCCCACCGACGAAAACGGCCCCAGATCCAGAGCCCTGCGGCCAGCCTGATCACCCGGGTGCGGGCCCGAATACGATGGCGTGGTCAAGAAGGAGGAAGGACGGGTGCGGCAGGCCGGCGGCCTGCAGCGTGGATCGGCACCGAACGCCATGAATGCGAACGGGTGACAACCACTGCGTGGCCGCGCCGGCCGCCAGGGGGACCCGGGGCAGCACCCGCTTCCCTTCCTCTCGCTGGAAGACAACCCTCCCCTGCGCAAAATCTTTCGGTGGGGATCGGGTGGCCGGGGTCCTGATGAATGCCCTTCGGGTGGAAGAGGACAATGCCGAATCGAATCGGGAATGCTCAACCCGCTTCGCTCGAAGGACGCACAGAAAAGGTCCGAAACCTACTACTAACGAAAACATCCGCAAGCAGGTGTTTCGAGTACGACGAAGTGATGAAACCAACCAGCGGCCGTGCCGTGTAATGCCCGACGCCGCCGTGTTTTCCTGGAGGGCCGGAGCCTGAAAGCTGCAGGTGAATCGGCTACGGGGAGCGCACCAATGGACGACGTCGTCGAGGCCTACGTCAACCCCCGACTGCCTCGGAGGAGTGGGATTCTGGCCCCGGCTGGGTCTCGAAGGTGCAGGAATTCGTTTTTTATCTGCCTGGCCGATCTCCACGCCTGAGAGTTGGCAGGGCCCCTGTAAGATGGAGGAGCTCAAGGGCCTTTCCTGCGCGAGCAGTTGCGCAATGCCCTATTGACCTCACAAGGAAAAGCAGGTGGATCAATCCCCGTCCCAACTTGGATGCGCGAGGCCGAAGCGTTTCTTTTATCCTCCAGCAGATCGACACCCCTGGCGCGAGCATCTCCAGGCCATGACGCCCTGCGTGAATCGGTGGGCTGGCGCGGCTACGGCCAGAAAGATCCCCTGATCGAAATACAAAACGGGGCTAAACGACATGTCCCTCGACCATGATGACTTGATTGCGCCGCAATGTGATTCTATCAATGGTTTCATGTTCCAGCGCCCGCATTGAAACAGCCCGGCCGTTGGCACCGGCTGAGCCGAGCCGCCCAGCGGCCCCCGCCCGCCTCAGTTTGCTGGTGCTGGTTGGCGGCGGAATCACTGGCAGCTAACCTCGCCGAGGGAACTGGAAATTGATTTCGCGATCCTTGAGGTTCTGGGAGGTGCCGCCGCAGGCTTCCTGCAGCGGACAGCCCGGCGGCCACCTCGCGCAGACAGTGCTGCAGACGGCTGAGGGTCGCCCCTTCGAGCGCGTTCCGATGCGCTCCCATGCAGATTGCGAAATCACCCTGGCCTTCCGCCATCCGGCAGCTGGGAGTGGGCCAGGGGGGTCGATGCGCGCACCCCCGTGATGCACCACCCGGCCAGGGATGCCCACCACGGTGCTGTGGGTGAAACCGTCAAAATGCAGCAACCACCCGATCCAGCGCCGATGCGGGTGTTCGATCCAAACGCTGATTCGCCTCCGAGCACGTTGGCGCCGGCGCCCACCACACGTTCTCCCCGCAGGGTGGGGTGACGCTTTGCCGTGCACCTTGCCGGTTGCCGCCCAGGGTAACGCCCCTGGTAGAGGAGCAGCGGTTGGCCGATCTCGAGGTTCGCCGATCACCACGCCCCATGCCGTGGTCGATGAACACCCCGGAGCCGATCCTGGCGCCGGGGTGGATCCTCACGCCCGTGAGGCTGCGCCCGCCTGGAGAGCAGCCGCGGCAAGCAAGAGGACTGGCAGCGCCAGAGGCCGGTGGCCTGAAACCGATGCAGCACCAGCGGCGTGGAATCCCGGAAGGCAGAGCAGGATCTCCAGGTTGCCACGGGCGGCAGGGGTCGCGCTCGCGATGAATCCGGAGATCGGCGCCACGGTGCTGCAGGAGTTTGCGGAACGAGGAACCCAAGCAGACGGGAAAGGTGGAACGGGAGAAAGGAACGGGGGAGGCCTGCTGGGGAGGGGGGCGAAGGCAGCTCAGCCCGGCCTGGGCTGACTCCCCGATTCCAGGAGGCCGCGGGCGGGAGGTCAAGGGGCGTCTCCTTACGGCAGCAGTCGATGGTGGCGCCCCCCAAGGTAGCTCTTGGCACAGTGCACCTGGGGCAGGCGCATCAGCTGGGACCGATTCCTGGCGCAGGGTCTGCTCAACCAGCGGGCAACACCTGGGCCTGTCCGCAGAGCACAATGGCCTGGCGGCACGCAGCAGCGCCAGCAGGCGGCTGCCGACATCCGGGTTGGCGTCAAATCAACCAGCAGATCGTTGCGCGCATGCTGTTTGCAGAATCACCTCGGCCGCCCGCAGGATGCCGCGCGGCTGATGCTCCACCAGCCCCAACGCAGCTGCCGGTGCGCAGTTTCTTGAAGCAGGTCGAGCTCGTTGGCGGAAATCAATTGAGGTCGACGGCCACCGCCCGCCACCCAAAATAAGCGATGGGCCCAGCCTCCTTCGACGGTTCTGCAGGAAGTAGCCCGGCTGGTCCACACGGTGGCCGTTGCTGAGTTTCGAGCACCGCTTCGAGCTCTCGAGCGGGCACCACTTCCACCGGCACTCTAGAACAGGCTCCCAGCCTCCTCAGCGATCAGCAGGGAGGCGCCGATGTCCCTCGCGGGGTGTGGAGACCAGCACCCGGGCGCCGCAGCGCAGGCGCCCAGTTCGATCTCGCGGGTGATCAGCTCGCGGGCTTGCTGCAGGGTGGCAACCGGGCATTAAGCAGCCGTCGACCCGACTGCCCGCACTTCCCGGTCAATGTAGGGGCGGAGGGCGATTTGCGCAGCCGGCGGCACCTTGAGCTCGCGGGCTTCCTGCTGGGTCGCGCAACATAAATGCAGGGAAACCAGCCATGGCCTACAAACGCGGTCATTTTCCGAGTTGGCGTAGACCTTGCTGATTGTGTTGCGGTTGCAGGCCGGTCCTGCAGCGCGAAGCCTGGCGGGTGCTGGGCAAGCCGGTGGGCCGGGCGGGTAGTGGCGCGCCGCGATGCGAAACAGAAATCTGGTTGTACGCTGGGTCGACGCCGGGATGTCGGCTTCCTGCTGGATGTGGAATCGCACGCCGGTGGAACCTGCAGCTTTTGCCCGCCACCCTACGGAGCTTCTGTCCCCCGGTGACAATTCCCCTTTGGCAAATAACGGGGCTGTGCCGGTTTGGGGCCAGGAGCGCTGTCCAGGCCTCGCAGGGGCGTGTCGGCCGTGGTGATCTGAACGGCACCGGTGAGGGAATGGTGGCGCACCGCCCTTGGCTGGCCCAGGGCAAGCAGCAAATCCTTCTATCCTTGGTGAGTGAGTTTTTGCGCGGGGTGAAGGAACATGCTCATGTTGCGGCCTTCCGCTTCGGACCTGCTGATCTCAGCGCTCCTCTTCGAGGTCCTTTTGGCCCATGCGATACAACAGCACTTCAGCCAAGGCCCTGTGTGCTGGGATTTTCCCGACCACGGAAGATCAACCGGTGCACTTGACCTTGTCAAACCGTCCTTGAGGAAGCGGACGGCCTGGCTGATGGCGCACACTGGTGTCGTGGGAGTCGATTCATTGTAAGCGCATCCTTCACTCTCCTTGACTTCCGTCTGGTGAGATTTTTTCTTGGCTTCCCTTGCTTTTTTTTCTCCTGCTCGAATTTGAACTTGCGTAGTCCATGAATCCGCAGACCGGCGGGATCGCCTTCTCGCTGACCAGCAAACCAGAATCCCAGATCCCGTCCTTGGCCACCTCCAGGGCGCTTCCCTGGTGATCAACCCGAGCTGGCATGCCCGTACGGCATCGGACCACCCGCAACTGGGGGTAACTGGATGCCCGGTCCGTTTGGATGTTGGGGAGCTTCCAGCAACAGGAGCGCCGGCGATTCAAAACAGGGGAACGAGGTGCCATTCAAAGAAGCGAGGGGACGGAGCGGGAGGTGCCGGCTCTTAGGACGTCCTGGGCGGGAGGCAAGAGCTTTTGAACTTCCGAAGAAGCCCTGAAATTCGACAGATCAATCCCTGGAAAACACCCAGACCTTTCACTCTAGGCCGCTCTTGATCCGCCTTAAGGCCTGTTCCCCAGCAGATCCTGGCTTTCGAAGCCAGAGGGGCTGGTGCTGGCGGCGGAACCAGGTGCGGCTTGCGTTTGGCGTAACTGGCGGGTGCGCCGCTCGGTAAGGCGATGCTTGCGGCCTTTCGCTGAAAGCTCGGGCCGGCCAGGGTCTGCCTGGCTTCCCGATAGCCGATTCGTGTCGAGCAGCGGGCAAAGCCTCCGTGCGACCAATCAGTGGCGGCGGTTTCCCTCGAGCAGGCCGCCCGCTGAACAACTGGCGGCTGCGCGCGGCGAATGCGGCTTGGCAGGTCAAAGGGTGGATCGAGGCCGAGTTCGAGCACGCGCCAGGGAGGCGGAATTTGGCGTTTGCGCTGGCCCGTGAGGGCGGCGCCGGTGGCAGATAAGAGCAACCTCCAGGGGCGCGGCCACGGTGCGCACCGAATCGGCAGCGGAATCCGGGCGGCGGCGATCGGGTCCGGCTGAGCAAGCAGTTGGTGGCAGCTGGCCTGAACCCAGGCGCCCCAGCCTGGTCACGCAGGGCCGGCTGGGGTGGCCACGGCCCGGGGGCTTTCGAGTCCCCTGGATCAGGCCTGGAGGTTAGAGGCCGCTTTCCCGCCCACCAGGAAAGGCCATACCCGACGCCCTCCCCCTCGGCGGCGATGCCTGGCGTCCCTGCGGCCCTTGGCGGGAAGTCCGTGGAGGTTGATCGGCCGATCCCGGTGAGCGCAGTTCGAGCAGCCCTCATGGCGTACCCGGGCCCCGCTGCCAGCGCTGTGGCTTTGGCGGTGCGATGTCCCAATGCCGGCATAGAGCTGGCGGGAATCCCACCGACGAACAGCAGGTCGAGGTCCGCGCCGGCGATCTCGATCGCCAGTCGGTTCTTGCCGGCGGCCGTGGGGCCGAGCAGAAACGATTTTCACGGGCAGGGGTTGGGGAGCCAATCGGGTCGGCCGCTGGGCGGAGGCGAAAACGGGACTGGAGCAGGAGAACAGTCGCAGGCATGGTTTGGTCTCATACCCGAACCAGGCTCTCAGAGCCCCTGGGAGCCCTCTTCAGGGCCAGGGTGATAAAGTCAACCTCTTTTGAATGGGCCTTTGAGCGTCTCTTGAAGCCCCTCAGAAACCTCGCTTTCCATCTCAGCGTTCCTCAATTCAGATAATCTCGGCCGTGGGGCTGGCGCAGATCTGGCCATGCGCCGCTGGGGCTTAGGGCCGTTTCACCGACCGGCGCCCAGCCCGCTTTGAGCATCTGAACCATGCCGATTCCTCAGAATTCGAGCCACGCCTACGGCGCCGAGCAGATCCAGTCCCTTGGAAGGGCTGGAACCGGTTGCGCAAGCGCCCGGGCATGTACATCGGCCACCACCGGGCCAAAGGGGTCTGCACCACCTCGTTTATGAGGTGTTCGACAACTCTGTGGATGAGCCTCGCGGGCCATTGCGACGAGAATCTTCGTTCGCCTCTGCGGACGACGGCCTCGGTTGGAAGTCCACCGACAACGGCCGCGGCATCACCCACCAGACATCCATCCCCCGCACCGGCAGTCGGCCCCTGGGAAAACGGTGTTCCGTGGCTGCACGCCGCGGCAAGTTCGCAGTGGCGGGCTACAAGGTGGGTCCGGCGGTCCTGCACGGGTGGGCATCCTTCGTGGTCAACCGCCCTGAAGCGAATGGGTGGAAGTCCACCGTGCGCCGCCAGGGCCAGGTGGCACCGCCAGCCGCTTTGAGCAAGGGCACACCGATCGGATAACTGGCGCTTGAGCCGACAGGCAGCGGCAAAACCGGCACAGCCGTGCCGCCTTCAAGCCCGACCACCGAGATCTTCACCGTCGGGCATCGTCTTCGACTACGCCACCCTCTCAGGACGCCTGCGCGAGCGGCCTACCTCAACGGCGGGGGTGCGGATCGCTTCCGCGACGAAAGGGGGCCCCCCGGGGCAGCCCTGAGGCCCTGAGGGTGAAGCCCATGACAGGAGAATTCTATCATTACGAGGCGGCATTCGCGAATATGTTGACCTACATGAATGCGGGCAAGGATCCCTCTCCATCCGACATCATCCTACGTCAACAACGAGAAGGACGGCGTTCAGGTTGAAGCCGCCCTGCATGTGGGTGCGGTCGATGCCCTCTCCGACAGGCATCTCTCGCTTCGCCACAACATCCGGACCGTCGATGGGGGCACCCATATCGAGGGCCTCAAAAACGGTAGGTGCTCACCGCAAACCTTTCAACACCCTTTGCAAAAGCGCGGCAAACGCACCAAGACGCCGATTCCAAATCTTGGCCGGCGAGAACATTCGCGAAGGCACTCACCGCCTTGTGCCGTCTCGGTGAAGGTGCCGGAATCCTGAATTCGAAGGCCAGACCAAACCAGATCGGCAACACCGAGTTCGGTGGCATCGTTGACACCGGTGGTGGGCGAACGCTGATTGAATTTCCTGGAAATTCCATCCCCAGGTGATCGACCTGATTCCTGGAGAAAGCGGATCCAGGCCTTCAACGCTTGCTGAGGCCGGCGCGCGTGGCCAGGGAGCTGGTGCGGCGTAAATCGGTGCTGGAGAGGCTCACCTGCCGGGCAAACTTGGCTGACCTGCAAGCTCCGCGATCCCTCCGATCCGAGAATCTACCTGGTGGGAGGGCGACTCCGCGCGGTGGTGTTCCAGCCAAGCAGGGCGGATCGGCGCTCCAGGGCCGATCCTGCCCGCTGCGGCGGCAGAGATCCTCAACATCCGAGAAAAACCGACGATGCCCAGATCTATAAAAACACCGAAGATTCAGGCCCTGATCACAAGGCTTTGGGCTTTGGGCATCAAGGGGGAGGAGTTCAACGAATCGGCCCTGCGTTATAACCGCATTCGTGAAATTCAGGAACCGGACGACCGATTGGATGGGCGCCCACAATCCGCCCTTGCCTACTCACCTTCCTCTTATCGCTATGCGAGAAAAACTCTGGCTGGAAGGTGGCTTTCATCTACACGCCTGCCCGCCTCCTACAAAGTGGAGCGGCAGTAAAAAAATCACACCATTGCTCAACGAGCAGGAATTCTGCAAAAACCACCCTGATGGTTTTGGCGGCAAGGCCAATCTACACAATCCAAGCGTTTTCAAGGCCTGGGCGAAAATGAACTGCCCAGCAGCTCTGGGAAACCACATGGAATCCAAACACCCCGAACGATGAAGCGGGTCCGATGATTGAAGATGCTGCCGAAAGCCGTCGCATCTTCACAATCCTGATGGGTGACAAGTGGCCCCGCGCGGGAGTTCATCGAGGCCCGCACAGCGCCGAACTCGAAATTTCCGCCCAGCTCGACATCTGATGGATTGGCGTCCTGCCATGGGTGCCTGGGGCTGGCCCTTGATCGCCTCCCAGCAGCGTTGCCGGCCGGGGGCGTGAGCGCCGCTCGCCGGAGCTTGCGTCGGCGCCAAGAGCAAGATCCCCTCTTGGCCGCCGGGCCGCTTGTCGCCTGCGTTGCGCGCCCCAAGCACTCCGCCCCTGTCCTGACCCAACTGCAGCGCAGCGAGTCCCCGTGCGGCTGCTGCGCAACCTGGCGGGAACCCGGTGGCAACCGCTGGCTGCAGGTTTCAAAGCTTCCAGCCCACGTCGGCACAACCCCGCCGCGGCTGGCTGCCCCGGATGATCACATGCCCTGATTCTGAACCCTGGCATAGCACCCTTCTGGTGGCCAACTCGGAGCGGTGCCGGGCGCCTGGCTTGCGGTTTGCGCTGGTCAACCATTTTCGAGCCCGATGCTGCTCGTCCGGCACTGGGCCACCTTCGGAGTGAACGTGGGGCGCCGGCCTTCGCCCTCGGCTTGCTGGGTCGCCGCTGGTGCAAGCGTGGCGGCCCGGACGGCCAAAGAGCTGCTGCTGCCTGATCGCCAACCAGGTTTTCCTGGCAGCTTGAGCACCTTCTCCCACCTTGATGGTGGGAAGTTTCTTGCAGAACCTGCGCCAGGGCCAACCCGGCGATGCGGCGCCTTGCTGCAGCCCTCGCCTCGTGCTGCCCGGCGTCCCTGCCGTGCAAGCTGGCTTGCTCTGGGAGCAGGCTGAGATTGAAACGCCCGCTGCGCCTTCGCCCTATGGGAAACTGGGGCCTGGTGGCCGCCGGTGCTGTGCCCGGCGCGATGCTGCGCCTGGCCCTGGGGGTGCAGATTCGGGCCCCTCCTCGCCGACGGCGCCCACCGGGGGTAGCCGCCGCCAACTGCTCTCCAATCTGCCCTGGATCGGTTCCTGCTCGGCGTGCCCTGGCCGGAACGATCCCGGCGAAACTCCCTGCTGCTGCTCAAGGCGGCAATCGGCTTTCCTGTGGATTCGCTAACGCACCCTTACAGCTCCTGGATGCTGGACTGGGCGCCTCAACGGCCAGGGTCAAACCCCAAGAAGGCCCAGGCCCTGCTGATCCTCAGCTGGGCTGGGCCTGGCCGCCGCCCCGCCGGCCGGCCTGGCGACCAGCCGCATGGTTGTTGGAATCAGGCCCGCCAAGGCCGCCTCGATCGCAAGCGCTGAGCTCGGCGCTGTCGGGTTCCACGGGCTCTTGAAAGCGCCCCAAGCCACCGTGGCCCCCGTCACGGCCCACCAAGAACTTCCCTCGAAATTCATCCACGTCCCGGCCGGCCTCTACCTGGGGTGGAAGCAGGTCGTAGGGGCGGTCTTTGTTCCCCTTTGGCGTGAACCTTGTTCGAACAGGGTGAAGTTGGGCCGTAGGTGGTGGCGCAGATACTGCTGGATCTTTCGCTGAGGCTGCCGGCCTCCCTGGGCGCCGAAGTTCGTTGCAGGGGAAGCCGAAGCACCTTTCAAGGCCGCGCGGGCCCGTAGCTGTCCTGAAGCGGCCCCTGCAGGCCGGCGTATTGGCGGTGAAGCCACAACCGGCTGGCCCACATTGACAATCAGCAAGCACCTCACTCGCCCGAGATCACCGAAGCCGCTGCTCGCTGCCGATGGCGGTTTTTCACCACCCACGTCCGATACATTCACAGTCAATGGGACCAAGTGCAGTCGAAGCGGACCCTAGGCCGTTCGGGCCTCTCCCCATATCACTTCGGAAAGGCTGCGATCCTCTGGGGCGAATGAAGCGAGCAAACCAGCGCCAGCAGTCCCACTGCGGCGGGAAACAACAGCCTGCAGGTGGCCGATGTGGTGCCCCGCCAATTGCAGGGCCCTGCTCACGGCCGGCAATTATGACCGGGGTCAAGCCTGCTTTGCTGGGAGCCGTGCAGCCGGTGGACTGCGCCGAGGCGATCGGCGCCTGCCCGCCAACCCTGCAGGCCCTGGCCTTATCGGCTGCTGGTCAAAAACGCGGCGATTGAGGTCTACGAATATCTCGATCCGGTGTGCAGCAGAGCCCCTGCTTGGAGCGGCTTGCGCTTCCGGCCGAAGTGCTGGAGCATGGTGGAGGAGATGTCCCACCCAGACGACGGGTGCGGCTTGTTTCGACGAGCTGCGGCGAAGGTGGTGGCGCCGGCTGTTGATGCAGCTCAGCCCGGCCGAGCGGCGCGTCACCGCCCAAGCTTCTGGGCTATGAGGCCGAGAACGCAGCCGGCTATATGACCACCCGAGTTCATCGACCTCAAAAGGAATTCCACAAGCGCCGCCCAGGCCCTCGCCATTGCCGCCGCCGGGCCACGCGAAACCGAGACCGTCCTACAGCCTTATGTCACCGATGGCCTCCGCCATCCTCACCGGCATCTCTGCTTGCGGGATCTGGTCACCGCCGAGCCAGACGAACCGCATTGGCGATGTGAGCCCGGGAAGTTGGGTCAACGTGAACCACCACCACCGCCAGGAAAGAGAGTGGCCCGGATCATGCCAGCGCTAAACGACTTCCTGGCCGTGCCGGTGGTCGATCGGGAGGAGCGGCTGGTCGGGGATCGTCCCACGGTCGACGACGTGATCGACGTGATCCAGCAAGGAAGGGCCACCCGCGTACCTCTACGCCCGCGGTGCCGTGGCAAGCCGCGACGAGGACGACTACTTCCCAGAGCAACCTGTTCACGCGTGGCCCGGCGCCGGGTGGTGTGGCTGCTGGTGCTGGCTGTGGCCAACAAACGGCAACCCGATCGGCGGTGATCGCCTCGAAAGGAGGGGGTGCCTGGCAGGAGGTTGGTGCGACTGGCCGCCTTCATCCCGCTACTGATCGGCACCGGCGGCACGTGGGCGCCCCAGAGCTCCGCACGTGGTGGATCCGCGGCCTGAGCAACCCAGCGGATCCAGGCCTGGGCCTGTGGCGCACGGTGGCCGCGAAGCGTTTCTCAGGATTGCTGTTTGGGCCCTGCCTGCTGGTGATCGTGTGGTGCCCTGGCCTGGCAGGTGGGCGGCGGCATGCTGGTGGCCACCGCGCCGGCATCCAGCCTGGTCCTGCCATCACCACCCCTGGCGCCACGCCGGGGCCCGTCCCTGCCCCTGGCTGTTTCACCGGCTGGGCCCTGATCCAGCCCTGATGTCGGCTTTCCATTTCAAATCACCACCGCCCACCGACGTGGCCGGGTGTTCATCTACCCTGCAGACCGCCTCCCTGGCTGCTGAAACCCAACGTGGGCCTGACCCCCTGAACGTGGAAATCCGCAGGCTTCCTGAGAAGTTGCTTCAACACCTTTTCTTCAGGTTTAGGCTTTTTTACACACGTTCCTTGGAATTTCGCTGTTGGGTTGTCGCCACGTCTCGTTGGATCGCTCCGTCCAAGTCCAAGGCTTTCTCAGAAGCGAAGCCTGGTTTCGGAAACGAAAGCTGTTCGCAAGCCCATGGGCAGCTGCTGACGCCAGCCCGCCAACGGCCCGGCCGCTCCAATGGCCTAACCGGTGGTGGCGACTTAGTGCGCTCCTACCGCGCGACCATCGGCAGGGTGCCCCTGCTCAGCCATGGCAGGAGAATCACCCTCGGCCGCCAGGTTCAAGACCTGATGCGGCTCGAGAAATGGAGCAGGAACTGGAAATCCGCGCGGTCGCCAAGCCGAGTTCGTTGGAGTGGGCCCAGGCCCCTGGGCCTGAGTCAACCCGTGCCTCAAGCGCAAGCTGGCCTGCGGCGCCGCGCCAAGGAGCGGAATGGTGGCGCCAACCCTTGCGCCCTGGTGGTGAGCGTGGCGAAAAAGAAATACAACCAAGCGGAACATGGAGCTTGCTCGACCCTTGATCCAGGAGGGCACGATCGTCTGGTGCGCGGCGTTTGAAGAAGTTCTGACCCCACCCGCGGCTAAACACAGTCTCACCTACGCCTACTGGTGGATCGGCAGCCCCGGATCGTGGCGGCTCTTTCTCGCAATCGCCCGGGTGATCCTCGCTGGCGAATTCCACCAGTAGCGTAGGTGAGAACTTGTAGCCGCGGTGGGTCGAACTTCTCACGCCGGCGCACCAGACCGATCGTGCCCTCCTGGATCAGGTCGGAGCAGCTCCATGTTCCGCCTTGGTGGTATTTCTTCGCCACGCTCACACCAGGCGCAGGTTGGCCGCCACCATCCGCTCCTTTGGCGCGGCGCCCGCAAGGCCCAGCTTGCGCTTGAGCAACGGCTGACTCAGGCCCAGGGCCTGGGCCCACTACAACGAAACTCGGCTTGCGCCGCTGCGGATTTTCCAGTTCCTGCTCCATTGTCCTCGAGCCGCATCAGGTCTGAACCTGGCGGCCGAGGGTGATCTCCCTGCTCAATGGCTGAAGCAGGGGCACCCTGCGATGTCGCGGCAGGTAGGAAGCGCACTAAGTCGCCATCCACGGAGGCATGGAGCCGGCCGGTCCGTGGCGGGGCTTTGGCGTCAGCAAGCTGCCTGGGGCTGCGAACACAGCCTTCGTTTCCGAATCCAGGCCTTCGCTCTGAGAAGCCCTTGACTTGGACGGGCGATCGCAACGAGAGTGCGACAACCACAGCGAAAATCCAGAACGTGTGTAAAGCCTAACCTGAAAAGTTGTGAAGCAACTCTCAGGAAGCCTGCGGATTTCCAACCGTTCAGGGGTCAGGCCCACGTGGTTCAAGCAGCCAGGAGGTCGGTCTGCAGGTAAGAAATGAACACCCCGGCCACGTGGTGGCGGTGGGGGATGAATGGAGCCGACATCAGGGCTGGAATTCCCAGGCCAGCCGTGAAAACAGCCAGGGGCAGGGACGCCCCGGCCGTGGGCCCGCCCAGGGTGGTTGATGGCAAGACCAGGCTGAAATGCCGCGGCGGTGGCCACCGCATGCCCGCCGCCCACCTGCCAGGCCAGGGCACCACCAACGATCCACAGCAGCAGGCCCAACAGCAATCCTGAGACGCTTCCGCGGCCACCGTGCGCCCCAGGCCAGGGCCTGGAAATCCGCTGGGTGCTCAGGCCGCGATCCACGTGGAGCTCTGGCGCCACTTGCCGCGGTTGCCGATCAGCAGCGGGATGAAGGCGGCGCAGTTCGCACCACCTCCTGCAGCAACCCCTCCCTTCGAGGCGATCACCGCCGAGGTGCCCGGTGTTGGCCCACCAGCAAGCAACCAGCAGCCACAAACCAACCCGGCGCCGGGCCACGTGAACAGGTTGCTCTGGAAGTAGTCGTCCTGCGTCGCCGGCCTGCACGGCACGGCGGCCGTAGAGGTCGCGGGTGGCCTCCTGCTGGATCACGTCGATCACGTCGTCGACCGTGACGATCCCCGACAGCCGCTCCTCCCGAAATCGACCACCGGCACGGCCAGGAAGTCGTAGCGCTGGATGACCGGGTCCACACCTCTTCCTGGTCGGTGGTGGTGGTCACGTTTGACCACTCCCGGGTCAATCACATCGCCAATGCGGTGTCCGGGCTCGGCGGTGACCAGATCCACCGCAAGCGGAGAGGAATGGGCCGGTGAGATGGCGGGACCATCGGTGACATAACAGGCTGTAGACGGTCTCGGTTTCGGCGGCCCGGCGCGGACCAATGGCCGAGGGCGCTGGGCCGCGCTGTGGAGATTCCTTGAGGTCGCTGATCGGTGGTCCATCAGCCGGCCCTGCCGTCTCGGCCTCATAGCCCAGAAGTGGGCGGTGACGCGCCGGCTCGGCCGGGCTGAGCTGCATCAAACAGCCGGGCGCACCACCTTCGCCGGCAGCCTCGTGCGAACCAGCCAGCACCCGGTCGTCTGGTGACATCTCCTCCACCAGCTCAGCACTTCGCCGGAGCGCAAGGCCGCTCCAGGCAGGCCTCTGGCTGACACCGGGATCGAGATATTCGTAGACTCAATCGCCTCCGGTTTTTGACCAAGCAAGCCGAAAGCCAGGGCCTGCAGGGTGCGGGCAAGGCGGCCGGATCGCCTTCGGCGAGTCCAACCGGCTGCACCGGCCTCCAGCAGCAGCTTGACCCCGTCATAATTGCCGGCCGTGAGCAGGCCACCCTGCAAATTGGCGGGCCACCACAATCGGCACCTGCAGGTGTTGTTTTCCCGCCGCAGTGGGGACTGCTGGCGCTGGTTGCCCTCGCTGTCATCGCCCCAGAGGATCGCAAGCTTCCGAAGTGTATGGGGAGAGCCCGAACGCCCTAGGGCCGCTTCGACTGCACTTGGGTCCATGACCTGTGAATGTAATCGACGTGGTGGTGAAAAACGCCATCGGCAGCGAGCAGCGGCTCGGTGATCTCGGCGGTGAGGTGCGCTGTTTGTCAATGTGGGCCCAGCCGTTGTGGCTTCCACTCCGCCCAATACGCACGGCCTGCAGGCCGCTCAGGAGCCTACCGCCGCGGCGGCCTGAAGGTGGCTCGGCTTTCCCCTGCAACGAACTTCGGCGCCCAGGAAGCCGCGGCAGCCCTCAGCGAGACATCCAGCAAGTTTCTGCGGCCACCACCTAACGGCGCCAACTTCAACCCTGTTCGACCAAGGTTCACGGCCAAAGGGAACAAGACCGCCCTACGACTGCTCACCCAGGTAGAGCCCGGCCGGAGACGTGGAGTGAATTTCGAGAAGTTCCTGTGGCCGTGACGGCACGGTGCTGGGGCGCTTCAAGAGCGCCGTTGACCGACAGGCGAGCTCAGCGCTGCGATCGAGGCGCCCGGCCGGCCTGATCCACAAACCAGCGGCTGGTCGCTAGGCCGGCGGCGGCGGCGCCAAGGCCCACACCAGGCTGAAGGGTCAGAGGGCTGGGCCTCTTGGGTTGACCTGGCCGTTGAGGCGCACCAAGATCCAGCATCCAGGGAAGCTGAAGGTGGTGAGCCGATCCACAGAAGGCCGATGCCCGCCGAGCAGCAGCAGGGGAGTTCGCCGGGGGATCGGTCCGGCCAGCACGCCGACAGGAACGATCCCAGCAGATTGGAGAAGCAGGTGGCTGCGGCCTTACCCCGGTGGCCGCCGTCGGGCGAGGAGGGCCCGATCTGGCAACCCCGGCGGCCAGCGCAGCATCGCGCCGGGGCCAAGCACCGGCGGCCACCAGCCGCAGTTCCCATAGGGCGAAGAGCAGGCGCGTTTCATCTCAGCCTGCCTCCCAGAAGCAAGCCCAGCTGCACGGCCAGGACGCCGGCGAGCACCGAGGCGGCCTGCCAGCAGCGCCGCATCGGCCGGTTGGCCCCTGGCGCATGGGGGGGTTTCTGCAGAACTTCCACCATCAAGGTGAGAAGGTGCTCAAGCCTGCCCAGGAAACCGGTGCGATCAGCGCAGGCAGCTCTTGGCCGTCCGGGCCGCCAACGCGCAACAGGGGCGACCAGCAAGCCGAGGGAAGGCGGCGACCACGTTCACTCCGAAGGTGGCCAGTGCCGGACGGGGCAAGCATCGGCTCGAAATGGTTTGACCCAGGCCCGAGCCAGGCGGCCCGGCAACCGCTCGAGTGCGCACCAGAAGGGTGCTATGCCAGGTCAAGAATCAGGGACATGTGATCATCCGGGCAGCCAGCCCGCGGCGGGTTGGCGCGACGCGTGGGGCTGGAAAGCTTGAACCTGCAGCTCAGCGGTTGCCACCGGTTTTCCGCCAGGTGCGCAAGCAAGCCGCAGGGCTCGCTGCGCTGCAGTTGGGTCAGGCAGGGGCGGAAAGTGCTGGGGGCGCGCACGCCAGCGACCAGCGGCCCCGCGGCCAAGAGGGGAATCTTTGGTCTCGGCGCCGGACGCAGCTCCCGGCGAGCGGCGCTCACGGCCCCGGCCGGCAACCCTGCTGGAGCCGATCAAGGCCAGCCCCAGCACCATGGCAGAACGCCCAATCCATCAGATGTCGGCTGGGCGAAATCGAGTTCGGCCTGTGGGGCCTCGATGAAACTCCCGCCAGCGGGGCCAACCTTGTCAACGCCATCCAGGATTGTGAAGATGCGATCGGCTTTCGGCAGCATCCTTCAATCTCGACCGCGCTTCATCGTTCGGGTCGTTGGATTCCATGGTGGTTTCCCGGAAAGCTGCTTGGGCATCAATTTCGCCAGGCCCTTGAAAACGCTGGATTGTGTAATTGGCCTTGCCGCCAAAACCATCGAGGTGGGTTTTGAAGAAAATCCTGCTCGTTGTAAGCAATAGTGTGATTTTACCGCGCTCCACTTTGGTAGAGAGGCGGGCAGGCGATGTAGATGTAGCCTACCTTCCCAGCAGAGTTTTCTGATAGCCGATAGAAGAAGGTGAGTAGCAAAGGTGCGGATGTGGGCGCCATCCCACATCGGCGTCGTCATGATCACGATGCGGTGATAACGCGGGCCGATTCGTTGAACTCCTCCCCCTTGATGCCAAAGCCCAAGCCTGTGGATCAGGGCCTGAATTTCGGTGTTTTTATAGATCTTGGCATCGTCGGTTTTCTCGATGGTTGAGGATCTTTGCCGCGCAAGCGGCAGGATCGCCTGGAAGCGCGAATCCCGGCCCTGCTTGGGCTGAACCACCGGCGAGTCCCCGCCCTCCACCAAGTAAAGATCTCGGAATTCGGAGGGATCGCGGGAAGCTGCCAGTCAGCCAGTTTGCCCGGCCCAGGGTGGGAGCTCTCCACACCGATTTACGCGTTCACCAGCTCCCGGCACGCCGCGCGGCCTCAGCAAGCG
>Ga0163217_1095914_pt1 | contig 20041 bp, 27 predicted proteins | sample SynspAceP_FD_185933 | JGI IMG/M metagenome (GOLD analysis project Ga0163217, IMG submission 185933) | Saline lake microbial communities from Ace Lake in Antarctica - Synechococcus sp. Ace-P (PacBio error correction) | ecosystem: Environmental > Aquatic > Non-marine Saline and Alkaline > Saline ...
AGAGGAGAGATTTCCCCCCCCCCCGCCCCCCCCCCAAAAATAAAAAGCCCGGCCCGACAGCCCCGGCGGGGATCCCCCCAAAAAACCGTTTTGGCCGGCGCAAAAGCCGATTTCGGGTCCCAATGGAAAAATAGGGCGCCCCCTTCCGGCCCTTGGTGGTCGATCGAAAAGGCCCCACCAGCGTGGCAAAACGCCCAGCTGGGTGTCTGGGGGCGAAGCCGGCAAGCCTGGAGCAGCAGAGGGTCCCCTTTCAGGAATTGTCGCCTTGCCGCCGGGCTGCGTAACGCACGCCCCTCGGAGAGGGCAGCACTGGCACGCTTGCCCTTCACCGCCAAATGACGCGAAGAGGTAGCCCACAGGGAAAACAGACGCAAAACACGTTCAAGCACTTCAGGGATCGAAGAAAGCTGCCCCTTGCTTCGCAAGCCGGTAAACCAGAGATCCCCAGTCCTGCCCCGTAGTTTTTTTAAAAATTCCATGTGCCGGGTAAGCCACCCGGACTAATGCATAGGCACTGTCGGCGGACCATCACAAGAGCCCATGGTGGGGAATGTTCGATAAGACAGACCAGCTCAAGCAGACAGCGTGTCGCCCCCGCTGGGCGCTGCCATTGGAAATCGGGCAACGTTTTACCTTTGCCAGTGGTTCCCAAAAAGGGTCCGCAACCTCACATCACTGTTGACCAAAAACGCAGCCGGAAATGCCTGTTTTTAAAAGCTAACTTGAAATTGGCGATCGAGCCGTGAAGGTGGTCAAATCACATCGCGGACATCGAGCCGGCGATAGCTCTTCTTTCGCCAAAAGCAGCCCTTGATCAGGGCCCCGGTGAGCCAGGCCTTCTCTAGATATTCAAGCCGAATACAAGGAAAGCTGCTTGCGCAGAACCCGCAACCTGCCCCTCTGATATCGTTTGCGGCAAAGCCCGTTACACACCACCGATGAGCCTCCACCCACTCCTCGGAGCTTGATAACAATCGCGAGGGTTCGACCAATGTATCGACAACTCATGGGTTCCAATTTATACAGCTGACGCTGGAATCATTTGGAACCAGGGACGAGCTATCATGTCAAAAAGTTTGAATGTCGTCATTTCCACTTCGAAAACAAATCGAGGTACAATGCCAAAAAAAATCATCATGCGGTTACTAGGACAAGCTGAGAATGCGAAAAGGATTCGGCTCACGAATATAGGCTGCCGAGAATGACGCTCGAACTATTTGGCACAAAAAATATCAATTCGATACTTGTTTGCACTTTAATGGTCTTGGAAATTGCTTTCCACAGCCTAAATCAAAAAGATTAATCGTCTTCAAGGCTTGATCCAATGAAGATTTGAAATCAACTAGAATTGAATCTATAAGTTCGTATTTGTGGGGTTTTGCAAGAGTGGCGAAGAGAGGGTGGCAAGCCATACTTTTCGCGGAAAGTGAAGACAACTTGGCGACAAAGTCAATATTGTCAAGGTAAGTCAATTGATGCGGACTAGTTGCTGGTCCTTGCAAACTGTTTGCTAGCTAGAGAAGCTTGAAAGCCAGGAATTATCTAATCGCAAATATATCTTTGCGAGTGATATCTGACAACCAAATCAATGGAAGCTCTCGAGAGTGGTGAATGGTGAGTGGAAAAAATATTGGCAAACTTGCTCCTCTCCTCCAGCCAAAACCGTGGGCCACTAGACCAAAGAAGAAGAGTACAGAAGGCGAAACTTGTGGGAGTGGACGCGCCATCTAGCCAAGTTCAAAGTGTTATCGATTCTTTGTCTACCCTGCAACCGTCACTGGCGGCAAAGCAAGAAGGTCGAGCGAGCAAAAGAGTCCAATCTCCGTGCTTCCAATGAATCCCTGCCTGGCGGGCGCTTGATATAGAATCGATTGCGTGCCATGCCCGATCCGATAACTTGCGAGATCCACGCTGCCCCTCTGCTGAGGTGCATTGCGAGGTTGATGCGCGTACAGAACAGGGATCCCTCAACCCAGGCCAGCCGTGTGCGCGTGGCACCGCAGCGCGCATCATATTCCCAGTTCTCCTCGTGATCCCAACCCACACGGCTGCCATGGCCCTATCTGATCCAGCAAGGTTACGGCGGGTACAGGGGAGCTGTGTTCCCATCCACGTTCCGTCAACAGCCTGGGGAAGAGTGATCGATGAGTTCACGGTGCCCTCATCGGACAGTCGCTCTGGTGGTTGGAAGCATGATTCTCTTCAGCCAAACTGGTCCGTAGGCAGATGCACAGCTCAGGCCGGCGCTGCAAGTAGCAACCTGGGCTGGAAAACTTTGCCGCAATAGCAAGTCGTCGCTGTCGAGGAATTTGAAAATGAAATCGCCCCGTGCCTCATCCAGACCCCTCTGCCGGGCTGCGCCTGGACCAACTGTTGAACCTGGCGAATCATCCACCTTGACGGGGAGATGGCTTCTCTCGAGGCGTATGGCAACATCTGCAGTAGCGTAGTGGATTCCATCGTCCAACGACACGACTCGATGGGATAGTTTGCTGGCAGCACGGAACGAACCGCTTCCGCAAGCAAGCCGTGGCCGGTTTGTAGACCGGAACAATCGTACTGCCCAGAGACCCTGATTCATTAGAGAAGAGAACGAACATACATCTGGGCGACAGACCGGTTTCTCACGAGAAGTACAGGAACCCCTGAAGGAAATGAGGAACCTAGGCTCGAGCCACAAAGCCTTCGTAATGCATCGCAAGGGGCGCATGCCAAGTACGCAGCCCTTCATTTCAACCAGGCCGTCTGCGGATAACTTGCATCGCTGGCGCCACAGCAGGATGCGATCCCTTCAATGATCGACAACGAGGCTTCAAGTAGCGGTAGACCAAGGAAATGGCCGCAAGAAAATCCCGGCACAGCGCTCCTGCTGAGCCTGGGTCGTCGCGCCCCAGGCTTCCCAGTGGCATAGATTAAAAACAGTGCGATGAACCAAAGGCTTATCGAATAAATGCAACACCTCGTTGAGAAGGCTTTGCGAAGTAGAGAAATCGGGAAGACCAAGGCATTGCTTTCGTATCTGCCAGAACTCCTGGTCAACACAAATCTGGCGAAAGAACAAGCCGGTGAAGGATGTAGCCCTTGTTCCGCAAGGCGCATCGTGTCAAACCGGTCAAGAGGGAAACACAACGTCGGCCCGATGCGATGCGGCAACGGTGCAGGCGATGCGCCACCTTGATTCCGTGTAGGAGTACGCGGTAAGAAAATGCTTGAAACTGAAGCTACGATCGTTTCGAGGCGACGGATCACAGAGACAGTGGTCGATGCTCCTGGCTCAAGCCAGTCGTCGTCCGGGAGGATCGAAACAAGAATAGCAGCCTTGCATTCACGAACCATGGAACGGAATATTTCGCCGACATGCCGAATTCACGGCATTTGAAATCTAAATAGAAATACAGGATTGATGGACAGTACTGAGCCTTGAATCGCTCGGAATCCATGCTTTCGAAAGCGTCTCGCGAACCTGAGCGTCCAGCGAGCCTTGCCGACAGCTCCTGGTGGGCCTGACTGACGAACAGAGCGAACAGCTCGAATGGCTCCCTTCCTCACGCTGATAGACGGGAACGGGATGGCAAAGCCAGCCACGCTCGCAAGCCTCCTCCAGCGGATGAGCCTGGTGAGCCTCAGTGAGTAAAGCGCTGAAGGCACGCGAACCGGGTCCGCTGCATCGCAATGAGAAGATGTGGCAAGGAAGGTCGCTCAGGGTACAGATGGCGCAGAGGCTGAACGCATGAGTTTTCCAGGATTGGAGATGGCGTGGCATGCCGACACCAACACATGTCCCATATTGCAATCCCTGTTGCTCGTAGACGGGGTTGGCCCCGACATCGGTGAAGGTTCAGAGGGCCGATCAATCATCGAGAAAGCTTCGCCTCACAACGTTCCAGGAAAGACCTTCAGAAACCAGTGCGCGTCGGCAATGGTCGTAGACAGAAACACTCCATCGTAAGACCCGTAATTTAAGCTTCGCCGGACTGCTGCAAGAAATTCGCAAGATTTACTAGGCGACGAACTTCGTTACTACTTGTTTCATTGGCTGCTCGTATATGTACGCCCAGCATGCCGAGCCACAGTGCTCGGCAGTAACGCTGCTGCGCCTCAGCTCGATCTCAGGTTGCAGGCGCAGACATTTTGCGCACTCCAAGCCTGGAATGTCAGAGAGAACTGTAGCTTGCTAAGAGCATCAAAGTCCACATGACACAGACCCTGAGCATCATGTGGCGTTTTTGATCGAATGATGATATCCCAGCGCTTCCGGCCGATCCCATCCTCTCATCCTATCTCTCAATCACAGGCTGGCATCGGTTCGCCTGACGCCATCCCAGCGCGGCGGAGTCACTGAAGGTGCTGTTTTGAAACAGCAGAGAATCAGCCTGGGCGTGCTGCCCTTCAGGCGAAACAGCAGTTGGACCATGTCCCCTCAGGGCCGAAGGGCTCATCCATGCCAACGACGAGCAGTCCTTCGATCGTTTTTTTCAGCATAGAGCAATGCCAGAATCACTGCTCGCAATGCATCGCCAGACCGGCACCCCGGAGGACTTCACAAAGGACATAGCCACCGCGATCTGCAGATGATTGCCACAGACATACTAGCTTCCTGGAGCGGCCTTGCTCAAGCCTGGGACTCCACCATAAACAAGTGCCTCTCGCGTAGCTGGGATCTATACATACCGCTGATCTCCGGAGAAGAGATGCAAGATTCGATTCTGTGAGGAATCGCCCAGACTCTGAAGGTAGATGGGGGTCAATGACACGTCACACAGCGACAGAACAGCTATCTAGCCCATCAGAGCGTGGCGAGAACGGTGAAGAATCGATGCCTGTGCCTGCAGAATCCGGGCTCATCGGCAGCCCAAAAAATGTATTTGGGCCCTATCAGCACGCTCCGAATTCGTGTTTTGCCTGCTCAATCCAGTCTAATAGTCGCTCGCATTATAATGCCAGACCCCACCTCGATGCCTAGAATAGCTCTCACGCCTGGCTGGATGCGATCAGAGCCTGGATCGCACGTGCATCAAGCATTATACCCGAAATAGGCTGTTGTGATATCGCTCACTGAAAACGGAAGATCTTTCTGATGACTGGCGCCTCGCATGGGAAGACTGCTCGGCAAATGCTCGAACACCAGTCTCCCGGCCTGATCAATGACCAGAGGCCGCGTTGAGCGTGCTGGGTGAAGGTCCGCCCATGAAACGTGTCTCATTGAGATAGTTGATCCCAGGACAGCAAACTGCAGGATTCGCCTGGAAAACGATTTGAGACATGCGGCAACAACAGCCGGCAAAGGCTCAATGGCAGAAAACAGCAACGTAATTCGGTGTGGTCGTCACCGGCTTCGGAACATCTCCCTGTAGTCACTACAATGACAGGAACAAGGACACGGATATCATGTCCGTATCAGAAACTCGTCAGGGCGCAAGGCAACCACCGGTTGGAGATCTGGATCGCTGCCGCAAGTAACGAGAATCATTTTTTGCTAAATCATTTCTCCCCAGAGGAATCTCCTGGTTTTCTCGAGGTATTGCAGTCCCCAGTGCTGATTTCGCTCCGAGGTGATCCCCTTGCCCATCATTCCAGGCATTGATTGAACATATGGGCTCGGGCAGCCTCCGCTCCGGCACGGCCTGACTTCATGATCCAGCACTCTGCGTAGAGATCCGGCGTGGAGCCATGAGGATGGTGGCATGGTTTGCTCTCCGTCTGAGTTGTCCCAGGAAGGAGGTCACGCATGGGAAAGCTGGGGATGACGAGGGATCGGCTTCGTACGCATCCGTCCACCACAGGCACCGTATGGAAACACCTGTCTGCACAAAGCTGGGACTGACAGTCCAAGCCCCCTCATCAATCGCCATCGTCGATCCGGCGAAGGGGCGCTGGCAGACAAGTCCAAGTCCGGCTGGAAACTCCATCATCGCGTAGTCCCAAAGCCGATCTCATCCGTCACCATGGCATTCCCTGGATCGATTCCACAGTCAAGCAGGAGATCTCGCCAATTCCCAGTCATGGCATTCCTGGTCGCCAGCGCGCTGCGGTATGCGGCTGATCAGGGAGTTTGGCTCACCCGGTAGAACCAAAAGATGGCTTGCATCGATGCGCATGTAGCGCGGATCGCCGAACGCAGCGGTGAGCTGCCGGATATGACGGATTCGGTCTTCTGCTGAATATGTCTGGTGGAGCAACAATCCGTCCCGCGTCCGTTCAGCTTCTTGTTCCAGTGTTCGTTGGCCCAGCAGAGGCAGAAGGGAAAAGTCTGGATCACCTGGAACGAAGCACCTCTTTCGAAGGCCTTGCAGAAGCTGCTTACCGTGACCAATAGTGGTAATAGCAGAATCCACGATTCCATGCACGGGCAAGATCTCTGCCTCGCCACCCGGATTCAGGAAGTCTCAGGTCGTAAAGCAAGTATCGGCGGAAGGTGGGCTGAGAAGTTCGGTAAATAGGGACGTGCCGCCGGTTGACATTCGTCCATTCCGTAAAGCCTTGGCCCCACCAGGCATCATCTCGGGAATGGGATGGTACTGGGAAGGTAGAAGGCAATGGTGCGAAATCTCACGTTTTTTGGGCCCGCTCATCTCGCAGGCTCTCGTAGATCGCGGTTCCGTGCCGGCGGACGGCTCGGCGCTGAAGGTCTGCCTGAGTCGGTCGTGGGCATTCGTTGCAGTTGCTCGCAAAAGCGATTGAGAGTGCAGCAGGCGTGCAATGGCCTCCGCAAAATCCTTTGGCTCGTATCCGAAAGCAGGCAGTGCCGGCCGGTGAAAACCCAGTGCCTTCACAGCCACACGGTGCTTGACCACCCAGGCATGCAGGCCGCGGCTAGCAGCACCTCCGTGCGCAGTCCGGCGCCGGTGAAACCCGAATCCACCGCGATGCACCGGCGATCTCCTCGGCGAGGCCGGGGATCAAAAGCCATGGAAGACGGCCCCCTGATCCTGCAGGACTGTTGGAGTCGGCAGAGCCATCTCCCGAGACAATGCACGCGTGCGAACTGGCTGGGTGCGAGCTCCAGAGCAAAGGCCGGAACCTCGCGGCAGAACCAGCCGACGGCCTCCACATTGGGATGCCATGGCCGGGCCCGCGACACCAGACGCTGCCGCCACGCCCGATGTCGGGGGGGCCATCGGCCATGGATGTCCAAGCGGGAGCGGGAAACGGGCTCACCTCTATGGGCATCCCGCAATCCGCACGGAGCAGGGCCTTTCGCGATCCTCGGCCGTGAAGGTGAATCAACCCGCCTGGAAGCGCCGCAAGCAACGGCGGCCTCCATTGAGCGGGCACCTGGCTGTCCGATCCCTCAGCCACCAAGCCAGCTGAGGATCCGACAGACTGAACTGCCATGGCCCTGAGAAGCGCAGGTTGCTGGAAGACGCTCGCAAGAACAGGGCGTGGCTGAATGACAGACAAATCACGGCCGAGAAGGCGGCCCAGCGGGAGAAAAGCGTGAAGCAGGCTTCATGAAATTCGCTGGATCACGGCCCAGTGCCTGCTGGCTGAGCAATCCCCTTTCGATGCACTCGATGGAGCGGCAACGAACGGTAGTAGGGCCGCTCGGCAGGGGGCAAGCCTCACAGCTCCGCTGGAGGCTTGCCGGGCGTGCGCAGTCCACTGCCGCAACGCCAGACAACACGCGGCCAGAGCCAGATCTGGCAGCGGAGGCTCGCGTGCAGCGGCGCGCGACCCTGCTCGCCCGCGGATCACCTGCACGTGGCAACCGTGCTTCAAGCTCGGCGGCGAGAGCGTGGAGATTCTCGGATCGGGCGGTGGAGCACGATCCTGAACACGTGGTCGTCCTGTAGGGCTCGCAGGTGCGAACTGCGCGGCCGGCCACCGCAATCCGGTGGCCAGGGCAGCTCCGGCGTCACGAAATGAAAGGAAATGTTCATACAGAGGTCCGGCCCCGCGCAGCAGCGCCTCCAGGTGCGTGAAGTTGGCCTGGGCCAGCCGCTGCAGCTCCGGGAGGTTGCGCTGCAAGCGCAAAACGCTCTGCGCCGCTCTGCCAAGGCTGTGAAGTGTGGCTTCGAAGCCTGAGGGTAGCAAGGAATCCGCGGAGATCAGCCATCCGCTCTCGGGGGCTCGGCGTCAAGCCGGCATAGGCCATGGCGGCGAGAGCCCTGGGCCTGAAAGGGAGTAGGCCACCAGGCGTGGGCCACCAGGGTGGGACGCCGGCGATGGCTGCGTGCATTGCCTCGCAACCACATGCTCGCAAGCCGCCGATCTAGGCGCTTGTACGTCGCGCCTCTGAGGTCCCTCGGCGCCAACCGCACTCCGCAGATGGAACCCCGTGCGCGATGCAGCACCGTCGGCCATGGTGCGTGTCGCACCGGTAGGGCTCAGCACGTGGGGATCAGGAAGACGGCCAACCCCCACTGCGTGACGGCCAACCTCAAGGAGCCGGGCCCATGTTGCTGGTGCTCCAAGCGCTTTCAGCGAACACCAGCGGTGAAGCCCGCGCTGATGGCCCAGGCGAGCACAGGGAGGCACCGGCCTCACCGAGCCCCAGGTTAGGCACGCCGGTGCGCGGGGGGAAGCGCAAAGGCCACACGCACGATTTCGGTGCGCTCGCTAGGGCGTCGATCTGCCTCGAGATGTGATAAGCTGAGGGATCGCGCCGTGTGACAAAAGGCTCACTGGCAACCGGCGGAGCGCCCAGGCCCTGGCTCCTGCAGAATCATGAACCGACCACGGTATGGCCGAGCAGCACACGATGAGCCCTTCGCGAGCGCCCGTGTGGATGGCAAGGGAGAGTAGTAGAAGGAGCGACTTTCATGGCCATGACCCGGGAATACACATGCCGCTGTGACGATCAAAAGGCATGGCCCCGCAGCTGTCGGCGAGGTGGGAAATCGATCAAGCCGGCACCCCGGCTGCTCCCCGGGCCCCGCGAGAGGGTCCGAATGGCATGCCGGAACCGGACGTTGCAGCGGGCGGGGCGCGGAGCGCCGAAGCGGCGAAGGCTGTGGACTGCAGCGCCCACCTCGGCCAGGTGATGCGCGGTGGTCGTAGTCCGGGCTCCAGGTGAGCAACGGTGATTGATTTGGCAGGCCTGGCGCCACCAGAAAGCCAGCAACGGAAGAACAAGCGCCCTTCGACATCTCGGTTTCGGAATCCCGGTGCACTACCGGCAACCGCAATCGCATGGTCACGGAGCTCCCATCAGATCGTCGGCGACAAGCCCGGCGGTATTCGGCCACCGCAATCTTCAGGAGGCAGCGGCCCACGGGATCATCATGGCGATCGCATAGGAAGCCGGATGTTCAACGCCTTCTTGAGCTCTGCGTAACCGCGGTTGTCCATCACTCCAAGTTGAGGCCAACACGTGCCAAGGCCCTGGGCATGAAAGGGCGTAAGACCAGGCTCATGGCGAACACCCCGCCCTCAATCCATGCTGGTTGCCGCTCCGCCGATCGAGGCGAAGCAGGAGCGATCCGAAGCCACGATCAGCAACATGTGGCTGCGAGGTGGCCGAAGCCCCTGGTTTGCCCGGTTTCTGCAGTGCTTAGTGCCGCCCTTTTGGCCTGACAGACTGGCAGATGCAGCACGCGCCATGTTCTGCCTGGTTGGCACACCGAGGCGTGGTGGCTGCGAGGCTGGATTGACTCCCGGATGCGGTCCGATGCTCACCCGGCTGGGAAGGGGTCCGAGGAAGCGGATGTCTATGGCGGCGGAGGTGAAGAAAGCCGCGCGTCGATGGAGCTGGCGGAGAGAACGTTGTCGCGGTTGGGGTTTCGCCGCGCCCACCGGGGTGCGTCGCTCCCCTTCGCTCCCGTTTGGTACGACGCCACACCTCCCCCGATAGGCCGTGATAGGTGTGCCCAAGCCGCGCGCGTGGCTTCGCCCAGGCAATCCTCCCAACCGCTGGGCTGCTCCGGCACCGAAGAACACGGCGCTGGACATGGGAGAGCCCCTTTCTCAGGCGGTGATACTCCAAGTGAGACAAGGGCCCTCGAGGTTGGCGTCCGCTGAACTAGTGCTGAGCGCATTAAAGCGTTCCGCTCGAAAAGGCTGCGGTAGTTCATGAAAGAGACTGTAATCGCAAAGAATATCCTGACGCGCCGATCCTCGCAAGTGGGGTTGGGAGGACCTCACCATGGGATCGGAATCCTGGTGCCGGAGATAACGAAGCGCTCGTCTCAGCAATCTGGGCCGGGAAGTCTGGATAGGACTGAGGGGTCAATTGGTCATCCACGATCACCGGCATGGGTGAAGGCGGTTATAGCGTCGCCTCCACCAGCATCCGGGAAGCACGAGCTGGGCCGGATGTGTTGTCCACAGTCCAGCGGGATGGGGAATCGATGAAGAGGAACGCGGCAGCGAAACGCGGTCCTTTCTGAGGAACGTGAATTTCATGAATCCGCGGAATTCCAGACACCGCGCACGATCGAAGCGCAGCAGTTTGTTGGGATGGAGGTGAACAATCAGTAGTGACTCTAGCAGGCCCTTGAAGATCGGGCCAACAAGGTAAGAAAGCCCTGGTTCCATAGAATGGTCCGAGGTGATGAACTCGATGATGATGACCTGAATCCTAGAGAGCAAAAGCATCCTCACACTCGCCCAGCCACCTGGTAACTCGGCGCCCTCCGATATCCATTTGGCAGCATTAATCGGCCTTCCTGTCATCTGATGAGGGGAATAAACCCAAGCATCCAAGTGGTGTTGTTGTCGGTCCTCCCAGCAGGCCAGAAACTTCTTTTGAAGAGACCCGTGAGCTCACGGGAAGCTCTATCAACCGATGCAATCGCAAGGAACCTTCATGCCGCGCTGGCGCCGCAGTCAGGTCAAAACGATGGTGTCGCTGACACCTTGGCAGTAGCAGCTGCTTAATCTCCAGACCAAGTCCGTCGGTACCAGGTAGCCCCATCGCATCGGGCCCGACCGGAATAATGGTGGCTTCCGTAGCCAGCGGACCAGTTGTTCGATGAGTCGGTTCAGTTTTTCCATGAAGATCCAGAGGAAGAACCAGGTGGCCCCCCTCAATTCGAATATATGCATACATGGTAGACCCCTCTCAGCCATTAAACAGGGAGAGCGTAGAAGTTTGAACAAAGACTCATTATGTTAGATGGACTAAATGTGGGCCACAAGGAACAAGAGAAGCAGGCCGACACGTCGTTCTGTAAAGCATCGATTGGATCTAGCCGTCTACCCAATTTTTTGTAAGCATTGATCCATCCTGAATCAGCAAGTGCAGAGAATGCTGGTCTCACGGCCAATATTTCCCACCGTAGATGCGTCACACACCATCCATTCATTGAAAACAGCTGACAAAGATAAAGCCGTGGTGACCTCAAGCTCAAGAAGAAATATCAATTGTAGGTTACACCTCCATCAACAACTTGATTAGGCAGAAGCTCCGCAGGCGCCCTTTTGACCTAGCTGTACGCATATAGCCAGTTCCGTCACTGCATGGCTAGAATCGATCAGTCCAGGCCAGCCTGTCGCTGCCCCCAGTTTATTGAGCTCTACGGAACCGAGCAAAAAATGTGAAGTTGCCGGAACAGCGCAATAGTTTCCGTTGCCCACGTTGTGAGGCAAGGAGTACGGGCTCATCATTGGCAGGCCGCCACAAGCGCTATCAGTGCCGGAGCTGTCGTCATCAAGCCACCCTCAACGCCGGTACCCACATCTTGGAGGCAACAAAAGTTACCTCTGGACCACCTGGTTCCTTGCCTTCCTACCTCGTCCGGCCAAGCCCAAACAGAATCTCCTCACTAAGCTCTGGAGGCTCCATCTCGGGTAACTACCGAACGGCATGGTTGCTTCAAAGAACAGATCATGCAGGCATGAAAGAACGTGATGGCGCCTATGTCCTCAGAGAAGGGTGCCAGTGGATGATGCTACCTTGGCGGAGAACGGCTGTGTGGCAAGCCTGGTCGTGGATCGGAGACAAGGTGCCGGTCGTGGCAGCCGTCTCTGTCGATGAGGCGGCCACCCCCGGTATAATAAAAACTTGCACCCGCCCCGTTCTCCTTTTTGCCGCTATTGCTGATTGGGCCCAAAGATTCACTGGCGATTGGCTGTGAAAGTAATCTCCGAATGGGCTGGGCTTGCTTTCGCTGCGTTGCAGAAGTCGGTTGCTTCCATCATACATAAGTCGTAAAGGGTCGTCATCCCAAGAGATTAACCACAGAATTCCCGTTGATACACGCGTGCTCAGCAACTGAAAAACCAGCTTCAGCGGGCAGCTTCCCATGCCTTCGCTTCGAAAAGTACCTGATCGCTAACTGGCGCCTCAGCTACCGCTTTCAATCGGCCGTTCATCTGGCGGCAATGACTCGAGCGTGTGGTTCATGCCATCTGCAAGCTGTCAAGCACGGCCGGAACGACTCCCTAGGTTGTGCGGATTTGCTAACCTAATCGAGTCATACAAAGGCTCTGCTGCAGTTCGATCATGGCGCCCTGTAGAGAGTCCGGAGAGAGGAGCCCTTTAGCGCCCTGAAGAAATAAGAATTCAGCCCCCTGTGCATCGATAACCAAAAAGTCAAATATCTGGCGGGATTCGCCCTCAGCAATGCAGGTCATCGCATAGAGGTAGTTAGGCTTATCCTTTGAGTAGTATAATTAGTTGGATACGCTTTCCGTGACGCCCCGCTCGAGCAATGAGGCTAACAGGCCATAATTGCTTGAAATGTTTAAAGGATACTTTGCTTGCCACCGAGCACTGGATAGACAGGCAGTATTGGTGTTGAGAGAGATTTTGCTGGCCAGTTTCTAACAAGGAGATCCAGAACTCTGGAATAGCCTCGAAGCATGCCATGGGCTTCATATCATTCTCCTTATATTATACTTCTTTCTGACCCCCCAGTATTTGCCCCAAATGCCAACAGCTTCTTCGCTCTCAATCCATATAGAAGGAAATTGCTGCAACAGAAGGCAAGGCCTGAAAGTGGTCGAATAGGAATGGCGGAAGTAAATGCCAGTAGCTACGCAAGTAGTTTGCAAAATGAGATCGCGCGCAGTGCTCTCAGTGAAGAGCATCGGCAGCTTGAAGATTGAAAATAATGACCAGCAGCCAGATAATTAAATCAAGGCATTCGGACCACGACAGGGCAGTTCCATGTTCCCATGCACCATAACCAGAAATACAGAATGAATGCTCTATATAACTTATTCAGCAAACCATCCCCATGCCCAAGTAAGAAGCTAAAAATACTCGACTAGATTGAAGAACGATTGGCTGCTCTTTACTTGTGCTCTAATTTGAAAAGACTAGTGCCCACCTACGACTAAAGATCTTTAGGGGCAGAAAGAAAGACTCCAACATTGCTTGTCGTCGTCACGAAGTTTGGCCGTGGGCGATCGATTCTGCATCACAACAAGCTGCTGGGCCCAAATATTCCCTGAGTCACAGAGTGATTGCGCTGAAGGGGTAGTGATCCCAACACTTCTTCCCTTCGTAACCGGATATCCTCAATAAATCACATTCGGTCAAGATGTGATTTCGCGCATAGTCGCGAACTTGCTGCTGGTCTGTTTTGAATTTAAGATGGCTTGGCCCGGAGCTGAATGTGAAATCCACATATGAGAATACTTTGCGAGGGAGAAACTGCTTCAATCTCAAAGAACTTGTCAGTGCGCGATAATAGGCGGCTAATGGTTTGGTTCCATAATGGCTTGCCGATGCTTTGTAGCCTTGAGACAGTTCTGAAGAAACAGGATGGCTTGCATTAAATATCCAGAAATTCTACAATCCATTCATGCCAAGGCATGCAAGATGCCATTGTAGTCCTATGAAGAAAATGTTTCTTGCTATTTCTTTTCGCACGGGAGCTTTCAAGGGGCCCCCAAAAAAACAAACAAAAATTCCCCCCCCCCCCTGTTCAGCCCTATGAGCCCGACTCCTGGAAGAAAGCTGGCCATTGTTATGGGAAGCTACAAGTCTTTGTACTTTCTCGATGCACAACGTATTGCAATACTTCTGAATCGCAATCTGCTGCTGCTGGCATCTGCCAAGACTGTAATTCAGTAGTTTTGATAGGGACACAAAGAAACCCGCTAGCCAGTATATGGATCTGGATACAGAACCTTCCAGGCACTGGTAAAAGGTACCATTCCTGTGTCAATAAATCCATATCTAACACGTTGAGTGTATTTACGTTTCCAAGATTCGGGAAGCAATGAGAATTGGCGAGTTCCACAACTCAATAACGTATTAAGCCAGTTCGTCATGCGTCGACATTGTCCCTCTCTAGATGCATGCCGATGGATGCAAGTATTTTTGTTTCAGAGTAGGGATCCATAGAGATCTGGAAAGATTTTCATATTGATTATCTGCTTCTACAATGGAACATGGATCTAATCCATCGCAACTAAGAAAAGGATGGGAGGCGAGGCAAAGGTTGAAAGGGATCTTTTCGAGAAATGAAATATCAAGATCTTGCATCCTTTGCTATCTTCGAAGGCGCTATTGAACAGTTTGCTTCAACGATGGCTGACACCCGCATAGTTGAAATTCATAATGACCTGCGAAAACGTGGCTGCTCTTGCCTGGCCGCAAGTGTATGGTTAATATTGATAGCCAATATCGCTAAAGCTAAGCTGTATTTTCTGGCCACATAATTCATGAACGTCTGATCACTCATATAACAATTATGTGATCGAATTTTAAGCCCAAAACTCTGCGGGGCGCAATTTCCTGCCAAAGTAGTCTCTCAGGTTTTTCTCGAACAAACAAGAACTCCCAGAAATTGAATGCCTTCGTAGATTTCAGGATTTCTAGCTTCTCGCTGCCAGGCTATCTCGCCGAGAATTTCACAGGATCGCTTCACTGATGGGGTTATGAAAAGATCACTGTAGCGGCTGCGATGAATACGCACCGAGACTGCTCCCTCATCGAACAACATCGAAAAGGCCTCGGAGCAGCGGCGCAATGAGTATATCCGCATCTAGAAAGATAATGCGCTCATATAGGAAAACAATAAATATCTGGAACTTTTCATAATTGAGAATTCCTTGAAATTATTGGCAAGACGTGGCGAAAGCTAATGAAAGTTCTGATTTAATGTTTTCTTGCAATATTTCATCATGACGAATCGAAAGCTTGGCAATCGCTCCATCCTTGCTCCGCTGCTAATGTTACAATAAGCTGTTTTCATTACTTATTACTCAATTTTCTCAGCAATAATTTAGAAAGATAAATCTGAAGATTGTATGATAGACAAGATAGGTCATTTGAATCCGGCTTTTCTTGACTCTAATCTCGTTACGGGACAATGAAATTGATATCGTTTGGTCATCACAAGTCCGATAAGGTTGAATTTCCGGTGCCTAAAGCATTGAAGAGAACCCAGACTAGGTAAGCAAGAAGGCATGTTCCGATATCCAAGCTGTCAAGCATATGCAAAAGTGCTGGTCGACAGAAGAACTCTTCGGCAGCACGAATAATCTCGAATGTCGAGGGCCTGCTCGATCTGAGACACGAAACTCTTCATCCGGTGAATGCCAGACTAGTGCTCTGGAGTAGTTCTGAATCCTCCAATTGTCCCCCATAAGATTAGCGACGTGTTGAATGCTTTTTGCATATCGAATCATGCTCGATTGGCAGGGGTTGATGTAGCTATTTTTTAAGCGAAAGGAATATCGGCCTGCTTCTGATATGTACGTTACAGAAGCATCGTGCGATCTATCCACAGACAAACTTGCAGTACTGCCCTGCACTCAGCGTCGCCAGGAATCAAGAATTGGCTTCGCAAACGGGAAGGGAGATAGCCAATATTGCCAAACCGTGCTATCTATAATCAGCAACAGATCCCCGTCCTACGAGGCAGAATCTTATGGGAATAAAGATTTGGAGTATTTTTGTCGACAGTGAATATTGCGAGAGTAACCAGTCCTCTCCGAGCGCGTTTCCCATGCGAATTGCGTCTTGCGACGGGCAGCAGCCTGAATGCAATTCGGCAATCATGAGCCTGCGTGAATTGTTCTTTGCCAAGCGATTCCCCCCGGCTTTGGCATGGTAAGTTGAATCTCTGTCAATATAATCATACTGTTCACTTAGCAGGCTTGGATTGTCTGGCTTGCACTCCTAGCTTCTGTAGCAGCCAGAAAAGCCTATATCGCAAGATCCATGAATCGTCCTGGGCCAAATTCCGGGCAAACAACCACAGCGATGATTTGCAATCTTGAGGGCCTGACCCTGATGGAACTATGGTGGCGACGGTAGGTTAACTGACTTGATATTCTCTACTGGACAAACGTGAGGATTCTCAGCTCATTCCTCTGAGTTTCGGAGTATTCTAAGGCAGAAAACATTCACCCATTGATTCACTGGGGCAAGCTTTACCATACCAAGGATTCGAAGCCTTCCGCAAATAGGTCGTTCATATTCGAAACATCTTGAGCAGCTCATCCCCACGCGCCTGTTCCTGCCCGAGCTGCTGCCGCCAAATCCCCGCATACGCTATCCTGCCCCAGCAGCTCGGCGTGGCTCCCCTGCTCCACGATCGCCACCAAACGCTCCCACCAACCAGATGTGTCGGCGTTCAACAATCGGTGCTCAGCCGTGGGCGCGATCACAGCACGTGCGTCTGCGCTCAATTGCTCGGTCGCCTGCTGCATTCCAGCCGCTCGCTCTGGCTGTCCAGGGCCAACTGGGTGGCCTCCATCCCGAGGATCAGCAGCTCCGGGTTGCGCAGGATTGCCTCCCGCCAGGCTGATGCGCCTGCGCTTGGCGCCCACTCATCCTGTTAGCCCCGCTCCCACCACCAGCGTGTCGAGGCCCTCGGCACGTTTCGGCGAGAAGCCCGCCGCCTGGGCCGCGCCGCCCGCGGCCTGCACATCTGAACCGCGTGGCCCAGCCGCAGCCGAAGGCGATGTTTCTCCGCCAGCGAGGGCATTTGAACAGAAAACGTGGTCCTGGCTCACCAACCCCCCAGCCGGCTGCTTGCAGCTGGGCAGGTGCAATGCGTGGGCCAGGTCCTGCTCGTCGATCAGGTCTCGCCCGTGCCGGTGGGGGTAGAGGCCTCAGTGAGGCAGATTCAGTCGAAATCGAGCTCTTGCCCGCTCCCGCTCGTGGCCCGAACAGTGCAGCCGTGTGGCCGCTTGGGCAAGGTAAAGCTCACCCCATCCATGGGCCGGGCGGCGGATCCGGCTCGTAGCAACCAGGCTCACGTCCTTCGAAGCGGATCCCGCGCTCCAGTGCCCGGAACGGCAACGCCCCCTCAGCCGCCGGAACTCCCTTGCCGCTCGGCTGAGGGATCTCGTTGATTCCCTCGTAGAGCGCCGTTGTTGCTTTCCGGCCGGGTTGAACACCCCGGCTATCAACTCCATGCGCTATTCCAATGTGCGTTGGAGCGCAGCACAAAGGGGCAAGGCTGGCAGCACCCCGTCACTCGGCGCGAACGCAGCAGGCTCAGGCCGCGAATCAACCGGCGATTGCCAGCAGGGGCAGGACTCGCGCGTCGGACTGAATCGCGGGCGGTGAAGCCGGGTCTGCGCCGCTGCAGGGCCTTCCCAGCTCGTGCATCTGGCCAAGCAACCGTGGCGTCAGCCGCCTCCAACTGCCCCAGCTGTGCACAGCCGCAGTCCCTGGATGGTCCCTCAGTGAATGGCGACTGCCCAGCCGCACCTGGGCTCACGTCAACCGCTGCGCAGCCATGCTGGCGATGGCGCGGCAGCAGCTGCTTTTTGCACCCCAGTGTGATCAGCCAGCGCATCGCGCCGAGCTGCTCTCCCACCACAGTCCAGGCCGAGAGGCCAGCAGCACCCCTCAGGTAAAGTGAAACAGCAGCAGCCCGTTCACCAGCAATCTGCGACAGAGCGGTATGGTGGGTTGTCGCAAACCGGGCCCTGGCCGGCGTAATTGAGCAAGGTCGCCCCACCCGGTAGCCGCTGGCGCAGGCGTAGCTCAGCGCCGAGGATGCGCCTGGGTGGATCAGGGGTTTTTCACCGACAACCATGCAGCGGCGCGAAGTCAGCCCACGCTCACGCTGGTTTTCAGTAAGGCCGACAGGCCTCATCAGCGCCTGCAGCAGCAACCGCTAGAGCCAGCAGGCCCAGAAACAGTGGCGTGCGCTGGCGCCTGGGCGAACCGCCTCCTGCGCGGCCCGGGAACCGATGTGGGTAACGGCCCAGGTTGGAGCACTGCTCCGCCGGAGGGGGGCCCTGAGAAGCAGCCTCCAAGCCGCCAGGAAGATCACCGCCAGGGTCCCGCCCCCTCGCTGAAGGCCTCCACCAGGCTGGAAGCCCAGGTTCAGCGCCAGCAGCTTCCAACTGTTTGGGCGGGGCCGTGCTGCGCAGCAAGCCGCGCCGCCGGCTGCTGGCTCGCGAACGCAAGCAGCAGCGGCCCGCGGCGATTTCGGCGCGCCAGCGGCGCAAGCAAGCGAGGAAGGGCTTGGAATTAAGGATCACAAATGAGGCGTTGATTCGAACGTTGGCAGATCAAAGGCTTGCGTCAAGTCGGCGAAGGGGTTTGAATCACCCGATGCTCGGTGGTCGCTGAAGTGGCGTGTGTTGCGGTGGCCAGCTGGGCGGCCAGGGCCAAGGGCAATCCCGGCAATCAAAGTGGTCAGGGGGGGGGGGGGGGGGGGGGGGGGGGGGGGGGGGCCAGATCGACGGAAGTCCTTGTTTGGCGTTTCAGCGGCTAAAACTGCAGCTCTTTGGGTCGCAAGGCCATCGAGGGGTGCAATTCGATCCTGCATAACCAAGTGTTTTCAGCAACTGATTCAGCCCTTGCTCCAGAGCGACGCGCTGAACGCTTGGCAGTGGTGGCCACCTCCATAGCAAACAACTCAAACACCACCACATCGGCAACCCACACGTCTTGGCTGGACTGGTTATCCAAACCAGCACACCCTCCTGTATCAGCCTGGCTCTGCACACAGCCGAAATCCATATTGTTACAATCAGATCACGAGCCTCTTCCAGTCGCGGTGCAGCCTCCCTTCACCTCATCCATCCAGATTCCGAACCAGCAACCGCGCAACCAGCCCATCCCAGATCTATTCGTTATCCACGCTATTAGAGTTTGGGACTTGCTGCTGAGTTTTTTCTGGTTGCGAGACGAAGCCGCGGTATGTCCGCCGAGCTCTGCTCCAGAGGCAGCACCTGAGCCGCGCAGGCTCTGTAACCGCCGGTCAGTCCGTCAGCAAGGTGGCCCGCCTCCCGCCGGGCTAGCGCCAAATAGAGGCAAGTCGTAGACCGGGTTGATTCAGATGCAAGCCAGAGCCAGGGCTTCCACCTGCAAATGCGGTCCTGGCTCAATCTGATGACCAGATCGCGTGCATCAGCGGGGAAGCAGGCTGGGATCGAGCCCGTTCAAGGTTGCCGCAGCGATGCAACTTCCAAGTGTGGTTGGCCATTCGGAGAGCATCAGCTGCGGTTGCTCAGCAACCAGATCCCGCCTGCTGCAAGGACTCAGCCAAGCAGCAGCGCTGGGATCGCAAAGTGTGACCCTCCAGCGCCGCCGAACATCGAGCCAGCAGCGGAATGCATCAACGTTCTCGAGTCGCGCGGAATTAGGGCCTCCGCAGTTCTGACCACTGCAGGGGTGATCGCTGGCCAACGCTGTTCATCCGCTCAGGGCCTGCTTGACGCCGCTGACGCGGTTCGCCCCGTGAGTACCGTCAAGGTCGTGCGAGGGCCGTTGGCTGTGGCCTGCGCCTTTGTGTTCGCGTGCCCCGACGACTGGCAGCCAGCACGATGCAGGGCTCGCGGTAGGTCTCGATCTGCAGAGATGGCTATTCAAGCCTGGGACTAGCGCACTTAGATAATTTTACTCAAACGGCAAGGCGTTTGCGCAGCTCACACCGTCAGTCGATCCATTGGCAGGGAGGCTCAGGGCCATCGGCCCAGGCTGACTGAAAGCCAGGCACAAGGGTCGTTGTTGCGGCCAAGTCTGGGCCCTGGTTTTTATCGAGGACTGCTCTGTTCCTTGGCCCAGCTTTGCTGCATCCCGATCCTGATCGCCTTTCCTGCATGGCCTTGCCGATGGGCCGTAAGCGAGGCCGAGGGGTCCGTACCGCCCAGTGGTTGCTTTCTGTTGATGCGATCCTGGGCCACCTCAGCCGGCTGCCCGCAGCGCCAGGGATCTGGAGTCGTTTGCCAAAGG